>Ga0137459_1000207_pt1 | contig 21246 bp, 19 predicted proteins | sample EasRivERMGT700_2_FD_104908 | JGI IMG/M metagenome (GOLD analysis project Ga0137459, IMG submission 104908) | Soil microbial communities from meander-bound floodplain in the East River, Colorado, USA - East River MetaG ERMGT700_2 | ecosystem: Environmental > Terrestrial > Soil > Floodplain ...
CAACAAACGCGCTCTCCAGCGCGCGAGCCGCACACTTCGCTTTGCCGTCGAAACGGGGCTCGCCGCAGATGGCTAGTTTATTTGATCTGATCCTGGAACTTAGTAGTGGCCGAATTCCCTGTCCGATGGGACGTTCCGAATGGACCTCCGCTATTTCGACTTCCTCGGCGGGTTGACGATGACCAGCCGGAAGTTTGACGAGCTCTTTGGTGGCCCACCCCGTCGGCCCGAGACCACCATCACGAAGCGGGAGATGGATCTCGCGCGTTCGATCCAGGAGGTAACCGAGGAGATCGTTCTCCGCCTGGGGCGTAGTGCCGCCCTGACCGGCGAGGTCAACCTCTGCCTCGCGGGCGGAGTCGCGCTGAATTGCGTGGCGAACGGTCGCCTGTTGCGCGAGGGCAGCTTCAAGAACATCTGGATCCAACCCGCTGCCGGTGACGCCGGCGGAGCGCTCGGATCGGCCCTGCACACCTGGTATCAGGTCCTCGGAAACCCTCGCACGCCCGAAGCGTCGGACAGCATGGAAGGGGCGTACCTGGGACCGTCGTTCGGTGATGACGAGATCCAGGCTTTCCTGGATCACAACGGGTATCCGTACGAGCTCCTGCCGAGCAACGACGCCCGCGACCGGCGAGTCGCACAGCTGCTCGCCGAACAGAAGGTTGTGGGTTTGTTCCTGGGTCGCATGGAGTTCGGGCCCCGCGCCCTGGGCCATCGCTCGATCATCGGTGACGCACGCTCGGCCAAGATGCAGAGCGTCATGAACCTCAAGATCAAGTATCGCGAGTCGTTCCGCCCGTTTGCACCATCGGTCCTCGCCGAGCGCGCCGCGGACTACTTCGAGCTCGACGGCGAATCGCCGTACATGTTGCTCGTCGCGCCGGTCCGGCCCGAGCTCCGCTCCGCGACAGACGAGACTCGACACGACGATCTCGTCAAGTGGGTCAACAGATCGCGCTCAGAGCTGCCGGCCATTACCCATGTAGACTACTCGGCTCGCATCCAGACCATCTCCAAGGAGAGGAACTCTGACTATTATTCCATCCTGAAGCAGTTCAACGAGCTCACCGACTGTGGCGTGATAATCAATACCTCGTTCAATGTCCGAGGTGAGCCAATCGTGTGCACGCCGGCTGACGCATATAGATGTTTCATGCGCTGCGAGATGGACGCGCTCGTGCTCGAGCACGCGGTCCTGATGAAGCGTGAGCAGCCAAAGTTCGCCGATGCCGAAGATTGGCAAAAGACCTATGAGCTTGACTGATCTTCGGGGAGGACCTCCATGAGGAGGCTAAGACACTTCATGCGGCTCATGGGCGACCTCGTGGCCTATAGCGTCGTCAACCGGGTAATCTGGTTGATTCCGCTTCTGCTGATCCTGCTCGCCGCCGCGATCGTCATCGCGGTCGGCCAGGTCGCGGCGCCGTTCGTGTACACGATCTTCTAGTCTACCCTGGAGCATCGATCAGCTTCATGCCGTCGTCGGGGGCGCCTTGAACTCGGGACTCAGGCATAATCGCACGCCGATCGTCGACGGCCAATCGTGGTGATTCGGTGGTCGAGGCAGTGCGGTTCAGGGCTTGTAGAACGAGACATCGTGCTGCTCGCCCAGCGCCGCGCGGCCGATCGTGGCGAGGACATGGTCATCGTTGTCGTGCCGTAGATAGAAGGTCAGATCACGCAGGATGCGTTCGATCGGGCTCGGGCGGATCAGCGATCGAGCTCCGCAGGCACGAATACAGTGATGCACCGTCTGCTCGGCCAGATGCTCGACGACGTGCCGGACCTGGATGCCGGCCACCGCGGCCTCCGCCCGCTGGCCGCGATCCCACAGGCGCGCGACATGGTGCAGCCAGAGGTGGCCGCTGTCCACATTGACTCCCATGCTACCGATCCGGTGCTGGATGTACGGATCGTTCACCTTGTTCTGATGCTTGACGTACTTCATGGCGTATTCGTAGGCCGCCTCGGCGGCGCCGAGGAAGCTCGCGGCATAATGTGGGACGAACGCCGTTTGCCACTGATCAAGCAGATAGCTGCCGGGTTTGCCGATGAGGCAATCGCGCGGCACGAAGGTCTGCTCGAATCGAATCAGGTGGCTTGCGGTGGCGCGCATGCCCACCGGGTCCCACCACGAGGTGTCGATGCTGATGGTGGGATCCGAGAGATCGCAGGCCAGCATGAGCAGCCCCTCGGGAGAGCCCTGGCTATGCCGCGCGCCCCCAGGTCCTTCGGTGCTCACCAGGAGGATGGCTCGATTCGCGCCGCTTGCGCTCGTGGCGAACACCTTGGTGCCGTTGACGAACCAACCATCCGGCGTGGTGGTGACCGTGGTGCCGAAGCGCGCCTTCTCGCCGGGTTTCGGCGCACTCGGCTCGCCGCTCCAGGCCACCCAGATCTCGCCGCGTTCGATGACTCCGTTGAACCAGCGCTGCTTCTGCTCGGGGGTACCCAGGGCGTCGATCAGCACGAGGGAGTTGGTGTGCCCCTCCCAGCAGCGCGCCAGCGAGAGGTCCGCCTTCGCCATCAGCTTGGTCATCATCCACAGCGGAAACGTGCTCCCGCGGTGGATCCCCAGGCCCAGACCGCCGGCCTCGCGCGGGATCGTCGCGCCCAGCAAGCCGGCGCTGAACAGGGCCTCGAAGTTCTCCTTCGGGAACGTACCACTTCGATCGTACGCATCGGCACGTGCGCGGAACAATTCCTCGGCCAACGTGGCGACCCGGTTCAGCGTGTCACGAAGGTCGGATGACAGGTCTCCGAGTAGGGTATCGAACGTGGTCATGCAGTAGCTTCCTCGGCCAGATGGAGGTGTGTACGGGTCATCGTATGGGCTTGCCCGTGGACATCTGCGAGATGGGCGTCGACCGTGAGCAGACCTCGATTCAGATAGGCACACAGCGTGCCGGCGTGTGGTCCCTCGGACCGCTCACCGAAGAGATCGCCGGTGGCGACGAAGCCGATGGCTGGCCCACCACCGGTGTTCTCGGCCATTGCAAAGACAGGCAGCTCGGGCCACCGACGAAGACCATGGGGGCCGAGCTCGCCGACCACGACGGCGAGGTGGTCGGTGGTTCCCGCTACCGTGACCTCGGTGATGCCAGGGGAGGTACGATCGAAGTTGACCCAGCGGCCGATCATCGTGGCCGGGTCAACGTGCCCATGCGTCGTGGCGGCGCGCCGGTCGCGATCGCGGCTGATGCTGGGCGGCGGCGTCGTCGACGACGGCGGCTCGGCGAGCAAGCGGCGGTGGAAGAACTCGCGGGTCCAGTAGTCGGTCCGCTCGCTGCCATCGCTGAAGATGTTGTAGGTAGTCGTGATCAGAATGTCGAGCTTGCAGTACGCCGAGATCACGGTTCGCATGAATCCGAAGTCGTAGTCGGCCAGGAAGGACCATGCCTGGCCCGACGTGGGGTTGGGTGCATAACTGCCAGCGCGAACACGCTGCCAGTCGTATGCGACCGGCTTCGCCATGCCCACGCCACGCACCCACAGGGCGCCTTGGTCCTCGGTCACGGTCAGCCCGAGCATGCCGCCAGCGCCGCTACGATCGGTGTTTGCCCAGTCTCCGCACAGCACGGAAACGTCCAGGGGCTTGCCCACGGAAAGCGAAGGTTTCGGAAACGATCTTGTCATCGGGATTCTTCCAGTAATGGGTGATCGACAACCCGGAAGGGTACAGGACAATCGCTCGCCGTGCTCGCCGGCATCGTCGCCCCCGTCATGAGCTGGAATTGCATGGCTACCTCCGCCGCCAGGACGTGCCACCCGTCCACGGTGAACAGTCCACGCACGCCGGCCTCGCGGATCAGGGGCGTGGTCGCCTCCGTGTACACCAGCTCGAGTACGGTGGCGTCCTTGGACAGGCCCGCGAGTGAAAGTGGGAGCCGATCGGTCACCGGTGTGGCGTGTACGAGCAGCGTGAAGCCTACCGGTGAGAAGTCGGCCAGCGGCACGAACGGCAACGCCAGCAGACGCTCGGCGAAGTGGCCACGGTCCCAGCTCCGGTTCACCAGGACGACCTCGGCTCCCGCGAGGGCCAGTGCCGCGGCGACGGCCCGACCGGCGGCGCCACAGCCCACCACGGCAGCGCGCTGACCGTGCAGCTCGATGCCGTGCGCGGCCAGGGCAGACACGACCGAAGTATCGGTCGTGTCTGCCGCCCAGGTGTCGCCGTCGCGCCAGACCACATTTGCGGCGCCGCAGTGCGCGGCAGCTGCACTCGGGCGCTCCACGAGGTCCATCACGCGCTCCTTGAACGGGGTGACCACCGTCAGGCCACGCAGGGGCAAATTCGCCGCGTCCAGCACGGGCATCAATATACGCCAGAATCGTTCAAGATCTTCGGTGGCAAACGGCAGATAGATGGCGGGCAGCCCCAGCATCCGATAGGCTCGGTTGTGCAGCAGCGGCGAGGCCGATCGGTTCAGCGATCGGCCCACGATGCCATAGAGGCAGGACACCGGGGCAAGCTCCGGAAGTCCGTAGTCCGTCTGCAGTTGCGCCAGCGTGGGCAACCCGGCCTGACCGCCGGTACCGATCTGGCCGAACACCACGGGCGCGCCCAGCCGGGGTGCCAGGATCCGGGTCCAAAGCCCGGCCGGGCCGGTTGCGAAGGCGGTGAGATCGGATCGTTTCGCCGCGACCAAGAGCGCCACCACCGCTACCGCGTCCTCCGCCGCAACGGCGGCGATGGAAAGTACATACAGCGCGGCCGGCGTCTCGCTCATCCGATCGACTGAAGCGGTCAGCGCGTCGAGATCGGCAGGCTGGCCGACATGTCGGGACAATCGGCGACGGCTGGCGGGCACGGCAGCGAGCATCTCCGCTGTGAGATCCCGGGCCCATTCGAGATCGACCTGATCGTACGCCCGTGCGGCGGCCTGCAGCCGGCTGTGCCGATGAGCGAGGTCGCCGCTGAACTGGCCGCCCTCCTCGACGCTGCGCAGCACGTAGACGAGGGTCCCGGGGAAGTGCTGCCGCAACCAGTGCGGATCTAGATCGCCGACCAGATCGGCGCGGACTTCGAGCGAGTCGGCGCGCGCGGCCAGGGCACGCAGCTCGACACCGTCCGGGCGAGGCGGTTCGCTGAGCACGGCGACCATGGTCGCTTGGGTGGCAGTTACACCTGGACGCATAGCCTGATGTCCAAGGAAGCTGGGCGAAGGCGGGGCCTCGGCGAGGAGGTTACGCGCGAGTGATCATCTTTTGATAAACTACGTGTGATGAATCGTACCATGAACGATGGCGTCCTCTCTGCGATCACCGCGCGGCATTGCAAGCGGGCATATGTCGACCGACTGGTACCGAGGTTGTTGCTTCAGGAAGTGCTGACCGCCGCCGCGCACGCGCCCTCGACGAGAAACACCCAGTTGTGGCAGGTGGCCGTGGTGACCGGGCCGGCACGGGCACGGCTGGCGGACCGGTTGTGCGCCGACTTCGACGCGGGCGAGCCCATCCATCCCGACTATGTCAATCGGCCGCCGACGCTCGGCCAGCCCTACCTCGAACGCGCCGAGGCCGCGGGAGCGGGAGTCCTCAAGGCCAAGGGCATCGACCGCGACGACCCGCAGGCTCGACGTGCGCACCTGCGGGACAACTATCGATTCTATGGAGCGCCCGTGGCGATGATCCTGCATTTGCCTGCGGACGCCAGCCCCGGGACGTTCCTGGAGATCGGGTGCTTCCTGCAGAACATCATGCTCGGCCTGGTAGCGTGCGGGCTCGGAAGTTGCCCGCAATACAGCGTTGCAGGTTACAGCGATCGTCTTCGGTCGGAGCTCGGCTTGGGCGCCGACCGCCTGATCGTTTGCTCGCTCGCTGTGGGCTACCCCGATCCGCATGCGCCGATCAACGCGTTCGTACCCGAGCGCGCCGGTCTGGCAGAATACACGCACTGGTACGAGTAGCGCTGACGGTCTGTAGGGGCTCATCGCGCCACTGCAATCGACTGTTCGGCAAGCCGCCGCCGCACGGCTTGCCCGATGATCCCGGCCGCGTTCCGATGTTCGTCCAGTGACGCCGCGGAAGGTTCGGGGATGTCGCCTGCGGGGTCGAGGCAATGTGTACGCTCGGCCACCTCGGGCGCCAGCGCGATCACCACCGCGCAGTGCGAGGCTGTCATGCAGTAGATCGTGTGAGCGCGCCGGCACAACTCTGCCGTGAGTGGCCGCGTTCGATGCCGGTGAGGAACGGTGCCAGCCTCGCGCAGTACGACGTACGCGAGCTCGGTCATCGGGGTTCCCGGTGCATGGACCTTGACACCGGCGCTGGCCACCGTCATCAGATGTCCGGCGCGGGCGGCGGCAAGGAGCCCCATGGAGATGCACTCGGCGATGGGCGAGCGAGACCGGTTGCCTCCACACACGAACAGGACCAGGCGTTGTGGCGGAGAAACCGCTTGTTTACCAAAACCCCGGAGCGCTGGATAGACGAGGGCGATGCCCGCGCCCGCGACAAAGATGAGGGCCATGACTTGCAGGGCGCCGGGCGGGGATAGACCGGCCAGGAACATCAAGATGTACGAGGCCACCATTCCGGATAACAGGGTAGAGATGCGATTGACCGGAACGCACCAAGCATATCCGCGGACATCTAGATAGATCCATGTACCGAATATGAATAGCAATTCATAGAGCACACCAATACCGGCGGCGTAGAGCCCCCCGGGCGTGCCGAGGAAGCCGCCGAACCCGGCTCGCAGGTCGGGCTGGCCGAGCACGGCGCCCACCCCGCACAGCACCAGCAGGAAGATAGGCGCCATGGCGTGTTCTTCCACGAAGTAGCGGCGGTCGATCGCGTGGACTCCAGTCTTGGCAACCTTGTGCATGACCTGGAACCTGCCCACGTAGCCCGCCAGGTAGCCGCACAGGCTGAGCACGGCCCCGGTGGTGAGCTGGTAGCTCTTGACGTCGCCCAGCGCGATGGCGACCGCGATGAGGCTCAAGCCCAATGCCAGCCACGAGTATGCGTGAACCTTGCGCCGGTATGCCGTGTCGATGATCGGCGAGAGAATCAACACGCTCGCACGCATCAGCAGGAGCATGAACAGGATGGATACACCGAGGAAGGTGAAGTTCAGCGTCGTGGTACCGATCACCACCGCCGTGAAGAACCCGGCGAGCACGGTGTCGCGGCCCGGCAACGTGATCTGCCGACCTTGGATCTGCTGTTCGCGGGCGGACCGCCACCATCCGGAAGCGGTCAGGACGATCAACATCGTCAACGCCTGTCCGATGGCGGAGGCCGGTAACAGGACCAGGCCGCCGACCGGTGCGTCGACACCCGGAACAATGCCGGTGGAGAGCGCCTTTGTCAGAATGGCATATGGTATATATGCCAGAAAATATCCCAATGCCAGATAGAGCATGGCTCCTCGATGATTGAGAGTGCTGCTCTCAACCTTTAGACGTCATTGCGGGCCTGTCACCACCACCCGATGCGAGAGTGTATATGTAAAATTAAGCCGACGTTAAAAAGTGTGTAGAGAATAGGGTGGGCCAGGGCGTCCTGGCAAGCGATGAAAGTGTGACTCTGATCCCGATCGGTTCGATCGCTGGCGTCGATCGACTCCGTTAGAGACTTTGATCACTTTCGCCATTTCACGCGGCTTCAGCCACTCAGGACACGGTTCCTCTCGACGAGAGATCCGCGACGGCTGCTCCGTAGGAGCGTTACACCGGGCGAGGATGCATAAGGAGGCGCGGTGTGCGTTACGTAAGTTGCTGTAGGGCTCGCCCTGGATGCCGTGGTTCCACTCGTGATCAATGTCACTCGGCACACCGGCGTAAGACGAGGCTCCGGCGCCCGGGTCCTCTTGGCAGAGGCTTCGTACGCCGGAGGCATTCTATGTCGGACTACAGCTCGACAGCGTTGACCAAGATCATTCCTCACTCGCTTCCATGGCTCATCCGGCCGCGCGGCCGATGACGAACCACCGCCGGGCCGCTGATCACCGTGCCTGCACCGAGTCCACGGCGGTGCGGATCAGCAACGACACAAACTGTGGGCGGTGAGCGTCTCGAAGCGCGAGCGGTTACAAGTCGTGTTGCGTACGCCAGGCGACCCCCAGAAGGCAACCAGAGAGCTGACGACGATTTCCTCGAGGCTGGCTTTTCGCACCGGGTCAGCCTGACCCCGCCCGATCCGTGACCGGCGCTGGCCCCTTCGGGCCGGCGGCCTTTCGCTGCGCCTGGTCGGCGCTGGGCGTGACGGCCAGGGGCGGCGCGGATCCCGCGGGCGCATGCAGCTGGACGACGACGAGCTTGGCCGGCAAATCGGCCTCGATGGCAGATCAGCCGACGCCAGCTCAGCGTTGACGGTACACGATGAAGCCGCGCGTCGGATCGTACGGCGACACCGCGACGGTGACCCGGTCGCCGAGCACCACACGGATGCGGTGGCGGCGGACCTTACCCGCGAGCTTGGCCAATACCTCGTGGCCGTTGTCGAGCTTGACCCGAAAGTTACCGCCTTTCGCGATCAAGATGACTTCGCCGTCGAGATGAACGAGCTCTTCTTTGCTCACGGAATCCTCTTGGGTCCTCTTGCTTGCCTTGACTGCGCTGGCCCTGGCCAGCCGACGTCGCTGGGCCCCTTGGTTAGCACTATCTAGGCGCCAGGAGAAGCGCTCCGGAGCCAAGGGTGATCTACCCTTGCGGGGTGGATCGCCAGCCGCCTCGCGCTACCAGCGACGAGATCGACCTCTATATCCGGACCTACTACTCGCTGCTCCGGTCGAGCGGAGACGTCCGCGTGCGCGCCTTCGAGGAGGCGCACCTGTTCTCGCGCTCGAGCCTGCACCTGGGGGCCGAGGCACCCGAGCCCGATCTCGCGGCGTTCGCGTACTCCGCGGGGCGCTTGCCGGATTGCATGCCGCGGATCCGGCGCCTGGTGCTGGGCCAGTCGCAGCACCAGTTCGACCACGCGGGCTACGCGGTCGACCGCTGGCAGATCGTGCGGACCCGCGGCCGGCGCCGGCCGCTGCGCTGGGACGGCGGCGAGACCCTCGCGGCGTTCATCGCGTCGGCCTCGGACATCGACGACCTGGTGCCGATCCTGACCGCCTACCAGATCGAGTGGAACAAGCTGCGCGAGCGCCTCCTCACCGCGCGGATCTCGGACGTCACCGACGACCCGGCGCTCGCCGGCGCGCTCGGCGACGACGCCGCGGTCGCCCGGCTGCGCGGCGCGCTGGGCCCGCGGTCCAACGACATCCTGCGCGACATGATCGCCCACGACTGCGACCTGTTCGTGCGGCTGCTCGACGGCTCGTTCCGCGAGTACCAGCGGTCGGCGCAGCGCTGGTACCAGGCGATCGCCCCGGCGGTGCCGGCCGGGCGCCCGGTCTACTTCGTGTCGTCGAACAGCCACTCGCTGGCCAACCTGCTGGGCGGCTACGCGCGCAACCACCGCGACGAGATCCTCGGGTTCCTGCGGGCGCGCAACGTCGAGGACCTGCCGCCGCGGTTCGACGAGGCGACCGCCAAGGGTGACGTCGGGCTCGCGACCAACATCCTGTACTACTCGCTGCGCACGTTCCTCCTGGGCGATCCGAGCCGGATGACCCACGTCCAGGAGTCCGATGCCGCGGCGGGGATCCGCGCGCTGCTGTCACCGGGCCGGATCGACGTCGACGCCCAGGTCATCGAGCTGTCGCGGCTGGTGCCCGAGAACATCGATCCGCGGCTGCGCCAGCCCGGGATCGAGCGCCTGCGCGACAGCCGCGCCGTCATCATCAACATCGACTACCCGCTCGGCATGGCGGCGTATCACCACCTGTCGGCGGTCGCGCTGGGCGTCGACGAGCTCCGCGGGATCTACATCATGGGCAAGGCGGCGACGCTCAACGGCCGCGTCGGCGACGTCATGATCAGCAAGGTCGTCCACGACGAGCACTCGGCGAACACGTTCCTGTTCAAGAACGCGCTGACCGCCGCCGACGTCCAGCCGTTCATGAAGTACGGCACCGTGCTCGACAACCAGAAGGCGCTGACCGTGCGCTCGGCGTTCCTGCAGAACCGCGAGTACATGGACGTGTTCTACCGCGAGGGCTACACGGTCATGGAGATGGAGGCCGGCCCGTACCTGTCGGCCGCCTACGAGATCGCCGAGCCGCGCCGCCACCCCAAGGACGAGATCGTCTCGCTGGTCGATCAGACGTCGTTCGAGCTCGGGGTGATCCACTACGCGTCGGATACGCCGTACTCGCGGCGCCAGAGCCTTTTGTCCAAGAGCCTGTCGTACTTCGGGATGGAGAGCACCTACGGCGCCGCGGCGGCGATCGCGCAGCGGATCTTCCAGAACGAGATCGCGAGACTGCGGTGACCGAGGGCGATCGCGATCGATCGCTCGCGGGGCGGGGGCCCGGCGACCCGTTGGCCCGAGGAACCCCCCGCGGCGCCACCGTCGTGATCGGCGCCGGGATGTCGGGGCTGGGCTTCGCGAACTGGTGGCGCGAGCGGCACCCGGGCGCGGACGTCGTCGTCCTGGAGGCGGCAGCCGAGCCCGGCGGCTACTGCCGGACCGTCGCCCAGGGCGGCTTCGTGTGGGACTACTCCGGCCACTTCTTCCACTTCAAGGATCCGGCGATCGAGGCCTGGCTGCGCGCGCGGATGCCGGGCCAGGACGTCCGGACCGTCGTCAAGCGCAGCACGATCCGCTACGCGGGCCGCGACATCGACTTCCCGTTCCAGAAGCACATCCACCAGCTGCCGCACGACGAGTTCCTCGAGTGCCTGGTCGACCTGTTCGTTGCGTCCCGGCGTCCGGCCGGCGAGGCCGGCGAGATCGCGCCGCGCTCGTTCGGCGAGATGCTGTACCGGCGGCTCGGCCAGGGCATCACCGACAAGTTCCTGCGGCCGTACAACGAGAAGCTGTACGCCACCGACCTCGATCAGCTCGACGTCGACGCGATGGGCCGGTTCTTCCCGCACGCCGACATCGCCGACATCATCGGCAACATGCGGCCGAAGCCGGCGGGCGGCGGCGCCGGCGGCGCCGGCAGCGCCGGCAGCTACAATGCGACCTTCACCTATCCGGCCGGGGGCGCGGTGCAGTACGTCCACGCGCTGCTGCACGATCTGCCGGCCGGCACGGTGAGCTGCGGCGAGCCGGTCACCGCGATCGATCTCGCCGCGCGCGAGGTGATCACGCCGCGCCGGCGGATCGCGTTCGAGCGCGTCGTGTCATCGGCGCCGCTGCCCGCGCTCGCGCGGATCTGCAGCGTCGCCCACGATCCGGCCGTGTTCTCGTCGAACAAGGTGCTGGTCTACAACCTCGGGTTCGACAAGAAGGGTCCGCGCGACGTCCACTGGATGTACTTTCCGGACCGCTCGATCGTGTTCTACCGGGTCGGCTGGTACGACAACATCCTGCCGCCGGCCCAGGGCGCGGCCGACCGCATGAGCCTCTACGTCGAGATCGGGGCGCCGCACGGCCAGGCATTGGATGTCGCCGCGCTGCGCCAGCGCGTGCTCGACGATCTGCGGCGCGAGGCGATCGTCACCGATCACCAGCTGGTCGCGGATCACCACGTCGTGCTCGATCCGGCGTACGTCCACATCACGACCGCCTCGCTCGCCGAGACCGCGCGCCTCAAGGCGCAGCTCGCCGACCACGGCGTCCACTCGGTCGGCCGCTACGGCGGCTGGACCTACTGCTCGATCGAGGACAACCTGATCGAGACCCGCGCGCTCGCGCAGCGCCTCTCGTAGCACGCGGGACGGTTCGACGTGCTGTGGCGCATAGCTGCTCGTCCAAGGATCGACATGACGACAGCGTGCCCGAGGGACAGCCGGGATGGCAGCGATCGAGCTCGCCGAGGGCTCCAGATCGTCCTCCCCTTGACATTCCGTCGGAACCATGAAGAAAGAGATGTCATGCGCAGGTTCCACTCCTACGGGCCGGTGGACCCCGAAGAGCACTTCTGCGTCCCGCGCCGCGCGCTGATCGAGCAGTGCGTGGAGCAGCTCCTCGGGGCCCCGGACAAAGGCGGCCACTACTTCACCATCTGGGCGCCCCGACAGACTGGCAAGACCTGGCTCATGCGCCGGGCCGCAGCCGAGCTGCGTGCCCGCCATGGCGATCGGTTTCTCGTCGGCACCATGTCGATGCAGGGGGTGGTCCTCAAGGAGGGAAACGCCGACGAGGCGTTCCTGCGCTACGCGCCCTCACTGGTGCGCCGCACGTTCAAGCGCACCATTCCCCAGCCCCCCGATTGGCAGGGATGGTTGGAGCTGTTCAGCTCCGCGGGGAACGTCTTCGACCGGCCGCTGCTCCTGTTCATCGACGAGTTCGACAAGCTGCCGCGGGCCGTGATCGACCGGCTCATCGAGCTGTTCCGCGACATGTACCTGGACCGGGAGAACTTCCTGCTGCACGGGCTGGCGCTCGTCGGGGTGCGCGCGGTGCTGGGGGTCGACAGTGACCGGGGCTCCCCCTTCAACGTCCAGCGTTCGCTCCACGTCCCCAACCTCAACCACGATGAGGTCGCGGACATGTACCGCCAGTACCAGCAGGAGAGCGGGCAGGTCATCGATCCCGCCGTGGTCGAGAGGGTCCATGAGGTGACGCGCGGCCAGCCTGGGCTGGTGTCCTGGTTCGGGGAGCTGCTGACGGAGAAGTACAACCTCGGCCGCGACCGCACGATTGCGCTCAGGGAGTGGTCGGCCACCTACGGCGCCGCCTCCCGGGTCGAGCCCAACAACACGGTCCTCAACCTGCTGAAGAAGGCGCAGGGATCCTACCGCCGGCAGGTGGTCGAGCTGTTCGCCCGGGCCGATGTGCCCTTTTCCATTGATGCTCCCTGGTGCAGCTACCTCTACTTGAACGGGATCATTGACTACGAGGACAGCATCGCGCCGAGCGGCGAGACCCTGCAGGTGTGCCGCTTCTCGTCTCCGTTCATCCAGCACCGGCTGTACAACGCATTGTCCTCCGACCTGGTGCGCGGCACGGGCGTGCCGACGCTGGATCCGCTGGACGAGCTGACCGATGTGTTTGCGCCCGCGGGCCTGAACGTCCCCGCCCTGCTCGCCCGCTACCGCGACTACCTCGGCCGCCTGCGCCAGCGGGGTATCGACCCCTGGCAGGGGCAGCCGCGGCGGGAGGACCTGCACCTCACCGAGGCGGTCGGGCACTTCCACCTGTACGCCTGGCTGTGGGACGTCGTCGGCCGCGAGTGCATCATCAGCCCGGAGTTCCCCACCGGCAACGGCAAGGTGGACCTGATCCTGACCTATGAAGGGCGGCCCGCGCTCATCGAGGTCAAGAGCCTGGAGAAGCGGTCGCGCCTGGGCGCCTACCGTAGGCAGACGGCCGCCTACGCGCAGAACAAGGGCCTTGCCGCGGCCGCCCTCGCCCTCTTCGTGCCGACGCAGGATGAGGCGGTCCTCCGGGAGCTGTCGGGCGAGGAAGACGTGGGCGGCGTGCGGGTCACGACGGTGGCCATCGGTTGATGGGGGCGACGCCCACGAGATCAAGGACACGATCGTCGCGCTCTTGCCGGGGCTTGCGCGACCGCCCGGTCGACCGTGTGCCGGACCACTAGCGACCCACGATGCCCCCGAGCGGGCACGATCCAGAGGAGAGGGTGGGGTTGCTGCTGGGTATGACCTGAGTCATACTCGACGAATGAAGGCTGCGATCTCGATTCCGGACGCGACTTTTCGCGCTGCCGACCGCCTGGCCAAGCGCAAGGGCATCACCCGCAGCGAGCTCTACGCACGCGCAGTGGCCGCGCTGCTGCGCGACGAGGACGAGGCAGAGATCACTTCTCAGCTCGATCGGGTTTATGGCGATCAGAGCTCGACGCTAGACGGTATCCTGGCGTCGCTCCCGGGACGCCTGCTCGACAAGGAAACATGGTGACGCTCGAGCGCGGCGAGGTCTGGTGGGCCGATCTGCCAGAGCCTGGCGGCTCGGAACCAGGTGGACGCCGCCCGGTCCTGATCATCCAGGCCAACCCGTTCAACCGCAGCCGACTGCAGACCACTCTGATCGCGATCATGACCTCGCGCGTCGATCGCGCAGCGGCGCCGGGCAATGTGCTGGTCACGTCACGCCAGGCCGGCTTGCCTCGCGACTCGGTGATCAACGTCTCGCAGCTGTTTACCGTCGACCGCGACGTGCTCTCGGAACGCGCCGGTTCGCTGTCGGGCGCCCTCATGCGCAAGGTCGACGACGGCTTGCGCAAGGTCCTCGCGCTGTAGCATCGGGCGAGCACCGCTCTCAGGTTGGTTTTTGCGCCCCCGGCGCGACCATCGGCCGGTAGGGTCGGCATGGCGCTTCCCCGTGACTGCGGCGTCGCCCACGATCCGTCGGTGTTCTCGTCGAACAAGGTGCTGGTCTACAACCTCGGCTTCGATCGCTACGTCCACATCACGGCCGCCTCGCTCGCCGAGACCGCGCGGCTCAAGGCGCAGCTCGCCGATCACGGCGTCCACTCGATCGGCTGCTACGGCGGCTGGACCTGCTGCTCGATCGAGGACAACCTCATCGAGACTCGTGCGCTCGCGCAACAGCTCTCGTAGCGCGGGGACGGCGAGGAGGCCCTCACAGAGCTCGTCACCAAGCATGACGCGTGCGCGCTCTCGGTTGCGAAGAAGATCCTGCCTCGGTGATGGGGTCGGCCTGGTGGAGGTGGGGGACGTTCCTGGCGATGCCGAGCAGATATCGCGCGTCGACGCCGTCGGGCAGCGTGCCGGCTGTGCGCTTGCCGGTGAAGATCGCGATCGCGTCGACGATGGCGTCGCGTGGATAGCAGGCGATGGCGTCACGGATGTGGCGCGTGGGGTCAAGCAAGCCGAGTCGCGCGAAGGCATCGTCGAGGATGGCGGGACGACGGGATCGAGGCATGCGGCCCGCGTCTGGCGTGCGAGCTCTTGCTTGCGCATGCTACGCTGTCGCGCATGGTCGCGCTGCCTCGGACCTTCGATCCGACTCCAACGTCGATCGTGCGGATCATCGACGGCCTGCCGGCAGCAGCGCGCGAGAGAATCGAGTGGTTTCCACCCGCGTTTCGCTCGGCCTTCGTCGAGCCGCTGCGAGCGGCCCCGCCCGAGCGGTTTCGCGCGGTCGTCGATGAGCTCACCGTCGGGGCGGTCCGGCTGTTCATGGCGCTGTTCGCAAACTTGCGCGAAGTGACAAGCCTCTGCGAAGCAGACTTCATCGCGCCGGCTGCGGACCCGACCGATCGAGACCTCGTGCTGCACCAGCGGATCGCGGATGCGCTCGAACCGATCGAAGTGAGGGCCTCGGACGATCTGCGCGAGGCCCACGAGATCCTCCGAGCCGTGTTCGCGGCCACCTCGATCGAGATTCGCGCGCCTCTCGAAGAGGTCGGAGACACCAGGGACCTCATCGGCAGCATCACCGACGACCAGATCCGGATCGAGCTCGGTGGCGGGCCAGGGTCGTTCTGGCGCGGCATGTTGCTGACGGCAGGTGGCGTTGAGCTCGTGCTCGATCAGGTCGCGTTGCCGCCGACGATGGTCACATGGTGCCAGCTGGCCTTCGACGAGATTCGGCGCGCCGCCAGCGAGTTGCGCAGCGCGGGGATTCCGGTGCCGGTCGAGGTCGGTATCCCGGGGTTCACACGGAAGGAGTGGTGCACTCGACGACTTCGAGAAGCGCAGGCCGAGATGACGCTCCTCGATCTCCGGCCTCGACTCGATGCGAGCCTGCCAGGCGGCGTGCTCGAGACCATCGTTCGGGTTGCGCGTCCCGAGGAGATCTGGCTCTTCGGCAGTCGTGCCCGCGGCACGGCGCGATCGGCGAGCGACTGGGACCTACTCGTGGTGTTGCCCGACGACGCGTTGGACGACGACGGCATGTGGGCGCGCCTGCGGGACGTCCGCCGCTCGAACGTCGACCTCTCGTTCATCGGTCGTGACGCGTTCGAGGTCGACCGATCCGTGTTCGGGACGCTCTCTCACATCGTGGTTGCCGATGGTCGTTTGATCTATGCCCGCTGATCCAGCGCAGCGCGCGATTGCGGCGTACCTCAACGACGCAGCCGAGGATCTTGCGGCGTTCGCCTTGCTCGCCAGCGGAGGCAATCGGTTCGCCGTGTACCATCTGCACCAAGCCGCGGAGAACTCGTAAGCGCGGTTCGTCTCCACCGTGGACTGTTGCTCTCCAAGCACCACGATCTCGCGCTTCTCCTCGACGGGCATCAAGGAGATCCGACGAAGGAACCACGTCCGTTGCCGCCCGGCGACGTGTGGATAGCGGTCAATTCACCACGACCAGATCGTGACCGTCGCGGCCGCGCCCTTGACCGCGTCACCCATGAACAGGCGAAGAACAGCCCGAGCGCGATGCCGCCGGTCTTGCCAGCCAGGTTGTAGGTGAAGGAGCCGATGGCCGCCCCCTTCATCTTCTCCTTCTGCATCGTCAACATCGACTACAGCGTGCTACAGGGCACCGGCAAGACCTACCTGGCCGGCGCGTTTGCAGAATTGCTGTGCGTGTTCCCGTTGACCAGTCTGTCGCAGGCGCATACGCTGCGGCGCTTATCTCAGGGAGATACAATGACGAACCGTACGTGGATCGCAAGCATCGCCGCTGCCGCCGCTATCACGATCTGCAGCTGGGGCACCAGCGCGCGCGCAGACGGGTTCACGCAGGCGCAGGTCGGCTGGGGGACCAATTGCTGGAACTCGGGCAACGATAGCGACGGCGACACGCTGAACCAGTCGTGCGAGCAGGCGCTGGCGGCGGCGTTTGCGCCGACCGTCTGGTTCGACAACGGCGAGGATACCAGCGCCGGGGTGCCACACTTTGCAGCGAAGAGTCTGGGTTTCGCGGCCAAGGCCGTGTCGATCGCCTACTACTTCAGCTACTTGAAGGATGGTGGCGCGCTGTTCGGCATCGGCGCGCACGACGGCGACTCCGAGTTCGCCATCCTCGAGATCCACTTCGACGGTGCGAACTGGATGGTCGACTGGATGTACCTGTCGGCGCATCGCAAAGCGACCTGCGATGCCTCGTTCTGGTACCACTTCACCCAGATCGAGTGGGACACCTACTACCGCGGCTGGGCGATGGTGTACTCGTCGGAGAACAAGCACGCCAACTACGCCAGCGACAGCACCTGCGACTCCGGATGCCTCGGCGACGAGAACTGCGATCGCGACTTCTTTCAGGTGCCGGAAACGAACCGCAACGTCGGCCAGAGCTTTGGCCCGCTCTTGCCGGTGGTCCAGCTGGGCAGCGCCTTCGAGTCGTACTTCGACGTCAACAAGAAGTTCTGCGGCTGGCAACGCGCCGGCGCTTCCACGAGCCATGACGGCTGCGCCGGCGCTTACCACGATCACCTGAAGGACTTCGGCTACTGATGAAACGAGCGGCGTGGGTTGCCGTCACGGTCGCGGCGGCGGTGGCCCTCGTCCTGCTCATGTCCCGCCGCGGTGGCAGCTCCGACGATCCGGCGCCGGCGGTGTCGAGCAAGCCTCCGCCGGCCGAGCGGCCTGGCCCCGCGCCGCAGCTCGGCCCGGCCCCGGTGCCGGCGGCCATCGACGACGCCGTGATCGCGCAGGTGCTGGACGAGGAGCTGGTCGCGGTCGCCTCGGGCGTGACGATCGCCGAGCTGGGCGCCGACGATGCGAAGCCGTGCGCCGGCCGGCCGGTCTGGCTCCGCGCACGGCTCGAGGGCGATACCGGCGAGGGCCGGCTGGTCAGCCGCTGGATCTGGGCGAGCGAACAACGGCTGTCGATGCAGCCGGGGGCCACCGCACGCTTCACCGCACAGGCGCCGGGCCGCTATCCGATCCGCTTCCAGGTGGTTCGCTCGATCGAAGGCAAGCGGATCGGTGTGCTCGCCGAGCGAACCCTGGAGCTCGACGTGGTCGATTGCGGCTCGGGTCCACCGCCGCTGCGCGTGGAGGCCAAGGTCATGGGCGGCCGGGCCAACTTCACCGCGCTGGCCGCGGTGCCGACCCGCGGCGGCTACCGCTGGGAGTTCGGCGATGGCGAGGACCAGGCCAGCGACGGGCCGAGCGTACGCCATGACTACCCGATCCTCGAGCTGCGCGACCGCGAGCAGCGCAGCTACCGGGTGGCCGTCGAGGTCGCCGGGGCTGACGGCACCCTGCTGCGTGCGACCAGCTCGGTGATCCTGTACGGCCAGGTCAGCCCGCCGCGGCCGCCCGCGATCGCCGCGGAGCTCGGGGATGCGACCTGGGACGAGGCCGGCCGCCGCTGGCAGCGCAGGCTCGAGGTCGACAACCGCGAGCGCCCGGTCATCACCTGGGAGCGAGGAGAGCGCCACACGCTGCATGACGGCGATCGAGTCGCCAGCCGCAACTTGACGGTCGCCGAGCTGCTCACCATCATCGAGAACCGCGCGGCCGGCGGCCTGGTCGCCACGGTCACCGTCACCGCCGCCGAGACCGGCCCCGGTGTTCGCCGCATCACCGATCGGCTGTTCGGTCACGATGCCGCCGGCGAGGAGGCCAGCCTGACCTGGGTGCCCTGGGACCGGGACGACTTCGATCCCGATCCGGTCCCGCCCGTCGCGCCGCGGCGCTGAGGATCCACGACCGTCCGGCGGTGGTCTGGGTGCTGTGCCGCGCGCTCGCGGCGCTCGGCTGGGCCCACAAGACTCGCGTACGCGCTCGGTGGAGGTCGATCGTCTCGTGGCTACCTGCCGTCCCGACGACCGCGCGGCGGGTACCAGCGCACGCCTCGGCTCGAACTGAGCTAGGCTAGTCCGAGTTCAGCCTCCGAGGAGAACACGTGGATCCGGAATCCCCCATTGAACCTCTCGACGAATACGGTGATCGTACAGCGGCCTCCGTTCGCTCGGATGCCGCTGCAATCAGCGCGATTGCTCGCATCCTCGGCCAGCCGGAGAAGGATGTGCACCAGGCGCTTGTCGACGTCCACGGAAAGACTCTCGTGCGAACGCTATTCGGAGCCGCTTACTCTCGAGCACAAGGCATCCCTGTCGAAGAGGCCGATGAGGAAGGGGCCACTGGCGTCGAAGAGGAACTCGATACAGAAACACACGTTCGCCCCTACGATCCCGACAAGATCCGTGTCGACCCCAAGTCGTTTTCCCTCAAGCAGATCCTCGATGAGATCGCGGACGGAGGCATCGACCTTGCGCCGGACTTTCAGCGAAATCGTGTGTGGAGCGAAGTACAGCGCGTGCGCTTGGTCGAGTCAGTACTGCTCCGGATCCCGCTCCCGGCTTTCTACTTCTCCGCCGATCAAGCCGGTCGCCTGAGCGTCGTCGACGGTGTGCAGCGGCTGAGTACCATTGACGCCTTCGTCACCGGCAAGTTCGCGCTGACACGTAGTGCGCTAGAGTACTTGGACGTCGGCTCACTCAAGCAACAGACCTCGAAGGGTGCGGACGATAAGTGTTGGTATCAGGATCTCGACGCGCAATGGCGTCGGCGGCTCAATCAGACTCAGATCACAGCCAACGTGATCGATCCGCAAACCCCCGAGCAGGTGAAGTTTGATATTTTCAAGCGGATCAACACCAGTGGGAGTCCGCTGAACGCCCAGGAGATCCGCCACAGCATGATGTATGCGCGCAGCAGGGCCTTCCTCAAGGAGCTAGCAGAATCAAGCGCGTTTCGCGACGCGACGCCGAGCAAGCTCCACGATCACCGGAGAATGACCGACAGAGAAGTGGTGTTGCGATATCTAGCGTTCGCGCTATTAGGAGACGTCGTAAAGTACCCCCAAGACTCCACGATGGATTCGTTCCTGATGACAGCGGTCAAGCAAATTGACGATGAGAAAGCAGTTTCCAGCGCGCAACTCGAAGCATTGCGCGCCGGCTTCATGATCGCCATGAAGAATGCGACAGTCATCTTCGGCGAACATGCCTTCCGGAAATGGCCAGCGGGAAATGAGCGGCTTTTTCCTTTCAACAAGGCGCTCTTTGAGTCATGGGGGCTCGCACTGCGCAACGCCGATCCGGATGCGATTCATTTGTGCAAGGACGAGATCGCTGGTGATGCCCGAAAGGCCATGGGTGAGCGCGAGTACAGTGATTCCATTACGATCTCGACGGGCGATGCACGGAATGTGCGCAAGCGGTTCGCCGTCGCCCTGAGTTGGGCGCTGGGTTGATCTACCTCCAGGCGGAGCGACTCGGCCCACGAGACCTCCAAGCGATAGACTCTGCGCCGAGCGAATATGTGAACCTCGGGCCCAAGGGCGAGTATGTAGCCCAAGTTTTGAACCTGCGCGCCGGACGATACCCGGTGAGAGACGTACTGTGTCACCCTGGTCACACAGATGTAGCTGCGCCACGTACCCTACCTAAACAAGTTGAGGCTTGGCTGCAGGATCTCGTCCCAGGTATTGAACTCCGTGTCGAAGTGTTTCCCGCGCTTAGCGCCGCCGCCGTTCGGCTCCGGCGGCCCGGTCAAACAACGGAGTGGCTGCGCCCGCAGAACATCGGTTTTGGTGTGAGCTACGCGCTGCCGATCATTCTTGCAGGGCTCGTCGCTCAGCAAGGCTCCATGATCATCGTGGAGAACCCCGAAGCACATCTCCACCCACAAGGGCAGTCGTTACTTGCTCAATTTCTAGCAAAGGTTGCCGCATCGGGTGTGCAGGTAGTGATCGAGACACACAGCGATCACTTCCTTAACGGCTTGCGGCTTGCGGCCGTGTCGGAGGGTCCGTTTTGCGCGGATGATCTCGCCATCCAGTTTTTTTCATGCGCGGAAGGAGATGTGCACGTGACACGCATTCACGTTACCGATCGCGGGGGGCTCTCAGCCGCGCCAGCTGCATTCTTCGACCAAGCTGAAAAGGATCTTGCCGCCATCCTGAAGGCACGGCGTCGTGTCTGAGGTCGTCCTGGAAGTGATGCAGGAGCCGCGCGGACGGCATGATCCCGCCGGTGAAGAACTCGCGCGCCATCCAGTCGGACGCGCCCGCGTCCTCGAACGGGTAGGCATGCCGGCGATGCGCGAACACGTGGACGAACAGCGCGCCGCCGGGCGCCAGCCACCCCGCGATCCGGCGCAGCAGCACGGCGTAGTTGCGCATGTGCTCGAACATCTCGATCGAGACCACGCGATCGAACGCGCCGGCCGGGAGCTCCGCGGTGCGGATGTCCGCGGTCCGGACGGTCACGTTGGTGAGCCCGCGCACCCGCGCCTGGGCCGCGATGAAGTCGTGTTGCGAGCGCGAGTTCGAGACCGCGGTGAACCGGCTGTGCGGAAACCGCGCCGCGGCCCACAGCGTGAGCGAGCCCCAGCCGCACCCGAG
>Ga0137459_1000208_pt1 | contig 21208 bp, 16 predicted proteins | sample EasRivERMGT700_2_FD_104908 | JGI IMG/M metagenome (GOLD analysis project Ga0137459, IMG submission 104908) | Soil microbial communities from meander-bound floodplain in the East River, Colorado, USA - East River MetaG ERMGT700_2 | ecosystem: Environmental > Terrestrial > Soil > Floodplain ...
ACAGGGACCTCGAACGACTGACCGTTGACAACCTCCGTTGCCGCTGCTGGATAGCACCATAGTGCCACCGAGGGATCGCGATCCTCGCCGCCCGCCGCCGATTTCGAAGTGGCATACCGAGAGCGTGACGACGATCCTGGAGCAGCTTGTCGGCGACAGCGTGAAGCTCCGGGACCGGACAAAGGCCATCTATCGTGGCTGGCCGTCGCCGGCCGCTGGGTGCCGGCGCGCCGCAGGTCCGCGCCAAGCCGCCCACGAGCGCACGCCGGGCCGGGCGCTGCCGGGCAGCCCGGCAACGCCCCGAGCGCACGCCGGGCCGCGCGCCGCCAGGCCGCGCACCGTTGAACGCCGTGGCCTACCGAGCGCAGCAATTCGGTGCACCCCGAACTGCAGGTCCCCAGGTTCGCCGCAGCCGCGGGTTCGGCGCGAGCCGAGCTGGATGTACCCGCTGCGCTCGGCGCCGTCACGGCGATCGTGCCGTTGGGGGTGACTACGCGCCGCGTTGCACGCCTCGGATCGCGGCCCGGTGTCACCCCATCGCCTACTCTCCGACCGAGCCATCATGCGAGCCCGAGCACGTGCAGCCTCACCTACCGCCGGTAGCGGACCCGGTCGAGCCGGCGGTCCGACCATGGCCGCACGGCCGAAGAAGACAAGAATCGCGGGCGGGGGGAACCGCCGCCGCCGGCCCCAAAGTCGAGCTTCATCGCCGCGCGCGCCATCGCGAGGGTCTGGTTGGCGATCCGGTTCGCACGACCGGCGTGTGCCTGCAACAACTCGACGATCATCGCGTCGCCGCGCGGGCCGTCGTAGGCGGCGCGCCGCTCGCGCATCGGCGCCACCAGCGCGTCGATCGCGGTGGCGACCTCGGCCTTGATCGCGCCGTCGCCGATATGATCGCCGCGCGCGTAGCGATCCTCGAGCTCGCGGATGCGATCCGGATCGGAGAGGAAGGCGCGGACGTACTGGAACAGCGGGTTCGAGATGTCGCCCGGATCGGTCATCGCCTGGCGCCCGGTGTGGAGGCGCGCGACCTTGGCGCGGATCTGCGCCGTCGTATCGGAGAGGTACACCGCGTTGTCCATGCTCTTGGACATCTTGCGCACGCCGTCGAGGCCGACCAGCCGGCCGACCCGGCCGATCATCGCCTCGGGCACCGGGAACACCCCGCCCGCGCGCTCGTAGTCGGCGTCCGGCGTCGTCGGATCGACGCCGCAGTACACGTGATCGAACCGCCGGGCGACCTCGCGGCACATCTCCACGTGGGCGGCCTGGTCGTCGCCGACCGGCACGAGCCGCGCACGGAACGCGAGGATGTCGGCGCACTGCCCCACGGTGTACAGCGGGAAGCCGAAGCAGTAGTTGTCGCCCAGATCCTTGGCGTCGAGCTCCGCGCGCAGCGTCGGGTTGCGCAGCACCCGGTTGACCGGCAGCAGCATCGACAGGAACCAGGTCAGCTCGGCGATCGCCGGGATCTCGGTCTGCAGGACCAGGGTCGACCGCTCGGGGTCGATCCCCGCCGCCAGCCAGTCCTTGACGATCTCGAGCGTGTCGCGCCGGATCGCCTCGGGCTCGGCCGCACGCGTGGTGAACGCGTGCGTGTTGGCGATCAGGAAGTAGCAGTCGTAATCGTCCTGGAGCCGGATCCGGTTCTCGAGCGAGCCGACCCAGTGACCGATATGCAATCGGCCGGTCGGCTGGTCTCCCGTCAGGATGCGAGGTCGATCGGTGGCAGACATGGGGTCCTCCGGGTCATTGCCGAGCCTCGGAGTGCATGCCGCGATGCCGACCGAGCGCTCGGCGGCATCAAACGCGCAGGTGCTCGCGTGCCGCTGCTAGAAGCAGACGCAGCGCCACCAGCGGCGGCAGATCTGGTTCGCGCGGCACATCTGGACAGACGCTAGCACGGCACGCGGCCGGTGCCACGGGCCACCTGCTGCCGCCGCCCTGTCAGGCCGCGACCCGCTTCGCGAAGTCGAACCCGGTGACGATGCCGACCATCTCGCGGTCGCGGCAGGGGATGATCCGGCGGACACCCAGGCGCTGCGCCTGCGCCGCCGCACGGTAGATCTTGGTCGCGACCGGCAGGCAGAGCTGCGATGGGTCGAACACCTCGTCGACGCGCGTCTCGCGCGGCAGGTCCCGGGCCTCCATCGCCTCGGTCTGGGTGAACACCCCGACCGGCCAGCCGTCCTCGAGCACCACCAGGCCGGTCACCCGGGCGTGCTCGAGCCGCTCGATCGCCGCGCTGATCGGCTGCTGCGCGTTCACGCTGAACACCGGCGCCGACATGATCTCGGTGATCGGCGCCTCGATCTTGGCGTCGCGCACCGCGATCATGAGGTCGAACGTGCTCAGCACGCCCACAGGCTGGGTGCCGTCGACCACGAACAGCCGGTGCACGCGGTGCTCGCACATCATGCGTGCGGCGTCGCGCAGCATGGCGCCCGGGGCGACGACCAGCGGTGCCCTGGCGTTGTCGCGGACCAGATCGCCCGCGCGCCGCTCCGGCAGGGTCAGCACGGTCGCCTTGCGATGCGACCCGGCCTGGATCCGCCCGACCCGCAGCAGGTCGGTTCGCGAGATCACGCCGGCGATCGCGCCCGTGGCGTCGACGATCGGCAGCGCCGAAATTCGACGTGCATCGAGCTCGCGGGCGACGGTGGGGAGCATGGCGTCGAGGCCGAGGGTCGCGACGCCGGTGGTCATCGATTCGGAGACAGGTCGAGAGAACATCATCGATCGAGGTCCATGCACGGCGCCCACCAACGCCAGCGCCCGCGATCCGCGGTTGCCGCGCAGGATCCGCGCAGGGCTTGCGTAGCGCGCGTCATCGACCGCGCGGTTTGCGCGCCGCGCTCACCGTCGAGCGGCGCTCCCGATCCAGCTCGGGCTCGAGTACGACCCGGCGCCGCCGTTTCGCAGCGGCCACCCCGATGTCGCCGATCCTGCGCTGGTCGCCCAGCTGCGCGAGCAGCTCTCGGCGCTCACCTCACCGCTCGCCAGCGAGCAACCGAGCTAGCGCGGTGATACGTTCGCGCCGTGCTGAAAGACAAGGTCATCGTCATCACGGGTGCGAGTCGTGGAATCGGCGAGGCGATCGCGCGGGCGTGCATCGAGGCCGGCGCCAAGGTCGCGCTCGCGTCGCGCAAGCAGGCCGATCTCGATCGCGTCGCAAGCTCGCTGCCCGCCGATCGCGCCATCGCGGTCGCGTGCCACACCGGCAAGGCCGGCGACGTCGACGCGATGGTCGCCAAGGCGGTCGAGCGGTTCGGCCGGGTCGACGGCCTGGTCAACAACGCCGCCACCAATCCGTACTTCGGGCCGCTGATCGACACACCGGACGCGGCGATCGACAAGACGTTCGAGGTCAACGTGAAGGGCTACCTGTACTGCGCCCGCGCGCTGGTCAAGCACGCCCGCACCCGCGGCGGCGGCGCGGCGATCGTCAACATCGCGAGCATCGCCGGGATCCGCGCGGCGGTGATGCAGGGCGTCTACGGCGCGACCAAGGCCGCGGTGATCAGCATGACGCAGACCCTCGCGTCCGAGCTCGGCGGCAGCGGCATCCGCGTCAACGCGATCGCGCCGGGCCTCGTCGAGACCCGGTTCGCCTCCGCGCTCGTCAACAACCCGGCGATCCTCGAGCGCGTGGTCAGCCGCACGCCGCTCGGGCGCCACGCCCAGCCGCCGGAGCTCGCCGGTGCGGCGGTATATCTGCTGTCCGATGCCGCGTCGTTCACCACCGGCACGACGCTGGTCGTCGACGGCGGCGTGACCTCGGCCTGACGCCGAAAAGCCGAGGGCGCGCCGGGCCGTGGGGAGCTCACCCAGGCCCGGTCGCGTGCGCGGCCTCCCTCTCTCGGGGCTGGTTCAACGAAGATTGAAGCACACCGGCTGGCTCTCCCCGGCCTTGACGGTGACGTAGAGCTCGTGGACGCCGGTGTAGCGATAGCCGGCGGCCATCGTCACCGCGGTCTCGTACCTGTCGGAGCAGCCGTACGGCTTGAACATGATGCCCTCCCACAAGCCGAGCACGGGCGCGGCCTCGCCGTCGCTGTCGATCCCGACCCCGACCGAACCTCCCAGGACGAACCACGGATCGATCTCGATGTAGCTGAACAGCTTGCCGTCGCGATGCTCGACGCCCAGGTTCAGGCGCTGCGGGCCGATCCCGACGCCGCCCTCGACGCCGAACACGCCGCGGGGACCGTCGTGACCGCCCAGGCGGATCCCGAGGACCGGGCCGATCAGCACGTTCCGGGTGTCGTTCTCGGCGTCCACACGACTCGACGAGATCACCAGGAGCACGAGCACGATCGCAAGGCTTCGCATACCCATCCCTACGCCGCCCCGATCGCGGCGCGGGATCGGTTCACGCAAAGATCACGCGCCGCGCAGGCGCCGAAAACTCGTCGAGCCGTGAGTGGCTTGCTCACGGCCCGACACCGCCAGTCTTCGATCATCGACTAGTTGCGCTTCTTGAGCGGATCGATGCCGAACAGACCGGTGAAGCCGTCGAGCAGCCGGTCCCCGAGGTTGGGCCCACGCGATCGGTGCGGGTGACGCGGCGGATCGCATCCGGGATGTTCGGGAGCATCGTGATCTGCGCCACCGTCGACTTGATCGCCGCCCTGGTGACGTCGACGACGTCCTGGCCGTCAACCTTCTGCGGCGGGTTGTTGCCTTCGCCACCACACACCACGCTCAGATCGTCACATGCAATCGCTTGAAATTCGACATCGCAATCTCCTTGGTTGTTGTCATCGAGTGATTCGACGATGAAGTCGGTATGCCACTACAGACGCGTTGCAACACGCCGCGACCTCGCGAGGTTGGGCGACATCGCGGGGGCAAGGGCGTCTGGAGCGCCACCGCCCTGTAGACGGGCGCTACGTTAGCGCCGGACCAGGCCGCGCGGCGCGATCAGCCGGCGCTTGCCGTCGCTGGCGAGCGTGACGTCGGGCGCGTCGAGCGCCTCGCGATCCCACAGCTTGCAGGTCACCTGCTTGTGCTGCTGGTCCAGCGCCTCGCAGTAGTTGGTGAACTCGCAGCGCCGGATCTCGTCGCCGCGGCCCTGCCGGAGCTTCTGGAACCAGTCGGGGTCGGCCAGGCTCTGGCGCGCCGAGGCGATCAGGTCGGCATCACCGCGCTGGAGCACCGCCTCGGCCTGGGCGAACTCGCAGATCCCGCCCGCGGTGATGACCGGCGTCGCAAAGCCGGCGTCGCGCACCGCCGCCCGGATCGCCGCCGCCAGGTTCACGTTGCGCGCGAACGGGCCCTGGGCGTCGCTGTAGATCGTCGGCATGCACTCGTAGCCCGAGCGGCCGGTGTACGGATACGACGCCCAGCCGACCTTGGGCTGCTTGGCGTCCTCGAACTTGCCGCCCTTGGAGATCGACAGGAACTCGAGGCCCGCCCGCGCGAGCTCGACGCCGAACCACGCCGCGTCGGCGAGCTGGTTGCCGCCCGCGACGACGTCGTCGCCCAGGTAGCGGCAGCCGACGACGCCGCGCCCGCCGACCCGCGCGCGCACCGCCGCGACGACCTCGCGCGGCAGCCGCAGGCGATGCTCGCGCGAGCCGCCGTAGCCGTCGTCGCGCGTGTTGAGCGCCGACAGGAACGAGGCCATCGTGTAGGCGTGCGCGAAGTGCAGCTCGACGCCGTCGAACCCCACGCGCATCGCGCGATCGGCGGCGTCGGCGAACAGCCCCGGCAGCACCCGCGGCAGCTCCTGGATGTGCGGCAGGTAGGTGTCGGTGACGCGCTCCCGGTAGCCGCGCTCGAGATCCTCGCGCTCGCGGATCGACAGGACGTACGGCAGGTCGCGATCGGGGAGCGCGGCGAGCCGGGCGCGCAGCTCGTCGTCGCTGGCCAGCCCGGCGCCCGGATCGCCGGTCAAGAGGTGCAGCGCCTCGCGGTGGCGGTCGGTGACGGTGAGGAACCGGCCGAAGTACTTGTCGCGCGGCGGCCGCCGCCGGATCGACAGGAAGTCGATCAGCTGGATCAGGAACAGGGTCTCGCCGCCCGACGCCTCGCGGACGGCGTCGACCAGCCGCGCCAGGCCGTCGCAGAACCGATCGTGGCCGATCCTGAGCAGCGGCCCCGACGGGATGTCGCGGATCCCGGTCGCCTCGACGACCAGGACGCCGGGCCGGCCCTCGGCGAACCGCCGGTACCACTCGATGACATCCGGAGTGACGAAGCCGTCCTCGGTCGCGCGCCACGGCACCATCGCCGGGATCCAGGTGCGGGTCGACGCGGTCCGCGGCCCGATCTCGATCGGCTGGAACAGCAAGGCGCCCGCGACCGCCTCGCGGCTGGGCTGCGCCGCCGCCGGACGCTCGTGCTTGATGCGCTCGGGGGGCTGCCACATCGTCGAGATTCCTACCACACTCGATCGCCGGATGACGCACCGGCTGGCGGCCGGCGCCGCGGTGGTCTAATGATCGGTGCCATGGCGAACCTGAGCCCCGGCGATCCGATGCCCGATGCGACCCTGGTGGGCCCGGACGGGCCGACGAAGCTCCGCGACCGGATCGGCAAGCCGATCGTCGTCTACTTCTATCCCAAGGACGAGACCTACGGCTGCACCAAGGAGGCGTGCAGCTTCCGCGACCAGTACGAGGACTTCGTCGCGGCCGGTGCCGAGGTGATCGGCGTGTCGCGCGACGACGCCGCCTCGCACGCCAAGTTCCGCGAGCACCACCGCCTGCCGTTCACGCTGCTGAGCGATCCGGGCGGCGGCGTCGCCACCAGCTGGGGCGTGCGCACCGTGCTCGGGATCATCCCCGGCCGCGTCACGTTCGTGTTCGACAAGGCGGGCGTCGTGCGCCACCGCTTCGATTCGAACCTGCGGTTCGGCAAGCACGTCGACGAGGCGCTCGAGATCGTCAAGACGCTGCGCTGACCAGATGTTGCACGGCGCGCTCCTCGCGCAGCGGACGCCGATGAAGGGCTCTGAACGGTTGGCGTAACGCCGCTGGGGGCCGCCGAGCGCATACCCAACCTGGTGTTCTTGACGAAACCTCCGGGCGGTTCCGCGGTCAGATCATGCGCGCCGAAGCCACGGCACGCGAGTCCGATTGATCCGCACGGGCGGTGCTAGACTGTCGTCGATGGACCCGGCCCTCCCCACGAGCAGCCAGCGAGCTCCGATGCGGGTCGTCTGGCTGTTTGGTCCGGACGACGCATCGATCGCGCGGGACCTGATCAACCTGGCCACCGTGCTGGAGGACCAGGGTCTCATCAAGAACTGGAGCTCGCTGTCACTGCCGAGCGGAGCGAACGTCGCCGAGGAGCAGGCGAGGGAGCTCGAACGCGCCGAGGTCGTGCTGATCGTGCCCGGCGAATACGCGCGACACACACTAGAGAGCCTGCGCCAATCCCGTGGCAAGCGGGTGATCCTCATTCCCATCCGCTACGAGCCGAACCTGACCTTCCTCCACAACTGGCCGACGCTCCCGCGGGATGGGGTCCCACTGCTCGTACGCCAGGACACCTCCGGCGGGATGCTCGACGTGATCCGTGGGCTGCGCGAGATCGCGTCGTTTCGCGCCCAAGAAGCGCTCCCACCCGCGACGCCGGGGCCGCCCGTCCAGACCGGCGGCTCATCAGCCATCGCGAGCATCGACGACATCTTCCGGCTCGACGGTCCGCCGACCGTCAACTTCGTGGAGCCACCTGGGTTCGACGAGCTCAAGCACCGCCTGCGAACGATGGGGACCGGCCTCATCGTCGAAGGGCCGTCGCGGGTCGGCAAGTCCACGGCGATCAAGAAGGCGATGGAGGCGCTCGGCGTCGCCGACCCAGATCAGATCTGGTGGCACGGACAAAGGCCGCCTGTCCTCGACGAGTTCCAGCGCGTCCTCGACGAGCTCCTGGCTGCGCAGCGCGACACGTGGTTGTTCATCGATGACTTCCACTATCTCACCGACGAGCGCTACCGATGGGCACTGGCCTCCTGCATGAAGATCCTGGCCGACCAAGGCGTGCGGCACGCCAAGATCACGCTGATTGGCATCAACCCGCTGGGCAGCTCGCTCGTCCAGGTGATGCCCGACCTGGCGGGTCGATTCCGCGTGCAGCGCCTCGACATCGAGAAGGACTGGCTGCGCAGCACCAAGATCAACCAGCTGATCGAGCTCGGCGAGCATGCCGCCAACATCCGGTTCACACGGCGCGACGAGTTCGTGATGGAGGCCGCCGGGAGCTTCTTCCTCGCGCAGTATCTGTGCAACCAGGCCGCTACCAAGGCCGGTGTGCACGCCGCGCAGGCGACGCTGGTAGAAGTCTCGCTCGGTCCGGCCGATGTCATCGAGGCGATCCAGGGCGAGCTCGCGGCGCGGTTCCGCACCCCCCTGTTGCAGTTTGCCGCGTTCGATGCCGTGCCACCTCCCCGCGGTGCTGGGCTGTCACTCTTGTGGCTCTTGAGCCGCAGCGGTGACGGCTTCGTTCCGCTCAAGGAGGCCAAGCTGCGCTTCCCGATGCTCAGCGCAGCGTTCGACTGGTTCCTCCAGAGCAACCTCTCGCGGTGTTTTCACGACCATCCGCAGCTCCAGGGGCTGCTCTACTACAACGGCGCCACGGCGACGCTCACGATGGAGGAGCCGCAGCTCAAGTTCTATCTGCGGCGGTTGAACTGGGTCGAGTTCGCGGAGGCGAGCGGCCACGACGCCGTGACGTTCCATCCCGAGGACGGGCCCTTGTGGAAGCGCCACCTGACGATCTCGGTGGAGCCGGGAACCCTTGCCATCACGGGCGGCGAGGTAACGCGGACCGTCGGGCGCGTCGCACGAATCCTCCATCTCTCGGACCTGCATTTCTCCACCAGCGACCACGCCAAGGTCGCATACTCCCAGCTGGCGCTCGACCTTCGCCAGCTCGGCGTCGAGCGACTCGATGGACTCATCGTCTCGGGCGACCTGGTCAACCGTGCCGAGCCGGAAGAGTACGATGCGACCCGGCTGTTCCTCGGTCAGTTGCAGTCCGGCTTCTCGCTCATACCTCGGCAGATCGCGATCGTACCGGGCAATCATGATGTGAGCTGGAAACAGTCGTATGCAGCCTACACGTTTCATCGTCCAGCACAGTTCCGCGAGCAACTCGCGAAGACGCCGCCGAACGCGATCATCGAACACAGCACCGAGGCGGTCGAGGTGCGCGACGAAGCGAACTACCGTCGACGCTTCGAGTCATTCGCCCGCCTGTACGAGCTGATCAAGTCCGAGCCTTACTCGCTCGATTACTCCGCGCAGGGCACCCTCGACCTGATGCTCGAGGGCAAGTTGCTCGTCCTGGGGCTCAACTCGGCGTGGGAGATCGATCATCATTACCGGGATCGCGCGAGCATCCACGCCCAGGCGCTCGCCAACGCGCTCATCAGGCTGCCGCCGCCGTCGCCCGACCAGCTCCGGATCGCCGTGTTTCATCACCCGATTCACAGCGGTGAAGACTCTCGCCTCCGCGACGATGCGTTCTTGCAGCAACTGGCGGTGGCCGGGTTTCGCGTCGTGCTCCATGGTCATGTTCACAGGGCCGATACAACGCTCTACCGCTACGAGCGCGGCGCCGGTGGGCGCCAGATCGAAGTTGTTGCTGCCGGCACCTTCGGCGCCACCACGCGTGAGTGGGTACCGGGCTACCCGCTCCAGTACAACCTGTTCCTGATCGGTGACGAGGCCATCACCGTGGAGACGCGCTGCCGCCGCGAGGTCAACGGTGCGTGGGAGCCCGATGCACGCTGGCGTCAGGGGCCCGGCCAGGACCCGCTGCCGCGCTACGTGATCGAGCGCTGATTGCGGGCCACGCAGCGCTCCGAGCCTGACGCGGACATCGATGACTGTCGTTGTGCCTTGGGGTGCCACACGGCGCGGCGGCCCAGCAGAGGGAAGATTGCTGCTGGAGGGATGGAGGCTTTCGCGCCGTGGAGGCCATCGTGCCAGGCGGGCCTTCGTGCCGGGGAGTGCAGAGCGCGAGCCGGTACACAGCTTGCGTCTCAGGTCCGCGAGTCATCGGCGCCCACACGCGCGCCAACCCGCGCGGCCCGAAGCTCGGTTCGGCACGCATGAATCGCGGCAATGGCTGGCACGGCCACCTCGCCGGCGACGTGCGTGCCGCGGTCCGCAGCGCCGATGATCCGGCGCGCCGGAGCAACAGCGTCGGGTTTCGTTGCGCGCGCGGGCTTCGAGCCTCCGAGCAATAGCCGTCTCGGCCGGCGAGCGTTGTGGGTCAGCGGGTCGCGAGCACGACGTCGACGGCGGCCGCGGCGAGATCGGTGTGGACCGAGAGCTCGACCTGCGCCGGCTTGCCGCGGCGCGCGAGGCCGTCGGCGAGCGCCGTGCGGGCGCGCTCGATGCGGGCACGGACCGCCTCGTCGCCGGCGGCGAGCGTGACGATCACGGAGTCCTTGCCGGACCCGGTCAGCTCGACGCGGCGCAGGTGAAACAGCTTGCCCTGGTCGATCTCGAACGTGACGTAGGCGGCGCCGGCGGCGTCGAACGTCACGCTCGCCGGTTCGACGCGCGCGGCGAGGTAGCCGAGGTCGGCGAGCGCGCGCTCCATGGCCTGGCGGTCGCGGCCGAGGCGGTCGGTGTCGAGCTGCGCGCCCGGGCGGGTCTCGATCACCGCGCGCAGCCGCGCCGACGCCAGCTTGTAGCCGTCGAACGAGACGCTGCGCACTTCCTGAACCCGCGCGACCGGACGGTCCACCGCTGCCTCGGCGTTCGCCGCGGTACGGGGGTGTCGGACCACGGCCCAGGCAGCCATGATCACGGCGGCAGTCAGGATGGTGAGCGCGCGCACGCCGGAACCTGGTGCAATGACAGGACCACGCGCAACCTTCGAGGATCGCTCCGCGCTGCGCGACCGCGCGCTGTGGCCATGCCTTCACGTGTGGCTGCCGCGTTACGCCAGGCGTCGTCGGCGTGATGATCGCTGGCGCCCGTCGGGAATTCACCGAAGGTGTCGAGCATTGGTCGGGCGTTGGTCAGTCGTCGAGCCCGCGTTGCAGCGCCTCGCGCACGGCGTCGTAGCGCTCGGGGAGCTCGACCGGCACGTTGCGATGTCGGGGCGCCGCGACACCGGGCAGCGTGGCGTCGTGATAGCCGACCTTTCCATCCGCGAACTTGAGCCCGCTCGCGGTCGAGATGACGACGACGCGGTGGTCGCGCGTGACCTCCCCGCGCGCGGCGAGCTTGGCCAGCGCCGCCAGCGCGACGCCGGTGTGCGGGCAGGTGAACAGGCCGTCGCGATCGGCCTGGGCCGACGCATCCGCGAGCTCAGCCTCGCTCGCGCTCTCGACGACGCCATCGAACGCGCGCAGCGCGCGGACCGCCTTCTTGAAGCTCACCGGGTTGCCGATCTGGATCGCCGACGCGAGCGTGGCCTGGGCCTTGACCGGCACGAGGTCGGCCCAGCCGGCGCGGTAGCTCGCGTGCAGCGGGCTGGCGTGCGCCGCCTGGGCGACGCAGATCCGCGGGCGCTTGTCGATGAGCCCGAGCGCGAGCAGGAGCTCGAAGCCGGCGCCCAGCGCCGACACGTTGCCGAGGTTGCCTCCCGGGATCACGACCCAGTCCGGCACCTCCCAGCCGAGCTGCTGGCACAGCTCGATCGCGACGGTCTTCTGGCCCTCGACGCGCAGCGAGTTCATCGAGTTCGCGAGGTACACGCCCTCGCGGTTCGCGAGCTCCTGGACCAGCTGCATGCAGCCGTCGAAGTCGGTGTCGATCGCGAGCACCAGCGCGCCGGCGGCGAGCGGCTGGACGAGCTGCGCGGTCGAGATCTTGCCGCGCGGCAGGATCACCACCGCGCGCATCCCGGCGGCGGCGGCGTACGCGGCGAGCGCCGCTGAAGTATCGCCGGTCGAGGCACACGCGACCGCGCGGATCGGCCGGCCCGACGCGACCATCTGCTTGACCATCGAGACGAGCACCGTCATCCCGAGATCCTTGAACGACCCGGTGTGCGACGTGCCGCACTGCTTGATGCGCACGTCGCCCAGGCCGAGCGCCTCGGCGAACCGCGGCACGCGGGTCAGCGCCGTGGTGCCTTCGGCCATCGAGACGATGTGCCGGGGATCGAGCGCCGGCGCGACCCACTCGTGCTTGCCCCACACGCCCGAGGCCCACGGCTCGTCGATCGATCGCCAGCGCTCGGCGAACAGCCGCTTCCACGCCGTCGCGCTGCGCGTGCGAAGCGCCTCGAGATCGTGGACCACCTCGAGCAAGTCACCGCATCGCGGACAGCGGTAGATGACCTGATCGAGCGGATATCCACCGGTGCATCCGGACGTGCAGCGAAACTCCGCCGAGAACTCCATGGCCGACTGTAGCCCGCGAAGCCGGCGCTCGGCCACCGCGGCGTCGACGATCACCCCGCTGGAACGACCTCACCGAAGCATGGTTGACAGAAGGCCCATCAAATCGCCATCGAAGTATCGTTGTATGTCGCCCGGAAGCGGCACATCGAAGTCTTCGGCAATCACGAGGCGCCCGCGGTAGAGGCCCAAGGGCCGCCTTCGCATGGGCACCGCCGCATCTGACGTCGCGGCATCCTGTCCTTCCTCCTCCACGACGATGACCTCGACGCGTTGCCTTCAAATGCGGCCACCTTCGGCTCGAACACGCGCTCGGACCACCGGCGGAGCTCGTCACGGCTTGGGCTTGGCGCGGATGATCACCTGGTTGTCCTTCACCATCACGGAGAAGTCGACGCCCTTCGAGTGGTACTGCTCCATGATCTTGGGCGCCTGTACGTTGATCGTCTTGACCAGCTTGCCGTAGGCCCCCGGCCCTGCTTCCTCGCCGAGGGTCTGCTTTGCCTTGACGTACTTCGCGTAGAGCTCGTCGACGTCGGCATCGCTCATCCCGGGCGGTAGCGCCTGGCGGGCGTCGGGCGGGAGGCGCTCGCCGGGCCGCGCGCGCGGTGCGGTCGGGCGTTGCGGCGGTCGCTCGCTCGCAGGCACGCGTGCCGGCGCCGAGGCGCGCTCGCCGGGCGGCACCGGTGGGCGTTGTAGCGGCCGCTGGTCCGACGCGGCTCGCTCCGGGGCCGGCGAGGCTGTGGTCGGAGGAGCGCTCGCAGCGGGCGCGAGGTCAGCTGGCTGGGTAGGCGGCGCGTGCTCCACCGGCTGGGTAGGCGGCGCGTGCTCCACCGGCTGGGTAGGCGGCGCGTGCTCCACCGTGGCCGGCGGCTCGCCGCGCGCCGCGCGCAGCTTGTTCGGCAACGGGGGCAGGCTCGGAAGGCGTGGAAACGGACCTGCGAGCGTCTCCACCGGAGAGGGTGCGCGCGCCGCCGAGGCTCCCGGCGAGACCGGGATCGGATGCGTCGCCTGCGAGGGGGCCGGCTTGACCGGCTTCGGCGCCACGGGCTTCGTGGGCGGCAGGACCGAGATCCGGGGCGACGCCGGCGAGGCCGTGACGCCGGCCGGTGGTGTCACCACGCGCGGAGGAATCGGGCGCGGCCCGGGCGGCGGTACCGGGGCGACGCTCGGTGTTACCGGGGCGACGCTCGGCGGTACCGGGGCGACGCTCGGTGGTACCGGGGCGACGCTCGGTGGTACCGGGGCGACGCTCGGTGGTACCGGGGCGACGCTCGGCGGGGCGACGCTCGGCGCTGCGGTCACGGCGCTCGGCGGCCTGGCCGGGTCAGGCGGGACGACGGCGGGCTGGGCGCCCGACGCGGAGCCCGGACGGGGATGGCCGGTGCGCTGGGCTGCCAGCCGAGCTTCCTGCGACGGTCGCGGCGCGGCCTGCGAGGCGGGCCCGCGCCAGCGAATGAACGGGACATCGAGCAGCCCGCTGGCTTGCGCTGCGGGCGCCGCACGGGCGGCCTGGCCCGGCGACGCCTGCGGCGGCGGCTCGCCCTCGCTGGTGACCGCCGCGAAGAACGCATCGACATCGAAGGCGGCGTCGGACTCGTCGAGCTTGTGGGCGCCACCGGCGGTCAGCGCGTTGCGGCGAAGCTCGGCCGACTCGTGGACGAACGCGGCCGGATCGAGGTCGTCGACGGCTTCTTCGGCGAGGGTCAAGAGCTCCAGCTCATCGGAGGCCCCCGGGCGCCGCGCCGCGAGCGCGAGGACCGCTTCGCGGTCGCGCTTGACCTGCTCGCGCATCCGCCTGGGCATCGCGGCGAGGATCTCCTCGGGCACGGTCGCTCCGGTCCTGGCGGCCTGGCGCCCGATCTTGAACAGGCTGCGCGTGTAGGTGCCGCTTTCGATCTGGCGCAGGGTGCGACGCCAGTAGGCGTTGTACGAGCCAAACTTCTGCTGCAGTGTCGCGAACCGGTAGCGCAGCGCGGTGTTGCGGACCTGGAGCTGCGTCAGGTCGCGGATCTTGCGCTCGACGTCGGTGTGCAGGTAGGTGGGCGGCTGCTTCTGGATGCCCAGGAAGTACTGTTCGTACAGGACCTTCACCCGATCGAGGGCGGCATCGAGCGCATCGAGCAGCTCCTCGACCACCTCGGCCTTCTCGGGCTCGGGCTGCCCCGACTTGGTCGCCACGTACCGGGAAGATAGCAGTTTCTGCTATAGCCTCCTCCCTCGGCTGGTCTTCCGTGTCGGTCCTGTATTTTCTCTTGCTGGTCGGCGTGCTCGTGGTGATCCACGAGCTCGGCCACTTCGTCGCGGCCAAGCTGCTCGACGTGAAGGTGCTACGGTTCTCGATCGGGTACGGTCGCCCGCTGGTTCGCGTGACGCTGCGCGAGACCGAGTACCAGATCGCCGCGTTTCCGCTCGGGGGCTACGTCCGCATCCTGGGCATCGAGGGCCACGACAAGGCGGGCGACGAGGCCGGCGGCAAGGCGGGCCACCGCAGCGATGCCCGGCGCAGCTTCGCGAGCCGGCCGCTGTGGCAACGGCTCGTGATCGTGTTCGCCGGCCCCGCGGCAAATCTGGTGCTGCCGTTGATCATCTACTTCGTGTTCTTCGCGGGCCACAGCGTGCTGAAGGCCGCGGTGATCGGCGACGTGATCGACGGCGGCGCGGCCGCGCGCGCAGGGCTCGAGCCCGGCGATCGCGTGCTCGAGATCGATGGCAAGGCGGTGCGCTACTTCGAGGAGATCGAGACCGCGGTGCGATCGTCGCCGGGCAAGGAGCTGCACCTGCGGGTGTCGCGCCACGGCAAGGTGTTCGAGCGCTACCTGACGCCGCTCGAGGAGACCGTCCGGAACCGCGACGGCGCGGTCGCGGTGCAGGGCCGGATCGGCATCAACCACCGGCCGTTCGTGCCGCTGGTCGGGGTGATCGACGGCGAAGGACCCGCGGCGCGCGCCGGCCTGCGCACCGGTGACCTGATCATCAGCGTCGATGGCCAGCCGGTGCGCAACTGGCGCGATGTGCAGCACCACGTCGGCAAGTTCCCGCGCCGGGTGAACCTGGTGTACTTCCGCGGCACCGAGATCCCGGGCGTGCCGCAGATCCAGCTGCGCGGGGCCTCCCTCGCCGACCTGGTCCCCGAGACCCAGGTCGACACCAAGCTGAACCGCCAGACCTACACCGGCCTCGAGCACGCCGAGATGTTCGTCGCCCACGTCGACGCCGGCTCGCCCGCCGACAGCGCCGGCCTGCGGCCCGGCGACCTCGTGGTCGCGCTCGACGGCGTCGCGGTCGCGCACTGGGTCGACCTCGACCAGCGCCTCCAGGCCGAGCCGACACGAACGTTCAAGCTGACGTGGAAGCGCGCCGCCGGGGGCAAGACCGAGACGATGGCGGCCGAGCTGACCCAGGTCTGGCGCAAGCACCTCGACGACTACGATCACACGGTGACGCGCCTGGTGTTCGGCGCGCGCAACGACGTCGATCGCGGGAACGGCGCGATGATCCCGATCGACGGCCGGTTCGGCTTCTCGATGGGCAAGGCGTTCGAGCGCACCGGCGAGACGATCTCGACGATGGTCTCGGGGTTCTTCAAGATCCTCGGCGGCGACACGCCCGGCGACGCGCTCGGCGGCCCGCTCATGATGTATCGCGTGGCCTCGGTGTCCGGCAACCAGGGCTGGGACAGCTTCCTGCTCATGCTGGCGCTGATCAGCATCAACCTGGGGCTCATCAACCTGTTGCCGATCCCGATGCTCGACGGCGGCCACCTGCTGGTGTTCGCGCTCGAGGCCGCGCGGCGCCGGCCGCTGTCGACCCGGATGCGCGAACGTGTTCAACTCGCCGGCCTGATCGTCATCGTCCTCATCACCGTGCTCGCCGTGCGCAACGACATCATGCGCTACCTCCTGCGGTGAAGGTCCTCGATGCTAGAATGGGATCCATGAGCCTGCTCGATGCGCTGCCCGCCCATCCTGCTCCACTGCGAAGCGACGCTGACGCGGTCATCCGCGTAGGCTCGTCCCGCGTAACGCTCGACACGCTGGTTGTCGCCTTTCGAAACGGGTGTACGGCCGAGGAGATCGTGATGAAGTACCCTTCGCTCGATCTGACCGACGTCTACGCGACGATCGCGTACTACCTGTGGAACCGTGCTCGCCCTGCGCAACGACATCACGCGCTACCTCCTGCGGTGAAGGTCCTCGGGCTCGATACCGCGACGCCTTTGGCCGGCATCGCGATCTGGCGCGCTCGCCAGGGCGCATTCAGATCAGGGCCATCGCTGGGTCCAGCCCGCGCAACGCGGAGCGCCCACCGCCGCGAATGCCGTGGTGACATTGCACTGCGGCGTCACGCCGCCCGCACCCGATGGCGTCTGCGCGCCGGCCACCGCGGCAGTGACCATTCTCGAATCCAGCGCCAGGAGCAGGGCGTCGTGGAGAGCCCCACTCTGACAGGCCACTCCGATCGGCGGGTCGCTGGCCGTCAAGCTGCCCGGTCGCAACTGGAGGTCCGATGCATCGATGCAAGACGACGTCTCCGTGAAGTGCGTGTGGGCCCGGTAGAGCGCCCCCCCGAACGCCCAGTTACAGGTCTGGATGCGAGTTCCGGTTCCGCCACAAGGTGACTGGTCGAGGTTAAATTGGATCAGCAGGCGCGTGAACGTGATGTCGGACAGCTCGCCCGCGCACAACGCAGCCGACGAGTTGATGGTGATGGACGTGACCGCTTCACCATTCGCACACGTGCCCGGCGCGGGAAGCACGACCGTAGGAAAGCCAACGCCGCCCGGAGGAGTGAGCTCCGGGTGTCCCACGCAGCACTTCCCCGGGCTGGCGATCGCCGCGGGTGGCACGCCGGATCCGGTGGTCGGCGGCGGCGGCGGGTTCGGGTTCACCGAGCGTGCCCCACACGAGGCAAGGACAGCGAGCGCCCCGACAATCCACGAAGCAGGATGACGATTCATAAAGCGATGAGAGGAGGTTGTCGGACACATATCCAGAGCATAACTCGTCGGCTCGCTCGACTTCAGCAAACCTCTACTGATTATACGGAGCCAGCGCCGCGCCGGCTCGCAGTGCACACGGGCCTCGGCGATGGCTGAACTCCGCATAATCGAGCGCTCCGCATCACATGGGAGCTTCGGACCCGCGGCGAGCAAGCGCAAACAGCTCCGACGCCTGGGCCACTACGCCGACAAGAACGCGCTGCTGCGCGCGGTCGGCGCCGAGATCGCCGCCGGCTTCACGGCCGAGGTCGAACGCGCCCGCGCCGAGGCGCCGCCCCACGCGATCTCGCAGTTCCGCGCGATCGGCATCGCCACCCTCCGCTTCGCGGTGCGCTACCCGGCTCACGTCCGCGTCCTGTACCTGCCCGGTAGAAATCGTCGAGGTTGTGCCAGCTCACCGGCGATCGCTTCGCCGCGCGCTCGCGCGGCGCGTGCCGGGTGAAGATCCGCCGGCCGATCGAGGCGCCGCGCGGGTTCGGGTACCGCGCGACCTTGGCATCCAGCTCATGGCATCCAGCTCATCGAGTAGAGCGCCGGAGGAGCGCACCGGCCGCCATTTGCACTCGCCGAGGTCGGTCCAGGCGTCGTCGCGAAGGCTGACCAGGTCGATCTGCGTGTGCTTGTCCCGGTGCTCGCACGCTTCCAGGTGTCCGCCGGGAAGGTGGCCAGGAGTGGTTCATCGAGCGCCGCGGCGGCCTCGACGAGGAACTCGCGGCGCCGCAGCTCCGGGGTCGCCTGTTTCCCGAGGAAGTAGATCCCAGGCTTGCCGTGGAGGAAGCGGATGATCAACTTGCTCTTGCCGATGCGGCGCCGCCCATAGATCGGAACGAAGGCGCTTTCCCGAGGCCGCGCGCCGCGAGGCCGTCGGCGACCATGGAGAACGGGACGCGGGCGCCGGTGAGGATGGAGCGGTCATGGCGGACAGCGCCGCCACGACCATGGCGAAGGCGAGCAGGCCTTGCGCGTTGTGGTCGAGGAAGGTGGCGGCGCCGCGCGCGGCGCCGGCCGCTGTCGACCCGGGTGCGCGAACGTGTTTAACTCGCAGGCCTGATCGTCGTCGGCCTCATCACCGTGCTCGCCATGCGCAACGACATCACGCGCTACCTCCTGCGGTGAAGGTCCTCGGGCTCGATACGGCGACACCTTTGGCCGGCATCGCGATCGTCGACGGCGACCGCGTGCTCGGCGAGGCGCGCGAAGGCACCCGCGGCCGCGGCGCCGATCTGCTGGTCAAGATCGACCTGGTCTGCCGCACGGCGGGCGTCGCGCCGGCGGCGCTCGAGGCGATCGCGATCGGCGCCGGGCCCGGCTCGTTCACCGGCCTGCGGATCGGCATGGCGACGGCCAAGGGGATCGCGTTCGCGGCGAACCGGCCGCTGTGGGCGGTGTCCTCGCTCGCCGCGCTGGCCGACGATGCGCGCCAGGAGCTCGCGGCCGACCCGGCCGTGCCGGCCGGCGGCGTGATCTGCGCGGTGCTCGACGCACGGCGCGGCGAGGTGTTCGCAGGCTGCTTCCGCGACGGGATCGCGCTCGCGCCCGAGCGGGTGATGGCGCCCGCCGAGCTGGCGGCGTGGGTCGCGGAGGTCACCGAGGCTGCGGGTGCCGGGCCGGCGCCCCATGTGTGGTTCGCCGGTGATGCGATCGACGCCCATCGCGACGCGCTCGCGGCGCTGCCGGCGCACGGCCCCTGGCTCGCCGCCCGGACCCCGTCGGGGTGCGCCGTGGCACGGCTCGCGCTCGCCGGCACGCGCGTCGACATCACCCTCGGTGGCGTACCGACGTACATCCGTCCGTCGGAGGCCGAGGTGAAGTACCCCGACGGCGTGCCCGGCGCCCTGCGCCGCCGGTAAACGCCGGCGCGGCGTACGTGAGCAATTGCCGAGGCCGAATCGGAGGATTATCGTAGAGGCACGTATGCAGCTCCCTGCGCTGGAGGCTCAGTGACGACCACGACCGAGGTTTCGAAGCAGGCCGTTCTGGAACAGCTGACTGCCGAACATCGTCGCCTCGATGAACAACTGAGGGTGCTCGAGCGCCGGCGCACGCTCAGCCCCGCCGAACAGATCGAGATCACCCGGCTGAAGAAACAGAAGTTGCTGACCAAGGATCGCATCGCGCGATTGGCGTGACGCGGCATAGTCCGGGGGTGGCGCGCCCGCCGGAGATGACCGAGGCAATGATCGAGCAGATGCGGGCGATCGGCCTGCGCCTGGATCGGTCGGGGACGTTCTGGCACGAAGGAACGGCGGTGACCCACGCCCGGCTCCGCCAGGCGTTGCTGCGCTGGCTCGACGTCACCGAGGACGGTCGCGACATCGTCCGGCTCGACGACAAGCGCTACGCCTACGTCGAGATCGAGGACGCCCACCTGCGCGCCCGCTCGGCGCGCTGGGACGGCGATCGCTGCTTCGTCCTGTGGGACGACGATCGCGAGGCCGAGCTCGACTACGGCTCGCTGCGCCAGGCCGCCGATCACGCGCTCTACGTGCAGATCGATGGCCGGCTGCGCGGCCGGATCGCGGGACCGGCGTATCATGCGATCGCCGACCGGATCGTCGAGGCCGTCGAGACACCCGAGGCACCCGCAGGCTTCGTGCTCGAGGCCGCCGGCCAGCGCTGGCCGATCACGAACGCAAGCTAGCCCGGGTTCTCCTGTTTGACCCAAGTAGCGGCTGGATTCCAGGTGTCGATGATCGTCCGGCGGGCGACGCGCGTCCTCGGCGAGCTCGAACAGCGGTGGATGAAGATCATCTGAGAGGAGCATCCGCTCTCGGTGCCGCTGCGCGTCCCACATGGGAGTCGAGTCGACGCGCCATCGAGCAACGCGTCCCACGTGGGGGCCGAGCCCGTCGAGCCACCTCTGCCTACGCGTCCCACATGGAAGTCGAGTCGACGCGCCTTCGAGCCACCTTCCGCTGCGCATCCCACGTGGGGGCCGAGTCGACGCGCTCATCGAGCAACGCGTCCCATGTGGGGGCCGAGCTTGCCGCGCCACCTCCCGCTGCGCCTCCCACGTGGGGCCGAGTCGACGTACTCATCGAGCAACGCGTCCCACGTGGGAGCCGAGTCCACGCGCCCGTCGAGCAACGCGTCCCATGTGGGGGCCGAGCTCGCCGTGCCCCTCGAGCCACCGCCCGCTGCGCCTCCCACGTGAGGGCCGAGCTTGCCGCGCCCCTCGAGCCACCGCCGCTGCGCCTCCCACGTGGGGACCGAGTCCACGCGCCCGTCGAGCAACGTGTCCCACGTGGCGGCCGAGTCGACGTGCTCATCGAGCAACGCGTCTCACGTGGGGGCCGAGCACGCCGTGCCCCTCGAGCCACCTCCCGCTGCGCCTCCCACGTGGGGGCCGAGCTTGCCGCGCCCTTCGAGCCACCTTCCGCTGCGCATCCCACGTGGGGGCGAGACCACGCGCCCTTCGAGCAACGCGTCCCCTCGTAGGAGCCGAGTCGCCGCGCCCGTCGAGCAACGCGTCCCACGTGGGGCCGAGTCGACGCGCCATCAAGCAACGCGTCCCACGTGGGGCCGAGCTCGCCGCGCTCATCGAGCCACATCCGGCTGCGCGTCCCCAGTTGTGCCGAGCTTGCCGCGCTCGTCGAGCCACCTCCTGCTGCGCCTCCCACGTGGGAGCTCAGTCGATGCGAGCGCCGAGTTCGGCCACGTGACGCCGCGCCCGTCGAGCCACCTCCCGCTGGGCGTCCCACGTGGGGCCGAGTCGACGCCCCCTCGAGCAACACGTCCCACGTGGGGGCCGAGTCGACGCCCCCTCGAGCAACACGTCCCACGTGGGGGCCGAGTCGACGCCCCATCGAGCAAAGCGTCCCACGTGGGGCCGAGTCGACGTCCTCATCGAGCAACGCGTTCCACGTGAGCGCCGAGTCGCCGCGCCGTCG
>Ga0137459_1000209_pt1 | contig 21177 bp, 19 predicted proteins | sample EasRivERMGT700_2_FD_104908 | JGI IMG/M metagenome (GOLD analysis project Ga0137459, IMG submission 104908) | Soil microbial communities from meander-bound floodplain in the East River, Colorado, USA - East River MetaG ERMGT700_2 | ecosystem: Environmental > Terrestrial > Soil > Floodplain ...
CCCATGCGCAACGCCCTCAACGAGGTCCTGCGCACCGAGTACATCAAGGACTGCCAGCGCGGCGTCGATCGCTGGAACAAGACGATCCGGGACGAGGGCCTGGACGTCGAGCTCCGCCTGCCGTCGAACAAGTTCCATCGCCAGATCGGCATGTGGGCCGGCCAAGGCTTTGGCCCCGACGGCGCGCAGCTCGATGTCAAGACCTTCGTCGCCCGCCGCGCCGAGTGGCTGCCGGCCGCCGCCGACGAGCTCTACATCAAGAGCCTGATGCGCCCGGTCTACGAGCCCGGCAAGATGGCGAGCTGGATCGCCCCGCCGCTCAAGGGCATCAACGGCCTGCCGAACGAGTTCGTCTACGTCCGCATGTAGCTCACAACGCGATCAGAACGCGGCGACCCGATCGCGCGCGCGATGGTCGGCGAGCCGGCGGCGGAGCTCGGTGAGCAGCGCCGGTTCGCGGGCGGCGAGATCGACCAGCTCGCGCGGATCGGCACGCAGATCGTAGAGCTCGGGCGGCCGTCCGTCGACCTCGACCAGGTGGTGGTCGCCGGCGACCAGCGAGTGCGCGGTGAACGGGATCACGCGATCGCGGAACACCGCCGAGTAGGCCTCGCCGGGGTTTGCCGGCGGCGCCTCCGACAGCAGGTACGCAAAGCTCGGGCCATCGGACGGCGGCGGCGTGAACCCGGCGAGGTCGAGCAGCGTGTCGCCGAGCCCGACCAGCCCGACCGTGGTGGTGATCCGGCGCGGCGCGATCGCCGGTCCGCTGATCACGAGCGGGACGTGGATCTGGCTCGCGTACGGCGCGCCGGCGTGCTGGGCCACCCCGTGGTCGCCGAGGCCCTCGCCGTGATCGGCGGTGACCACGACGATCGTCGGCCGGCCGCGCGCGCGGATCGCGGCGAGCAGCGGGGCGAGCTCGCGATCGACGGTCGCCACGGTGCGGTCGTAGCGCGGCCCCGGCGCGCGGCCGTACAGCGGCGCCGGGTAGAGCGTCGACCACAGGTGGGGTTCGTAGGTGTGGATCCACGCGAACCGCGGGCGGCCGTCGAGCGTGGCGTCGCCGAAGAACTCCTGCGCCGCGTGGGCGAGGTGCTCCCCGGAGGGGTTGTAGATCACCCGGTCGAACCCGCGGTCGAGCCCGATCTGGAAGCTGCCGCCGAAGTGCTGCGTGCAGCACAGGTAGCCGCGGGTCGCGTAGCCCGCGCGCTGCAGCCGCTCGGCGAACAGCACGTGGCGCGGATCGAGCTTGAGCGCGTAGTCGACCAGCCGGCCGCGCAGCCGGCCCGGCGACAGCTGGGTCATGATCGGCGGCAGCGAGCCGCGGGTCACGGTCGACGGCGCGAACGCGCGCTCGAACACCGCGGCCTCGCCGGCCAGGGCGTCGAGCGCGGGGGTCAGCGATCCGCCGTCGGGCTGCCGCGCTCCGAGCCGGTCGGCGCGCAGCGCGTCGACGGTGACCAGCAGGATGTCGGGGTGGCGCTCGGTCCGCGCGACCGGCGCCGGGATCGCCGCGACGACGACCTCGCGCAGGGCGGCGATCTCGTGGCGTGCCTCGATCGCTCGACCGCTCACCGGGAGCTGGCTCCACGCATCGATCAGCACGGTCGGCTCCCGGCTGCCGATCACGCGGGCCGCGCCCGCCGCGACGACCGCCACCGCGAGGCCGCCCGCCGCGATCCAGGTCCGCGCGGCGGGCCACCGCACCACGATCGCCGCCGCCACCACGCCGCCGCCGAGCGCACCGCCGCCGAACACGGCGAGCCCGAGATCGAAGCGCGCGAGCAGCGGCCGTGCGGCGATCCACCCGGCCAGCACGACCGCCGCGAGCGCGACCGCCACCGCGATCAGCGCGCGCCGCGGCGTGATCCCGGGCCAGATCCGCGCGACCAGCCACGCGCCGCCGCGGACCGCGGGTCGGGCACCTGCGAGCGCGAGCAGCGCGGCGGCGGCGGCGCCCGCACCGCCGATCGACGCCGCGAGCCAGGTGAGCTTGGTCGCCGCCATCCCGGTGCGCGTGGCGCCATAGCCCGCGCCGAACACCGCGGCGGTGGCCAGCATCGCGAAGCCCAGGCCCGCGACGATCAGCGCACCCGATCGGTCGCCGAGCGCCGGCCGCCAGCCGCGCCAGATCGCGCCGCCGAGCGCGATCGCGGCGGCGCCCGCCGGGATCCCGAGCCGGCAGGCCTCGCCGGTCCCGACGACCACCACCGCGGCGCGTCCGGCGTGCGCGAGGCCCTCGATCACCGCGCCGGCCACGGTCGCGGCCGCGGCGATCGCGATCGCGGGAGCCAACCAGCTCCACAGCTGCAGCACGGGCCGGCGCACGAGCACGCCGATGGTGTACTTGGCCCGCGTCGCGAGCGCTAGCTCCGGTGCACGAACGTGTACCTCACGCCTGCGAAGGGGCTACAGGTCCCCTGTGGTCATCGCCGGTGGACCCGAGGCGCACGCGGCGCACGCGGCGCGAGCCGCATCGCTACTTGATCTGCACGACGTTGTTACCCGCGCCCGATCCGGAGATCTTGGGCTTGGCCTTCGACAGCCCCGTCTTGTAGGTCACCGTGTTCGCGGCGCCGTCGAGCACGATCGCGTCGACCCCGCCGATCTCGACGGTGTTCGCGCCCCCGACGATCTCGAGGGTCTTGACGTTCTCGATCGCCAGCCGGTTGCCGCCGGTCGTGACGGTGATCCTGGTGCAGGTGCCGACGTACTTGAGCGCGTTGTCGCCGGTCGAGTTGACCGCCTGGGTCGGGTGCTTCGTGCAGTCGATCACCGAGGCGTCACCGCCTGCGTCGGCGGCGGGCTTGTCGGCGACCTTGTCCGCGGGCTTGCTCGCACCGCCACTGCCGATCTGGTTATCGGAGCCGAGATTGCTGATCTTCGGCCCGCCCTTCTTGTACGTCACCTTGTTGGCGTTGCCGTTGACCGTGATCCGGCTCGCGGTGTCGGCGTCGATCGTGTTGTCGTTGCCGTTGATCGTGAGCCGGTCGACGCTCTCGATCGTCAACCGGTCCGTGCTGCCGTTGACGCTGATCGACGTGCACGCGCCCTTGAAGACGTACGTGCCGTCGCTGACGTTGATGGTCACCGCGGGATCCTTCTTGCAATCCCACGTGCCACCCGAGCCCTCGTTATAGGTCTTGCCCGCGTGAGCAACGGCGGGCGTGAGCGCGATCAGTAATCCAACGAGCGTACGCATGGGTCCTCCAGGAAAGGCACTTGGACGTTCGTCGGGCAACTTACTTCAACGTGATCCCTCCCATGGCGACCGTGGACAGGAAACCGCGCGGGTGGCGCGGTGCGTCATGTCGTGACGAACACCCGGCATCCGAGCGTGATGGAGGTGCACGGGCTTCGGTTCTCGCCGGCGCTCACCACGCGACGTGGTGGCGCGCGGGTCACGCCGGGGCCCACGCGGCCGGTGACCTCGCACCGCGCGCGGTCGCACCGATGGTCCTCGCGACGGCGAGGCGCACCTGTCGATGCTGGCACCAGGCTCCGAGCCATGGCTCGCCTGACCCCGATCGAGGATCTACTGCCATTTATCGCGTGCAGGCCGAGTGATGGTATCTGTAGTCTGTGGCCTTGGCCAAACAAAACCCCACTGCGATCCTGGAGCAGTTTGTACTCGAGGTCGTCACGGTGACGAAGTACGTACGCGTCCAGCTCCTCCCGTTGCTGCTGCAGGTCGCGTAGCAACGGCAGTTGCTCTGCGTCTGCGGCAGATCGCTTACCGCCTCCGCGTCCCGCTGTGCCGGCGGTTGAGCCAGCGCCTGGTCCGCCTGGTCCGCCTGGTCCGCCTGGTCCGCCTGGTCCGCCGGGTCCTGATCTTGGACCCCACAGGCCGACAGGAGGACCAGTGCAAATGTGGTGAGCGTCGCAGCCGGATAGATCAAGGTACGCATGTTGTCACTCTCCAGAGCTCGAGCACGAGGTTGTGCCCGGGGAGCCAGGGCAGGCCCATGGCAGCCACTGCAGCAAGCGGAGTGCCGTGGCCCGAGCTGGGTACATCCCCGCAAGGCGCCCTTAACAATGCAGCGTCCTGGTCGAGCAAGCGCGCGGATCCCCCACGGTGGGGCGATCACGTCGTCAGAATTGACGCGTTGGCCCGGGCTGGAGCGCAACCTGTCCGTGCGATTGCGCACGTCGCTGAATTGCCGCAGGGGCGTTGCGAGCCGATCATGATTGTCGCGTAGATTGGCCGCGGCTGCAAATTTGACCTGCCGCCCCACAAGGAGTTGTACATGCGCACCGAGATCTCACATCGTCGCCGCTCGACTGTCGCGCCGGCCCTCATCCTGGCCCTTGGCCTCATCACACCTGCGCTGATATCCGAGGTGCGGGCCGACACCCAGCGTGAAGCCAGGAGGGATGAACGCACCCAGGGTTCCTGCCCGCTGGCCGGCAAGGCCATCGTCATCGGCCACCGCGGCGCCAGCGGCTATCGCCCCGAGCACACGCTGGCGGCGTATCAGCTCGCGATCGACCTCGGCGCCGATTACATCGAGCCGGACCTGGTGTCGACCCGGGACGGCCACCTCGTGGCGCGCCACGAGAACGACATCTCCGGAACCACCGACGTGGCAAGCCACCCGGAGTTCGCCTCGCGGAGAGCGACGAAGATCATCGACGGTGTGAGCATCACCGGCTGGTTCACCGAGGACTTCACGCTCGCCGAGCTCAAGACCCTGCGCGCTCGCGAGCGGCTTCCTGCGCTGCGTACCCAGAACGCGACGTTCGATGCCCGGTTCGAGATCCCGACGTTCGAGGAGGTGATCGCCCTCGCACAGCGTGAGAGCCGCCGGCTGCATCGCGTGATCGGCATCTATCCCGAGACCAAGCACCCGACGTATTTCCAGGGCATCGGGTTGGCGCTCGAGGAGCCGCTGGTCCGTATCCTCGACGATGCCGGTCTCCGCGGAAACCACGACGCGGTGTTCATCCAGTCGTTCGAGGTTCACAACCTGCAAAAGCTCGATCGCATGACGCGACTGCCGTTGGTCCAGCTCGTCGATGCAGCCGGCGCGCCGTTCGACTTCATCGCCACCGGCGATCCGCGGACCTATGCGGACCTCGCCACGCCCGCCGGCCTTCGCGAGATTGCCAGCTACGCCGACGGGATCGGCGTCAACAAGAACCGCATCATTCCGCGAGACGCGACCGGCAAGCTCCTGGCTCCGACCACCTTGATTGCTGATGCGCACGCCAACCACCTGCTCGTGCACTCGTGGACGTTCCGCGCCGAGAACACCTTCCTTCCCCTGGACTTCCAGATCGGTGATCGGACGAGCCCGCTGTTCGCCGGCCTGCGCGGCGACTTCCCTGCCGAGCTCAAGCTGTTCGCCAGCCTCGGCCTGGATGGCGTCTTCTCGGATCAGCCCGACGTCGCCGTCGCGGTTCGCAGCGGCCTGCCGCCCTGCGACCAGCACTGACGTCCGGACCTCTCGAGCAAGGTCGTCGATCCAGAGCAGCGATGGTCCGCTATTCGCCGCCGCTGCACGGATCGCCGGGCTTCTTCGTGCCCGCCGGCGCGGCCTTCTTCTGGTCCGCGGCAGGCTCGGCGTCCCTGCGCTCGACGGTGGGCGGCGTGGCGCTGGACGGGGCCTTGGCCGCCGGCTTCTTCGCGCAGGCCACGCACAGCAGGAGGATCGACAGGCTACGTACTTTCACGCCGCCATCGTACCGGATGTTGCCTGCGAATGGTCACGGCGTCCAGGTAGAGGCCGCTCGCCGGCAGGTGTGGCCGACGAGCTTTCGCCGCCACTTCCGGTGGTGGGCGCGCCGGCTCGGACGGCCGCCGCAGGTCATCGGTTGATTCGTGGCGCGAGTGCCGTGGCGCACGGCACCTGGCAGGTGCGTGGCCGCTGCGGCGGTGACGGTAGGTAGCTGCGCGCAAGCACGGGGACCCGGCCCGATGACAACGCTGCTTCGGGCAATCGAGTGCGAGTGCGCTCGCACGAGGAGAGTCGGTCCGAGATGGCGACAATGTCGCTGGGGAGAACCGTCATTCTCGGCGCGACACCCATCTTGACGCGGCCGTGACATCAGATGTTTGTGGAGGGCCACACGCCGGTGGTGGGAAGTTGGGCCTCGGGTCTTGTCCATGTTGGGGGAAAGTAAAATCATGAGAACACTCCTCGTCGCGTCTTTGGCCGTATTAGGGGCCGTATCAGGGGCCGTGTCAGGGATCGGCGCCGCCTCCGCGGGGCGGATCGATCAGCTCACCGAGCACAAGCTGTTCGCGCCCGACCCGCAGCGCTTTGGTCTCTACGGCTACGCCTCTGCGGTGAATGGCAATAGGATGGTGATCGGGGCCTTCTTGACAGACGGCGTCGTGCCCCAGACCGGCGCTGCCTACGTCTACCAGCGGATCGATGGCGAGTGGATCGTGCAGGCCAAGCTGATCGCGCCGGACGGTCAGGAAGGCGAGATCTTCGGGACCAGCGTGGCCGTCGATGGCCACACCGTCGTGATCGGGGCGCCGGGGGCCGCCACGGCCGACGGGACCCGGGTCGGTGCAGCCTACGTGTACCGGCTCGTGGCGGGGCAGTGGATCCTGGAAGCCAAGCTGTTCGCGAGCGATCCGAGGGAGTTTGGCAATTTTGGCTTCGACCAGGGCGTATCGATCCAGGGGGACACCCTCGTCGTCGCAGCGGCCGGCCCCGAGAACGGCGAGGGCGCCATTACGGGTGGAGGTGCCGTGTACGTGTTCACGCGTCACGGCAGCACCTGGACGCAGACCGCGCGGCTGGCCAATCCCGAGGGTGACGCCCGCTTCTCGTTCGGCAACTCGGTGAGCCTCAGCGGAAGGACCCTCGTGGTCGGCGCGAGCTCGTCGGACGAAGCTGCCGGCGCAGCGTATGGCGAGGCATACACCTACGACCTCCACGAAGACTGAGCCGCGCGGGGCATCCTCGGCGGTGCTGGCGCGGCCCAAGCCAGCAGCCCCAGCAGCCCCAGCCGCTCGGCTCAGCGCTTCTTCAGCAGATCGGCGAACGTCCCGAACTTCGCGGGCGCGTTCGACTTCGCGACGTGGGCGACGTCCTCGGCGCTGCCATCGGAGGACGATGCGATCGACAGGCCGATCCGGTGGCGCTCGTGGTCGATCGACAGCACCACGGCCTCGACCTCCTGGCCGACCGAGACGACCTCCTTGGGGTGGTTGATCCGGCGGCCCGCGCCGAGCTCGCTGATGTGGACCAGGCCCTCGACGCCGGGCGCGATCTCGATGAACGCGCCGAACTGCTGGAGCCGCGTGATCTTGCCCTTGATGCGCGTGCCCTCGGCGAGCGTCGCCGCGAGGTCGCGCCACGGATCGCTGGCGAGCGCCTTGAGCGACAGGCTGATCCGCTCGCCGGCTTTGTCGCCCTTGGCGCCGGGCTCGATCTTCAGCACGGCGACGTCGACCTCCTGCCCGAGGCTGAGCATGTCCTCGGGCTTGTCGACCCGCGCGTAGCCCAGCTCGGAGACGTGCAGCATGCCCTCGATGCCGCCGAGATCGATGAACGCCCCGAACGGCTTGAACCCGACGACCTTGCCGCGCAGCACCGCGCCCGGCTCGAGCTTCTTGCGGGTCTCGATCGCGCGCCTGGCGTTGTCGTCCTCGAGCAGCGCCCGTCGTGACAGCACCACGTTACGCGGCTCGTAGCGCGTGATCCGGAACAGCAGCTTCTGGCCGACGTAGGTCGCGAGATCGTCGACGAACCGCACGTCGATCTGCGAGGCCGGGCAGAACCCGCGAACCCCGGCGACGTCGACCGAGACGCCGCCCTTGATCACCTCGGTGACCACGCCCTCGACCGGGATCCCCAGCTCCTGCGCCTGCTGGAGCTCGCCGCGCGCCTCGGGGCCGCGGCCCAGCTTCACGCGCAAGGTCAGGGCGCCGCCGGCGTCGGCCACCACGCGCGCCTCGACCACGTCGCCGATCTTGACGAGCAGCTTGCCCTCCGGATCGCTGACCTGCGCGCGCTCGAGCAGCCCTTCCGCCTTGCCGCCGACATCGACGAACACGGCATCCTTGCCGACCGAGATCACCTTGCCGGTGACCTGGTCGCCGACGCGCGGGCGCTTCTTCGCCTTCGGTGCGTCGCGTTCGCTCTCGGCGAGCATCGCCGCAAAATCATCGTCTTGATCGGCCATCGCGCGCGCACTCTACGCGGCCTTGGCCGCGCTCGCCAGCGCCGCCGCTACGGCGATTCCATCGCGGTGAACGCGGCCGCAACGGTCGGATCGCCGGCGCAGCGCTCGGACAGCGCGGTCATCCGGGTCTCCAGATCGGCGTAGCGGTCCTGGTGTGCCTCGAGGTAGTCGGTCGCCTCGACCAGCTTCTGCTTGTCGCGATCGAGCGCGAGGGCGTCGGCGAAGTCCTGGCGATGCGCGGCGATCACGCGCTGCATGGCGGCGCCGGCCCCGGCGCACGTGGCCTCGTGCTCGCCGGCGGTGACGACCAGCTCGTGCGCGCGCCAGCCCCGGTCGGCGATCTCGGCCGGCGACGGCGGGCGATCCTTGCACCCCCCGACCCAGGAGGCCCCGAAGACTCCGAGGGCCCCGACCAGCGACCACGTCACGATCCGGCGCACCGCGGGAACGTGCCACGCGCGGCTGCCGCGGCCAAGACTTTCGGCACCGGGCTCAGTTCGCGTCGGCGCGGGCCTCGACGACCGGCTTGGCCGGCGGCGGAGGAACAGGCACCTCCACCGGCACCGCATCGGACGGTTCGGCGCGCTCGAGGCCGCGCGCCGTGAGGAAGCCGGCCTTGCGCATCGCCCAGTCCCACACCGCCGTCGGCAGGATCGCGCTCATCCAGATCGCCAGGCTCGTGCGGCGCGGCGCCACGTAGCGCGCCGAGGCGCGGCGCGCGCCGACCGCGCGGGCGATCGCCTTGGCGACCACGATCGGATCCGACGCGAACCGGTCGGCCAGCTTCGACATCTGCTCGTACTTCGCGAGCGAGCCGCCGTAGGGGCTCGCCGCAAAGCCGGCCATGCCCGAGACCGCGGTTGCTTCGAAGTTGGTGTGGATCACGCCGGGCTCGATCAGCGCGACGTCGATGCCGAACGCATGCAGCTCGTAGCGCAGCGCGTCCGACAGCGACTCGAGCGCGTACTTGGTCGAGCTATAGACCCCGAAGTACGGCAGCGTGAGCCGGCCGCCCACGCTCGTTGATGATCCGGCCGGCGCGGCGCTCGCGCATCTTGGGCAGGAACGCCCGGGTCACGCTCATCAGGCCGAACACGTTGGTGTCGTACTGCCGGCGCAGCTCGGCGTCCGAGATCTCCGACGTCGGCCCGAGCACCCCGAACCCGGCGTTGTTGATCAGCACGTCGGGGCCCTGGCCGCCGGTCAGCCGCGCGACCGCCTCGACCGCGGCGGCGATCGACGCGCTCGACGTGACATCGAGCGTGACGACGTCGAGCTTCGCGCCGAGCCCCAGGCCCTCGGTCTCGAGCCTGGCCAGCTCGGCGGCCTTGCGGCCGCTGGCGATCACGTGGTGACCGAGCCTGGCGAGGTGGAGGGCGGTGGTGCGGCCGATGCCTGCCGTCGCGCCGGTGATGAGGACGATCTTCGAGCTCGACATGGTCACTCCTGCAAGGTCTGGGTAGATGGCTTGGAATGAACGTTCATTCCTACAAAAGACAAGGAAATACGAGGGAGTCCCTCGGGATCCAGCGGTCATCGCCTCAGGCGCGGATGGCTTCCCACATGCATTGCTCGGCCAGCTTCCAGTCGAGCTGGCCGAGCGGCTGGTCGAGGTCGACGCAGCCACGGATCACACCCACGAACCCGCCCATCACCAGGCCCATCAGCACGCGTGGGTCGCCCGCCTTGAGCTCGCCGCGCGCCTGCGCGTTGGTCACGACGCGGGTGAACAGGTCGGTCATCCGCTGCTCGACCGCGTGGCTCTCGGCGTCGAGGTAGCGCGCGTGGTGGTGCAGCTCGAGGAAGATGAACGAGCTCGGCTGGTCGATCGCGAACCTGGCCATCCGCGTCCACAACAACCGGAACTGCTCGCGGGTCGCCGCCTCCGGCGGGAAGCTGGCGAACGCGACCTGCCCGAACAAGAGCTTCTGCTCGCGGTAGATCGCGTTGACCAGCGCTTCCTTCGAGTCGAAGTAGCGATAGATCGTGCCCGCGCCGACCCCCGCGCGATCCGCGATCTCGGGCACCGCGGTCCCGAAGAACCCACGCTCGACGAACAGCTCGAGCGCCGCGGTCATGATCGCCTCGCGCTTGTCGCCGGCAGCCTTGCGGCCGGCGATCTGCGGCTGGCTCGGCCGGGTCGGGCCCGGGTCCGCCGCCTGCGCGCCCGCCGCCGTCCCGGCGATCACCGGTGGGCTGTGGCGCGCTTTGCTGTCGGCCGGGACGGTCATTGCGTGAAGGAATGAATATTCATTCCGCGGCCGGAGCGCAACGAGTTTCTTGGACGATCTCAAAACCGCACTGGATCGCTCAGGAAATCCTGGAGCTTTGCCACCGGGCAGCCCGCGGGAGAGCCGCTCTCCATGCGGCGCGGCGACCGGTTCCAGGACATCGGGCTGGTCCTGCCATGCCGTCGTTGACCTCCCGGGTTCGAGCTGAGATATCGCTCGCATGCCGGAGTTCTCTTCGTTCGACAAGCGCGGGTATCGCAGCGTCTCGGCGCGGGACGGCTATGCCCTGTGGTCCGCGACCTACGAGCACACGGTCAAGAACGACATGGACCTCTGGCTGTTGAACGAGGTCGCCGGCGTCCGGTGGTCCGAGGTCGAGCGCGCCGCGGATCTCGGCTGCGGGACCGGCCGCACGGGCGCGTGGCTCGCGGCGCACGGCGTCCGCCACATCGACGGCGTCGACTTCACCCCCGAGATGCTCGCGCAGGCGCGCGCGCGCGGCGTGTTCGCGTCGCTGCACACCGGCGACGTCCGCGCGACCGGGCTCGCGCCGGCGCACTACGATCTGATCACGACGTGCCTCGTCGACGAGCACCTCGCGGAGCTCGCGCCGCTGTACCGCGAGTCCGCCCGCCTGGCCCGGCCGGGCGCCGCGCACGTCCTCGTCGGGTTCCACCCGTTCTTCATCATGAAGACCGGCATGCCGACGCACTTCGACGATGCCAACGGCGAGCCGCTGGCGATCGAGACCCACGTCCACCTGCTGTCCGATCACGTGACGGCCGCGCTCGCGGCCGGCTGGCAGCTCGCCGAGATGCACGAGCAGATCATCGACGACCGCTGGGTCGCGACCAAGGCGAGCTGGGCCGCGCACCGCGACGTCCCGATCAGCTTCGCCTGCGTCTGGCGCCGCTAGGATCCTCGTCGGCGCTCACGCGAGCTCTGTGCATGGCTACAGGAGGATGTCGGCAAAGCGACTATGGAGTGCAACTCGCTGTATCGTCGTTGCCCGATTGCTCGTGCGAACCGGTGACGCGCGCGAACACCGCGAGGACCTCGCAGGTCGGCAACTGCGGATTGTTGACGACCTGAAAGTCTTCGCTGTGGGTGAGCGAGCTAAGGTCGATGTGGTGAAGCTGCGGATTGGAGACGATGAGTAGCTCATCTGCGATCTCGGTCAGCGCCGGTATCTCGATCGACTGCAACGATGCGTCCGAGGACACCACGAGACCCGAGACCACTTGCACCAGGTTAGGGAACTGCAAACCGGTGAGGCTGGCGTTCTCGACGATGGACATCGACCCCTCGACCCGGATAAGCGACGGTCCGAACGGATTGCCGAGCTTGGGGTTGCGCTCGAGGTCAACCGGGCCATGCACGCGGGAGACATGTGCCAGGTCCGCCGCGCTGGCGAGCAGCGGGTTGTCGGTGATGACGACGGCGCCGATCTCGTCAGGGGTGAACGCGAGCGACACGAACGAAAGGTTCTGGAGTAATGCGTTGTTGATCACCTCGAGGCTTCCGATGAGCGAAATCTCGGTGCCACCGGTCAGCCGTGTATTGTTCGAGAGTCGCAATCCGCCCCGTACAATCCAGGAGTAAACGCCTTCGTCGAGCGTACGCAACAGCGTCTTGTCGAACACACAGAGCCCCTTGGCGTACACAAATGTCTCGCTCCGGAGCGTCTTCATTGGACCGGAGATGATCAGGCCGCCATCGAGCTCGATGCCGCCAAATCGCGAGTCGTCGAGCCCCAGGGTGAACGGGACCGTGATGTCGAGGATGGATACGTCGCTCTCGAACTTGTCGACCCTCAGCGAGATGTCGGCGATCACGGGATCAGCCGCAATCGAGAGCGAGCGTACCTGGTCGGCGTGCAACGCGATATGAGCGAGCTCGTTATTGGAGATGAGCTCGATCGGCCCGGTTGCCGAGGTCGCTTCCGACTGCGATGTCACCGACAGGTCCACCATCTGCAGCCGAGGGTTGTCGCTGATGTTGACTCGCCCACCCGATCCAACAGGTTCCACGCAATGTGCACGAGAGCGTTGTTCGCGGTGATCGAGACGTCTCCGCCGATCGATGACGGTGGAAGATCGCCCGATACCAGCACAACCATCTTGTTGATCTGGACATTGCCATCGACCTCGCTCAATGCCGGGAATCCGCTCAGATCTTGCAGCGAGATGAGCTCGAGATCGAAGCGACCGACGCGCTGCAGCCGCGGACACTCGACCGTGCGCAGCCCATCGGCGTTCAGCACGAAATCGCCATCGACATCGTGGAGTGCCGGCAGCGCGAGGCCGGTCAACTGCACATTGTCGAGGATCTGCAGCGCCCCGCCCACGTGCTCCAGGCGAGGCAGCGAGATCGTGCGGATCGAGGTGAACCGGATCAGCAGCGTCCCGGTGATGGCCCGGATATTTGCGAGTGCGGCGACATCGGCCTCCGCGTGGATCGTCACGTCGCGCGACAGCACATCGCCACACTCGAACTCAGTGATCTCGATCTCGCGGTCTTGGAGCATGCCGTCGCCGTCGCGATCACGACCCGCGAAGAACACCAGCCCCCCGGCCAGGCAGTGCTGGCCGGGGGGCTCGGGCGCGAATCGCGTGAGCAGCGCCTCGCGGCACAGATAGTCGACGTGCGACACCTCAGCGTCGTCGAGTTGGCCATTGCGATTGTCGTCGAGCCCGGACTGCACCGCCGTGCCACCGGCGCTGCAATGTGCGTCGGGTGGTTCGGCGACGAGGCGCACGACGAGTTGGAGCGGCGTAGGCACGGGGTTGCACAACGGCGTGCGCGTCGTGATCTCGGCGTCCTGAAGCGTATCATCGCGGTTGCGGTCGAGGCCGGAGCTGACGACGGAGCCGCCGTAGGGGCAGTCTGCGGCGCTCGCTGGATCGGCCCGCACGAGCACGCCAGGCGAGCCCATGCCCTGTGCGGCGTCGCTACACGCCGCCAGAATCATCGCACCGAACAGCCAGCACCAGCGCGCATTCGTCCTCGCTGTCCTTGTCGTTGTGCGGAACATCTCGGCGCCCCGTGCGCTGTGCCCGATCACGACCCGCATACCGCGGCCTCATCATTGCCGGATTCGTGATGCTCTCCGAGCAGTCTCGAGAACAGTGCTCGGACCTCACACGCAGGCAGCACGGGGTTGTTGAATACCCGGAAATCGAGCCCGCGCAGCAGGGGGAACCGCAAGTGGCCAAGCGTTGCGTTGTTGAAGACGAACACCCCGAACAGGCCCGCATCGGTCAGCGCTGGCAGATCGAGCTCCTTCACTGATGCACAGTTCTGGAGCCTGAGTCCGCCCAGGTGCGTCGCGCTCGTCAAGCCCAGATCGCTGAGGCTGTCGTTGCCGTTGAAGTTCAGATCACCGCTGATCAATCGTAGCGATGGGCCGAACACGTTCTTGAGCGCGGGATTGTACCAAACGTATACATAACCAACGATTCGCGTGAGCCCTTCGAAGTCCACGGCCTCGAGAATCGCATTGTTCTGGATGATCACGTCGCCGTCGATTTCGTCGTTCACCGGGAGTGACAACGTTGACAACGCGTGATTGCCACTGACCTCGATGCCGTTGCGTGGCGAGGTTGCGATTTCGGTCAGTCGTGGATTGTTGGTGAAGTGAAGCATGCCGCCGACATGCGCGATCTGATTCTGGCCGACAGATGCCAGATGCGTGAGGTCGAGCGTGCAGTCCCGATCCACGCTCAGCGGGAACGGCGTCGTGAGGGTCTCGACCGGTCCCGACAGGACCAACCTGCCACCGATCGGGAAGTCTCTCTGTGAGCGTGCCGAGAGTGTCAGGCGGAGCACGCCGTTGCCCAGCAGCAGGACATCACCTCTGACTTGGCGCGCCGTCACCGCGACCTCGGCCAGGTAAGGATTGTCGTAGATCCCGATCGCATCGACGTCGTCGCCATCCACCGAGACATGACCGAGCTGATGATTCGCCGAGATCGTTATATTCAGGATGGCGGTGAGTCGATCCATCGCAGTTCCTGCGAGATCAAGACTCTGCAGCTGAGGATTCGATGCGACGTGCAGCGAGCCCATCCGTCCGGCCACCAACCACGACGTGTGGGTGAGCTGCGCGTTGCCATCGATTGTCAGGTCGCCGCCGATCCGGCTGACCGGCAGGTCGACCGACGCGAGCGTGTCGTTTCCGGAGATCTGCAGATCGGTCGCCACGGTGGTCAGCGCCGGCAGCCCGCTCAGATCGTGCAGCGCTGGATCGCGGTTGACGACCAGGCTTCCCACCCGATGGAGCTGGGGCAGCGCGATCGAGGCGAGCTCGGGATCGAACTCGAGCGCGAGCTTGCCTTCGACGACCTGGAGCGCAGGCAGCTCGAGATGCACGAGCGAATCGTTATGCTTGATCTCGAGCGAGCCGCGCAGCTGCACGAGCCGCGGAAGCTGGAGCTCGATCAGCGCCGTGTCATCGATCGCGAGCGAGCCAGCGATGATCGCAATGTTCGCCAGCGCCGCCGCGTCTGCCGCGGTGTGGACGACGACATCGCGGGCCAGCTCGTCGCTGCACTCGTACTCGGTGACCTCGACCTCACCGTCTGCGAGCTGGTCATCGTGATTGCGATCGCGGCCGAGCAGAAATGCGATGCCACCCGCGAAGCAGTGCGGCCCCGGAGGCTCCGAGGCCAGCCGGGTGAGGAGCGGCTCGCGGCAGGCGTACTCGATGTGCTCGACCTCGCCGTCATCGAGCCGGCTGTTGCCATTGCGATCGGGGCCGAACTGTACTGCCGTGCCAGCGAGGTCACAATGCGCGCCGGCCGGCTCCGGGACCAGCCGCACCAAGGTCGGTGGCGGCGGCGCCCCCGGCGGATCGTTGCACACGGTGGTGCGGTTCGTGATCTCGCCGTCGTCGAGCATCCCGTTGTGGTTGTCATCGAGACCTGAGCTGACGACCGAACCTCCGAACGGACACTTGGCGACATCCGCGGGCTCCTTGCTCACGACGAGGCTGAGCGGCGGCAGAGCGTTTTGACTGCAGGCCGCGAGCCCGATCGCCCCGATCATCCAGCACCACGTGTTCGACATGGCAACCTCCTACACCGCCATTACGTGCGTGCAGTATCTTGCGCGCCCCCGCGTTGCTGCGTCAACCGTAACCACGAGATTTCCGGTTCCTGCCAGCACGCGAGCGGCTCGCAGTCGGAAGCTTCATCGTCGGGTTGACCTGGGTAACTTCCGTAGTAGGATGCCAGGCGCGATCCGACATCGGGTGAAGGAGTCATAGGAGGTGGTCATGGTCTCGATTGATTTGCGCATGTGCGCACGCATCACGATCAGTTGCGTGATGGTCTTGCTGGCCGCGTGTTCGGGCATCCACGCAGACCTCCCGCCGAGCTCGGTCCAGGAGGACTGCGCAACGGCGGGCGACGAAGACGGCAACGGCCTGGCCGGTTGCGCCGATCCGGCGTGCGTGTGGAAGGTGGAATGTCAGCTGGTGTGCGGCAACGGCAAGCAGGAGGCAGGCGAGGCATGCGACGACGGCAACACGCTCGACGGCGACGGTTGCGCGCACGACTGTACGAGCTCGCTATGCGGCAACGCCAAGCGGGAGACCGGCGAGGCGTGCGACGACGGCAACATGACGGACGGGGATGGCTGTGATCACGATTGTACCGTCACGGGCTGCGGCAACGACATCATGACGGCCGGCGAGGCGTGTGATGACGGCAATGGTATCGACGGCGACGGCTGCGATCATGATTGCACGGTCACGGGCTGCGGCAACGGCATCATGACGACCGACGAGGCATGCGATGACGGCAATGCGATCGACGGTGATAGTTGCGACCATAACTGCACGGTCACCGCATGCGGTAACGGGATCATGACGGCCCCCGAGGTCTGCGACGACGGCAATGCGATCGATGGCGACGGCTGCGATCGCAACTGCACGCCGACGGCGTGTGGCAACGGAGTCGTGAGCCCCGGCGAGGAGTGCGATGACAGCAACACGATCGATGGCGATGGTTGCAATGCTTGCAAGTTCTCGGCATGCACCAGCGAGGTTCCCGTCGAGCCCGGGCAGGGCGATTCGCTACCGCTCCCCGGGCAGATCACGCGGCTGATCGCCAGCCCGACGAGCTGCTTCGTGTATGCGCTCGCGGAGGGCTCGACGTCGAAGGTGTTCGTGTTTTCCACGGCGAGCAAGAAGGAGGTCGCCCGCGTCACGCTGCAGCGCACCGATGACCTTGCGGTCTCACCGAGTGGCGCATATCTCGTGACCGCCCACGCGACCGCGCACAAGATCAGCATCATCGATACCGCGAGATGGCGCGTGACGGCCACGGTCCCGACCTCGGGGGCTCCCAGTATCATTCAGGTCGACAATCAGGGCGTCGCCTATTACACCTCGGACTTCTATGGAAGTAGCTCGATCTATCGGATCGAGTTGGGGCTCGCGCTCGAGGATCTCGTCACCACGCTCGAAGGCGCTGACATGGCGCTGACCAGCAACGGCACGTTCCTGTACGCCGGCGAGTCCGGGACCACGGGCGGCAACCTGTTCAAGTACAACGTCTCGCTCGGCACCTGGACGGTCGCCGACCGGACCACCTACAATGACAACTACGGCTTCAGCAACTCGGTGCGCCACGTCTACCTGTCACCGGGTGGCCAGCACATCTATTACGCCGGCTTCCAGTTCGACGCTGGCTCGTTGAAGTTCATGAGCGGTAGTACGGCAGAGCAGATCCTCGCCGAGGACGTCCAGGGAACCTTTGCGATCGGCGCGAAGCATGTCTTCGATGCCAAGCTGGTGCGTCCGGTGGCGACGATGCCGCACGAGGCAAAGGTTGCCGTGCTCACCGCGGGTGATCAGGAGCTCTGGTATTACAGCGCCTTCACCCAGCGGCTGCATTACGTGAACACCCGCGATCTGATCGACGGTATCGGCCTCGGCGTGCACGAGGTTGCCCCGGGGCCGCTGAGCTCCTACCGCTTCGCCAAGCTGATCCATGATCCGGTGCGAGCGCGGCTGTACGGCGTCGATACCACCCAGGCGTCCGTGGTCGTCATCGACGCGGTGAGCCTGCAGCCGACGCGGGCCATTCTCGTTGGCAGCACGCCGACCGATATCGATCTCGATGCCGCCGGAACCACGCTGTTCGTCGGACACCGCAACGTCCAGGGCTTCGCTCGGATCAAGCTCGATACCTTGACGTTCGACGGTTTCGGCGTGGCCCCGCGCGATACCTATCGCCTCGCCGCGGTGAGCAATGATCGCGTGGTGACGATCAACAACGACCAGTGGAACACGCCGTCGCTGCTCGACGCCAGGACCGGCGCGGTGCTCTCCGAAGCCAGCTGGGTCTACCAAGCCGCGATCACCACGACCGCCGATCGCGCGACCGTGTTCGTGGGTGAGTCGGGCACATCCGGCGGGCACGTGACACGCTACTCGGTCGCCACCGACCAGCTCGTGGCGACCCGCACCGGCGGCGGATTCTACTTTCCAGCGCGCTCGATCACCGCCGTGTCCGACGGCAGCGCGGTCTATTACGATGGCTATCTGGTCGAGGCAACCGATCTGAGCACCGAGCGCTACGAGATCATGGAGTCGATCCTCGCGGTCAGCTCCGACCGCCGGCTGGCGCTGTCCTCCACCCACGTGTTCGACGTCGCGACCGGAGTCGTGCTCGGTACGCTACCCGCGATGACGTCGGCGCTCGCGATCAACCCGGCCGGAACGAAGGCGTTCGTGTTCGCCGGCAACGCCATTATCGCCGTCGATCTGACGGCGTTCTGAGCTCGCCGATCGTCGAGACTTGCTGAACAATGCGCTCGTGGCGGCGCTTGTGTGTCATACGTGGGAGCGCGATGGCAACGCCAACACCCGATCGGTCCTCCCATGCCGCGGCGCGCGTGCTCGAACGCGTGCGTGCGGACGCCGATCCGCGTGCCACGGTCGAGGCGTTCGGCGCGACCATCTACGCGCCGGCCCATGCCGAGGACGTCGCGTGGTGGTGTGCGACGATGATCCGGCGCGGCTCGCGGTGGCGCTCGGCCTCACCCCGATCCCGACGCTGCCGCCGCGGATGACCGGCCTGCTCGAGGGCGTCCGCGTAAGCCGATCATGACCAGCCTGCCCGCGGGTGCGAGCAGCGCGTAGCCTTGCGTCCAGCTCTTGCCGCCGACCGGGTCGAGCACGAGGTCGACGGCCTTGCCACCGATCGCACGTGTCACCTCGGCGACGTAGTCCGCCGCGCTGTCGATCGGGTGATGGCAGCCGCGTTCCCGCAGGAAGTCGTGCTTGCCGGCGGAGGCGATGCCGAAGATCTCGCAGTTGCGTGTCCTGGCCAGCTCGATCGCCGCGAGGCCGACACCGCCCGCGGTCGAGTGGATGAGGACCCGAGCCGCGCGTTGCGGGTCGTCGAGCGGCCCGAGGAAGGCGTTGCGGCGCGAGGTCGTAACAGGCCGAGCGCACCATGAGCTTCGACAGGCGAACATCGCGAGACTGGTCGCAGGCTCAGCCCGGCGCGGCCGGGTCGGTCGGTGAACCGGGCAAACGCACCCAGGTCGACTTGCTGTCGTCGCCGGGCGACGCGATCGCAGCCGCGCCTCCAGCGCGGTCGGGACCGCGACCGCCGCCGAGATCCGGGGCATCGCCGCCGCACCGACGCGAGCATCGCCACGCAGCGCCCGCGCGGCAGCCTGATCGGCGGCGGGCTCGCCGGCGTCGCCAGGCCGGCTCAGCCGGAGGTTGGTCCAGCCGCGCGGCGGGACCACGGGGACCGGAATACGCGCTCGTTCTGCACGTGTTCGCGCCGCCATGCGATCAGGATATCACCAGGATGGTTCAGGCGCCGCCGCAGGTCGTGCTGGCGGCCCTGGCCATCTATGTAGTGTTCGCAGTTCCATCGCTCGATCACTCGTGATCGAGCGGGCGCCGTGCGTCAGTAGAAGTTCTCGAAGTGGATGCGGTCGTCGGGGAGGCCCTTGGCGCGCAGGATCGCCGCAGCGTCGTCGATCATGCCGCGGCTGCCGCACAGATAGGCCTCGGTGCGCGGGGCGTCGTCCGCGGTGACGTGCTGGTCGACCAGCGAGGTGACGCGGCCGCGTGCGCCGGCCCACCGCGCGGGATCCGGCGACGACATCGTGATGTCGTACGAGAATCGCGGATAGTGCGCCTCGAGGCCGCGCAGCAGGTCGGTATAGAACAGGTCCTGCACGGCGCGCACGCCGAACAACAGCCGCACGCGCCGCGTGCTCTGGGCGTCGAGCAGGTGGAGCAGCATCGACTTGATCGGCGACATGCCGGTGCCGGTCGCGACCATCACGATGTCGAGATCGGACTCGGCCAGCACGAAGTCGCCGACCGGGCCCTCGACGCGCACCTTGTGGCCGGGGCGCAGCCGGTGCACCCAGTTCGAGCCGTGGCCGCCGGCGACCGCGCGCACGCAGATCTCGAAGTGGCGCTTGTCCGACGGCGGCGTCGAGATGCTGTACGAGCGCCGGATCACCTCGCGGCCGTCGGGGCTCGGGGTCTGGAAGATCACGTACTGGCCGGGGTGAAACGTGAACCTGGCGCCCGGCACGAAGAACCGGACCTCGCCGACGGTCAGGTTGAGCCGGCGGAACGACTCGACCTCGACCTCGATCGACGGCAGCGCTGTCGCAGAGGTCGCGGCGTGGGTGGACTTCCCGAACACGACGTCGCCGGTGCCGACCGAGTGCAGGCATGGCAGCCGGTAGCGCACCGGATCGAGCCCACCGGCCGCGAGGGTGCGGAGCTCGCGCTGCGTGGGCTTGCCGAGCGAATCGCCGCCCTCGAGCACCTCGGTCGCGCAGGTCCCGCACGCGCCGGCCTTGCACGAGAACGGGATCGAGGCCTTGGCGTCGACGCAGACGTCGTACATCCAGTCGTCGGTGGCGGCGGCGTGCGACCGGTTGTCTTCGCGAAACGTGATGCGTGGCATGGCCGGCGCAGTGTAGTCCGTTCTCGATCCCATCGCGCTGTCGGCCGAGAACCAGCAGTGATTCCGCCCGATCACCTGGCCCGTAAGCAGTGGTCGTAGATGCCAAGGTCCGTCCCGGCGGCCTCACCATGGCCGCGGCAGGCGCACTGTCTTGTGCCTGCTACAATACCATGCAAAGGAGGCGTTCATGATGGCCAAGATCCTGTATATGGTTGCCTTTGGTCTCGGAACCATCGTCCTGCACCATGGGTGCGCCACCGAGAGCAAGAGCGTCGCCGACCGCGAGAGCGGACATCGTGGCATTGCGTGCGGTAACAATATCTGTATGGGAAGGAAGTTCTGCTGTAATGCGAGCTGTGGAATCTGCGCGCCGATCGGTGGGTTTTGCACGCAGCAGTTTTGCCCGGCCCCGGAAGCCAGCGGGAGCGATACCAGTACCAGCACGCCAGAGGCCGAGGTCGGTCGGTCGGTCGGTCCTGGGAGGCCCGAGCAATGCGGCAGTGTCACGTGCACCGGCAACACCCATTGCTGCAACGCGAGCTGCGGTATCTGTGTGCCGCCCGGTGGCTTCTGCACGCAGCAGTTCTGCGAACCCTTGAAGTGAGACGACCTACATCCCGATCGCGAGAGGGGACACGCGGGGGGAACCCGCCCCCCGCGGGGCGCCGTCAGGCGCGTTAGTATGTACTAGTATGTACTAGTATGTACTAGTATGTACTAGTATATACTAGTATCTCGTCGCAGTGGATCTGACCGGTTGCGCTGCGGAGGTCCGACGTCAACGCGCAGCGTAGCGCCGCGGGGTGGGTCAGGGCGCGAGATAGATTGCACGGCCGGGTGGTGGATCG
>Ga0137459_1000210_pt1 | contig 21124 bp, 21 predicted proteins | sample EasRivERMGT700_2_FD_104908 | JGI IMG/M metagenome (GOLD analysis project Ga0137459, IMG submission 104908) | Soil microbial communities from meander-bound floodplain in the East River, Colorado, USA - East River MetaG ERMGT700_2 | ecosystem: Environmental > Terrestrial > Soil > Floodplain ...
CATCTCAGACTCGAGCTGCGCAGACGGCCGAGTGAGCCAGGACGGCCAGCGGCCCTCTTGGTCGCTCTCCGGCCGCATTGAGCCCGGCGTCAAGGCCGCACCTGTCCCCGCCCCAGTTCGAAGCGGAACCAGGACCCCTTGCCGAGCTCGAGCAGGAACGCCTCGAGACGCTCGATGATCACCTGCTCGACGTCGCGCTCGTGCAACGCGGGGTGTTCGCCGAGATCGAGGAACTCGAGCACGAACGGATTGTTGATGACATCGGTCGGCGTCGCGACCTCCTGCCCACGCCGCGCCAGCGCGCGCACCTCCTCGGGGTCCCGGTGCCTGGTCAGCCGCTCGAACAGCTGCGCGCCGATCTGCCGCTCGAGCTGGCGCACCGACCAGCCCTCACGCACGGCTTCGCGCTCGTAGAACGCACGCGCGTGCTCGTTCACCACCCTCATCAGCTCGAGGTAATGCGACCAGCCGAGCGCCGGTGAGCACGAGACCTGGGACCTCGCGTTGCCCGCCACCGATTGCGCCCTGGTGTCAGCGATGTCTCTATCGGAGATTCCGCCGAGTGCGTTGACCGCCTACCTACGCAGCCGAGGCAGGGCGGCCGTGCGCGTCGAGCACGAGCTCGGCTTTTTCATAAAGAGATCGACGGCGAGAGCATGGAATGCGATGTTCCATTGCGCCAAAATGCCCGCGACTACCCGCGCCGAGCTCGCGAGGTCCTGGAGAACCTGACGCTCATCGAGCGCCGGAGCCAGTACGACATCTATCAAGACCTGGTCCGAACACATCAGGATATCGTCAGAATCTCTATCGATGTCCCAGAGTCGGGTCGGGTGGGACTGGACGAAGCGGGTGTCTTGTTCTCTGCCACCCGCGACCTGGTTCTTGCGGCAGCATGCTCGGCTCATACGCACCGGGTCTATTTCGCGCGCCGCAAGCCTCAGCGCGCGCTCGAATACATCCGCCACGTCAATCTCGCCGCCCCGGAGGCAGGCAGCTTCGTGGTTGTCCTCGAGTCGCCCCTGCCGTCTCCGTTCGCACAGCAACAGACGCTCGGGATCAGCGGCGAGCCACTCGAGGACGAGCCGTTCGAACGCACAGCCTTGCTGACGCTCGCAACCGCCGGCCTGACGGTCCAGAGGTCGATCGAGGCCTCCACGGCGAGCAGATCGATCGAACGCTTCTCCGAGGACGTCGAGGCCGGTGTCAACGCCAACTACTGTGATGCCCTCGCAACGATTCTCGAGGAAGGCCCTGGTCGAGACGTATCGATCGCATTCTCCTGGTCGACGACCGGCCGATGCTTCGTGCGATCCCTTCCCGACTGGTGTTTTCGAAGAACGAGTCACCGGTGCTGCGCACCGCCGCAAAATTTCTGAAGGAGCGAGCGCCTGTCACCGGTTTCGAGCTCACCGGGCAGGTCGTGAAGCTGGAGGCGCTGGCCCTGGCCCAAGGCGGCAATGTCACGGTCGCGGGTCTGGTCGATGATGCCATCCGCCAGGTTCAATTCCCGGCGGGTCCCGACGACTATCGGCGCGCCATCAAGGCGCATCGCCACGAGCGGATCGTCAGCGTGGAAGGCGAGCTCGTCAAGGACGGGCGGTCCTTCAGGCTCAACAATCCGCGCATGTTCTCGGTGGCCCTAGCCGATCAGGAATGGCTCATCGAGGCTCGGAAGGATGCGGAGAGCGGCTTCGCAGCGCTCGATCGCGGCGATGGCATCCGCGGCACCGTGGACGAACACATGGCCCGCATCGACGCCGCCGTGCGCGCTCGCGCCACCACACGCGCCGGCAAGTAGGTGCCGACCGTCGAGCGCGGACATCACGAACCAGTGGCTATCGCCGGCGAGGTCATCGCTTCGAAGGTCCTTTCTGTCGCCTCCGTTCCCCTTGCTCCAATCGCTGTTGGCCTGCGTCGCGAGCGTTAGCTTCCGGCTCCACGGGCAAAGCCACTGACTTCGGTACGGACTCCGCGGCCGCAATGGTCAGCAATTCATAGGCTTCGCGCCATCCGGGAGATCGCTGCTCGACCACCCGGATCAGCCACCTGGGCAGCCATCCGCCGATACCCGGGTACTGTGATGGCTCTGAGGTCCATGTACGAGCGCGCTCAACCAGAGCGCGGCAGTGCTCGTCAGGCACCGCGTAGACGATGTCCGAGATCGATCCTCCGTTGCCCTTGGCTGTAGGGTGCGGCATCGGCGGGACAGTGGATAATTCATCGATAAGTCCGATCAGCGCTTCGGGCATTCGCGCCCAGAGCACGCGGCGAACTTCATGGCTCCAGGCATCGACCCGCCCATCCCGTACGGCCTGCAGCGCCAACGCCTCGGGTATCCAGCGGAAGGCTTCGGCACCCTCGCCCCAACGCCCCTCTCGCACGGACCACACGTCGAGCCACCGAGCCCAGACTGACTCTGTGAGCCAGCTCCAGACCTCGGACCCTTGCCCGAGGTTCCTGCAGAGCTCCTCCGACAGGAGAGGTGCCGGCGCGCACGACCAGATGCGCTTCAGGTCTGACGACGACAGTTGCGAGCCCGCTTGGAGCAACCAGGTCCCGGACGGCCAATGCCCCATCTTGGTTCCCCATGTGGACCAGCACCATGCAAGTACCTTCTCCAAAGCGATCTTCCTTCGGTGACACGCATCTTCCAGGGCTTCGAGCCCGAAGCGCAGCCGCAGAACTTGTTTACGCTCGTCCTCGCTGAGATCGAGCTCGGCTTCGGTGGCGAGCGCCACCAGCACGTTCGGCCCCTGAATGTCGAGCAGGCTCTGATGGCGCCGGACGATACCCTGTCGGTCGAACAAGGCTCCGCCCAGACGGTAGACTGCGAGCCGGAGCGAATCTTGGCCGGAGGAGTCCTCATTGATTCGAAACGCCGAGGCAGCGTCCGTCAGCGCTTCCGCGCACGCGTCGCGCTCGCTCGTACGCTCAGGAAGCCCGCCCCACGGGTTCAACGCCGAACGGCCAACATCGACACCAGCGTCAAACAGTGCGCGAGAGATCGCGAAGGCGGCGACGAACCAGGCGCCGGTCGCGGTAGCACCGTACCGGTGGTTCTGTGCGGCGACCGTCAGGACCGGCACCGGCGGCCAGTTCGTGAAGCGCTGGAACACGTGCATCATCTGCCGGTCCCACGTCGTGCGAAGCAAGGGCAACGGCACTTCCGCGCCAGCCAGCAATGCAAACCCGACCGCACGAAAGGCGCCGTCGAGCGCAGCCATCTGCTCGGGGGACATGGCGCTCGCCGTTGCGACGCACGCCTCGATGCGGTTGAGCTCGCCTGCACGCACGTCGTCGATCAGTCGGCGCAGCGCGGCTTCCGATGTGCTGCCGAAGAGGAGCAGCGTTCCGAGACCGTCGGGCGCATCGTTGTACAGCCGCTCGACCGCGGCACCGGTGATCGCGTTGGCGATCCACGCCGGCCTGAGCACCAGGCGACCGGTATCACCGTCGGCCAGCGCTCCAGTCGCCTTGAGTCCCCGAACGACCGATGCTGCGTCTGGCGCCAGCATCGCGCGGACCTGCGTGACGACATCGCTGGCACCTTCATCCAGGAGTGCCAGCAGCCGGTCGCGATCGACGTCAGGCGCTTGTTCGCGAGGGACCAGGTCGATCCACTCGGATTCGGATAACGAAGGGGCGAGCCCGCGACGAAGCCGCTCGACCTCGATCTGGACCAGCATCTCCGGCCCGCGTTTCCCGAGGAGATCGGCGATTCCCACGAGGGGGCGACGGTCTGACCGCTCCAGCGCCGCATTCATCCAGACGCGAATCCACCGCAGCGGATCCTTCGCATCCTCGAGCCGGTCCAGTCCGACGTGATCCACCAGGCCCAGGAATCCGAGCAGATCCCCAGGCGTTTCAAACCAGGCGACGATCTGCTCGCCTTGGAACATCTGCTGCAGCCGTTCGGCATCGAACCCACCTCCGGGTTTGACCCGCGCGGCAGCCCAGCGGACGAGTGCACGCACCCAGGTATGCGGGGGCGGTGGGGCCACGACGTCGAACTTCCCCGGCCCGAGCGACCCGGTAGGCGGTGGGTGGGGAGCGGCGATACAGATCTTCAGGGCCCGGGGGATCGACTTGAGTGTCTCGGCCGAGATATCGGCGGTCGAGGCCAGCTCCACGAAGACTCGACCTTGTGCGGGGATCTCGAGCTCCGTCCAGCGGTCAGCGCGGACGACGATCCAGCCGTGCCGTAGCGCGAGCCAGCGACCGACGAGTGACTTCCCAGCGCCAGTCGGCGCGATCCACCATGTTCGCGCGACCTTGGAGCTACCAAGGCGTACGATTTCTTCGGGAATCCCAGGAAACGGATCTTCGGAGCGAAGATCGATCGGCCGAAGCGCGCGGAACATATTGGACGTCCACAACGCGGCGCCCTCACCTGCAGGCGAGGCCCCCGCGCGCTGTAGCCGCTCCACGAGCTCCGTCTCATCTTCGTGGAGCACGTCGGCGAGCGGTCGCAGCAGCGGGTGGCCTGTGCCGCTCCACCAGTCGATGTCCTTGCCCTTGTCCGCGTCGCGGAGCTTGTTGGCGACAGTTTCGATGCTGCGCTTATCGCCCACGGGCCAGTGCGGGGACGCACGCACCGCCTGAGCCACAGCCCGCAGGCTGGAGTAGCCCTGTTCCTTTGCTAACTCTTCGAGCCAACTCATCTTTTATCCCTCGCCCAGCCATCGTACCCAAGCCGTGGGCGCAGTGGAAGAAGTCCATGATGTATGCATGATGTACCGTGCATCGTGTATACATCGTGTATCTATCATGTACCATCGTGGACATTCTTCGGACGCCCTCTCAGTATGCCGTCAGGAGGTATCCCGAATGCTCAAAGCCCCAGGTTCAGATCCCAGCATCGTCATCATCGGTGGCGACGGACGATGCCGTGACCTTCGCGTCGCAGCCTCGATTCGTTCGTTCCCCAGCTCGCGCTACGGCGGGGACGGCAGCGTTCGGCAGGCGATCGCCGCGATCAATGGTGGCTCCGTCCATCTCGTCGTCTTGCTCGTCCGCTGGCTAGGCCACACCGAGTTCTGGTCGATCAAGACGGCATGCGCGGCAGCGATGGTCCCGTTCGTGATTGTCGCCGGGGGACTCTCCTCCGCGCGGCGACAGGTACGAGAGTTCCTCGAGCGGCGCCATGCGCTCGTTTGCGATCGCACTGTCACGGCGGCGGTTCGTACGACGAGCCGCCGTGGCGCAAGGCCTCGCCGAGGAGCGCCTTGTAGAACCGTTCGTTTACGTCGATATCGGTAACGGTCGTGAGCAACGACTCTCGTAACGCGTCCAGCGCATCAGGCTGACCAGCCAGCGGAAATTTCTGCCGCTGCTTGCGGCGGTCGGAGCACGTACCGCCGTGAACACGGGGCGGAGCATCGGGAGCATGGCGGTACCGTAGGTCTCGGCGTCGGACTCCTGGGGTAGGATGACCGCGATGTTGGCGGAACCACGGGCGGAGCAAGCGCCTGCCACGTATGCAGCGGCGCTCCTGGCCGCCCTGGCGAGGGACGAGGCCGCAGGCCGGCGAAGCCCCCGCCTCACCGAGCCCGGCCAGGCGACCTGGCAGCGGTTCCGGGGCCGCCTCGGGAGCGCCGATCTGCTGCGGCTGCTCGCCGAAGATGGCGCCGTCTTGCACCCGGTCCCGTTCGCGGCGTCACAGATCGGCGTTCCGCTCGATGACGTCGACGACGCGCTCGTGGACGGCTGGCTCGATGGCCTCACGTCGAAGAATGTCCAGCGCCCCCCGGCCGAGTACGTCGAGGCGCAGGCGCAGCTGCTCGGCGTCCCGACCAAGCTCGCCCGGTCCGAGCTTCATCAGGTCAAGCCGCACCAGAAGGTGCTGGAGCTTCCGGGCACCGGAGGCCAGCTCTGCCACCACCTCCTGACGACGCAGAGCGGGCTCACCCTGCAAGTCAACTGCACGATCGCCTGCGGCACCTGGGCGGAGCTCGTGCTCGCCGGCATCATCGGCCTCGATCTCGCAGCTCCCCCCCGGAGCAGCTTCATCCTCCGCGCGACCGCCGAGGATCTGGCCAACGATCAGCACCCGCTGCGCCAGCAGCGGTTCGACTTCGTCGTCGGGCTGCGTCCCGACAAGGGCGGCAAGCTCCAGATCGCCGATCAGCTCGCCCTGTGGTTCCACGGCGCCAAGCTGGTCCTCGTCTAGGATCTCTCGCGTGCCGCTCAGCCTGGATGAAGCCGTGGGGCGCATGCTGGCGATGCGGCCTCCCGACCGGTTCCCGGACCTCGAAGAAGCCGCCGAGGCGGTCCGGCGTGCGCGTGATCCGCAGGCGCAGAACCTGCCGGTCATCACAGCCCCGGCCAAGCCTTCCACACCGGAAGACCTCGCCACGGGTACGCGCGTCGGTGCGGACTATGAAGTCCTGACGAAGCTCGGACAGGGCGGTATGGCAGTGGTGTATGCGGTGCGCCACCTGCCCAGTGGCAGCACGCGGGCGCTCAAGATCGCGCGCCCGGAGGCGTCGGCCGACGAGGCGCTGCGCGGCGAGCACCAGGCACTGCGAGGCCTCGACCATCCGAACATCGTCCACGTCGGCGATCCCGGGCCCGGCCCCCGAACGCATCGACTCCTCGACAAGCCTGCGGGCGACCCCGCTGCCACCGCGTGCAGTGAACCAGCTCGCGCGCGCCGGCATCCGTTTCACGTCTACAAGCCCACCGGGCTTGAGAAGCGCGCGGCGTGGGAGCGGACATGGGAGGAGCAGCGCAAGGAAGACGCCGGGCTACCTGCCAGGCCCGAGGTGCCCCCCAAGTACGGCCAGGGCGACTTCCTCAAGGCCGAGTACTTCCGCTTGCGCGGCAAGCTCGATGTCCCCAAGGAGCGCTTCATCGCGTTCACCGAGATCCCCGGGCGGAGCACGGGTGAGACGCTCTACGGCTGGGCCGGCTGGACACCACTGGAGCGCGTCAAGGCGCTGCTCGCGATGGACGAGGAGTGCGAAGATCAGGGCATCCAGCTCGCCGATCGGATCGCGCTCCTCGACTCGGCCTGGCGCCTGCTGCCGGACGTGGTCCGGGATGACGCGGCGACGGGATCGCGCCTCAAGGCCGAGCTTCAGGCTATCCTCGGTGCGGAGGGGCCCTCGACCGTGCTGCTGGACGACTGGAAGAAGCGGTTTCCTCCGCCGGGCAGGGCCCGAGGCGGCGGCAAGAAGGCCAAGCCCGTTGCGCCGGTCGAACCCGACGAGGATGACGAGTGAGCAGCCCCGTACAGCCTCGCGGAGACGGCGCATGAGCCAGCGCGTGAACGTGCGCCCGGAGCTCCTGCGCTGGACGGTCGCGCGGTCGGGCGAGGAGCTCCCCGACGTGCGTCGGTCGATGCGTGCTGTGGAGGCGAATCGGCTCTATCAAGAAGGTCATTCATGGCAGTAACCAGAGCGAAGCCAGTGACGCTGGGAGACCTGTTGGCGCTTGAGGATCATGATCGCCTTGAAATCCTCAACGGTGAGATCGTCGAGAAGACGGTGTCGTCCGTCGATCATGCGTATGTCGAACGTAAGCTGGGCGGTCTTGTCGATCCATTCACGTATAGATCGGGAAGTCCGAAGGGTCCTGGCGGTTGGTGGATCTTCACCGAGATCCACACCTGCTATGACAGTGGTGAAGTCTATTGCCATGATCTGGCAGGCTCGAGGCGCGACAGGCTGCCAGCGAGACCAGTCAACGAATATATGAAGATCACGCCTGACTGGGTCTGTGAGATCGTGTCACCTGGTCACGAGAAGCGAGACTTTGTTGACAAGTTCAAGACCTTGCAGCAGGCAGCGGTCCCGCATTACTGGCTGGTACACCCGGAAGAGAAGATGCTCATCGTGTACCGGTGGTCCAAGGAGGGGTACATCGTGATACAGCGCGCCACGGTTGGTGAGGTAGTGAGGGCAGAACCGTTCGATGCGATCGAACTGAGCGTTTCAGAGCTACTTGGTATTGAGGACGAGGAGGTCGTCGAGGACGCGCCCGAAGAAGCGGTGGTCCACGAACCGATGGGTAAGGGGCCCAGGCGGCTCGACGGGTAGACATGGGAGTCACACCGAAGAAGGCACTGATCCTGGCCCGGGGCAGCCACGTCGTCCCGCCAGGGGAGCGGCGGCTCCTGGAACGCGTCGCGCAAGCGTTGCCGGAAGGTCCACATCTCAAGATCTGGAGTCAGCTCGAGATCTTCGATTCGAGTGGGGCCACACACGAGATCGACGCTGTCATCCTCGGCCACTATGGCCTCTATGTGGTGGACGTGAAGGATCTCTCGGGGCGCATCGTGGGCGACGAACGGACGTGGTCCGTGGAGACGGTCAACGGACCCCACCAAGTCGTGGATAACCCCCTTCCGCTTGTCCACAGGAACGCCCGGTGGCTCGAGGACTTCCTCGTCCAGGAGCTCGGTCGAGGGGCTATCTCGGTCGAGCCGCTGATCTTGCTACCAGAGGAGGGCGTAGAGTTCGTGCTCCCCAAGCCTACCCGGCGACACGTCGTGACAGCCGGCGAGCTGCTCCGCGGCCTTGAATCGGGCGAGCTGCCGGGTGACATGGCCCCTCCGCCCCGAGTGCCTGTCGATGAGCCGACCGCGCAGGCGATTGCGAATATCCTGGGAGAACTGCGACGACGGGTTCGCCCTGGGCGTGGGAACCTACAGCAAGAACTGTCGCTGCTGCAGCGCGACATCGTTGCCGATCTCACGGATACCGCAGCGCGAGCCCCGGATTCCGTTGCTACTTCGATCGATGGGGTCCGGGGAGAGCAGCTCAGGCATCGAATCGAGGAGGCCGCTGCCGCCTGGGTGATCGCTTGCGTGTTCGTCAGGGTGCTCGAGGAGCGAGGCTACATCGAGCGTGAGCTCGCGGGTGAAGGCGTCGAACCGCGTGATCGTGTCTTGCTTGCCGGGAGCTCGTCGAACACGCCGCGCGATCACTTGTTGCATTTGCTCTCGGCGATCGGGCTGCATCCGGCTTGCGATTCGATCTTGGGTCAGGCGAATCGTTGCCTGTGGGATATGCCCCCTACCGAAGAAGGCGCCGCCGCGCTACTCTCGTTCTTCAGGAGAAGCGACAACAGCGGTCGAGATCCCTATGGCCGGGACCTCGTCAGCGATAGGCTCTGGGGCGACCTGTACCAGGGCCTGTCGGAGCCGTTGCGTAAAGCGAATGCGCTGCTCCAGACTCCGTCGTTCATCGAGGCGTTCCTGCTCGATCGGACGCTCGATCCAGCCGTCGCGGAGCTCGGCGTCGCCCAGGTGCGCGTCATCGACCCGGCCTGTGGATCAGGCACCCTGCTGGTCGGCGCCTTCCGGAGACTGCTTGACCGCTACTCATCATTGTTTCCGGAAGGTCATCACGCACTTGCTGCGCTCGATCAGGTGCACGGGGTGGATATCAGCCCTGCGGCGACCATGATCACACGTATTCGCCTGCTGCTGGCGTACTGCGAGGCGACAGGACGCACGCGCCTTTCGGGTGTCCCGGCGCTTCCCCTACATGTCGTGACGGCGGATTCGCTGTTGCCGCCGCAAGAGGAGGACCCAGAACAGTCCACGGATCCAGCGGTGCTGTCATCGCCAAGCAATCCTCTCGAGCAGCGGTACGGGGTCATCGTCTGCGCTCCACCACTGATCTCCGCCAGAGATCCAGTGCGTCGTGAGGCATATCGTGAGCGCTACCGAAGCGCTGCCGGAAAGTTCCTGCTCTTCCCCCCTTCATCGAGCGCTGCTTCCAGCTTGCCGACGCCGGCGGGTTTGTGGGCGTGCTCGTCGGAAACTCGTTCATGAAGCGGGAGTTTGGCAAGCCGCTGGTGGAGGTCGTGTTGCCTGCGGTCGATCTGACTCACATCATCGACACCTCGGGCGCCTACATTCCGGGTTACGGCACGCCGACGGTGCTGCTCCTCGGTCGCAACCGATCGGCGACGAGCGAGACGATCCGTGTCGTGGCGGGAAAACGCGGCGAGCCGATCACCCCGATCGATCCAGCTGAGGGGCGCGTCTGGTCATCGATCGTCACGCACCTGAATCAACCCGGTTACGAGGATGACTACATCGCCGTGAGCGATGTGCCCCGCGAGCAACTCGCCAGACATCCATGGTCCCTCGGAGCACGTGACGTGATGACGCTACAGGAGGCCCTGGAGCAGGGCGCTGTGCGCCTCCAGGACCTCGCGACGAGCATTCGCTCGGGAGCTCGGAGCGGGCTCGATCAGGTCTTTATCCTGCCCATACGCACTGCGGAGCGAGTTGGGCTCGAGGCGGAGGTGCTCCGGCCCTTCGTCCACGGTGCGACGATCCGTGACTTCTCCTTCTTGACCGAGGAGGTCGCGCTTGTCCCCCCCGAGCACGGGCAGCCCCGTTCCGGGGACCAATACCCGCGATGGCAGGCGTGGCTCCAGCGCTTTCGGCCTGTCCTCGCGAACCGTCGGTCTTTCGGGTCATTGTCGCCCACGTCATGGTGGACGTGGATGCAAGCCCCGATGCCTTCGGGGCCGCGCATGCGCATCATCGGCCCGGCGATCGCGACGAGCAACCATTTCGCGCTCGCTCGCGGCGATCTGGTCGCGTCGGCGTCCGTGCTTGTCATCGAGCCGAGGGACGACGCTTCGGAGACCGAGCTGTACTCGTGGCTCGCGTTTCTGAACAGCTCCACGGCGTCGTTCTGGATGAAGCAGGTCGCTCTCTCGAAGGGTCACGGCAATGGCGCCGCCCGTCCCGAAGAACCACGGTACGAGCTCACCGGCACGATCAACAGGCTTCCGATCCCGCGCGCGATCCTCGAGCCTGGCGCGCTCAGAGACGATCTGGTCGCACTGGCCAGGCAACTCGAGTGCACGGCCAAGGATCTTGCGGCTGCGTCGCCGGACCAGGTCATCGGGCGGTGGGATCGATCATCACGAGAATCGCTCGTGGAGTCTCTGGCTAACGCGCAACTGCGCGAGCGAACGCTGTTGCGGCGGATGGTATGCGAGCAGGAGGATCTCGACTGGCTCGTGTACGAGGCCGTCGGTCTCACGAGGGGTGAGCATCACATCCTGAAGGGATCCGCCTCGCCAGAGCAGCGCCCGTTCGCGTGGCTCACGGATGAACCGCCGGTGGGGCTGGACCGGCGGCTGACGGAAACCTGGCGGCGCCGCCGGAAGGCAGTGCAAGAGCACGGTCCGCTGAAGGTCCTGGAGGCAGCGCCCTACAAGCGCGCATTCCGAGACGTCGAAGACGATCGAGATGTGGATCTCGACGAGCCCCGAGAGGAGCTGGGCCTCGAAAGTGCTCCCCGTGCTACCGAGCGCCGTGACAGCATGGACTACGCGCGAAGGACAGCGCTTGCATGCGAGCGCTGTCTGCTGGACCGCCTGGAAGATCTGTTTCGTGACACACCGGCGCAGTGTGCGTCCGTGCAGGCGCTCGCATCGCGCCTCGGGGCGATGGCTGGGGTGCCTTTCGTCGCTGCAAAGCTCGTCCAGGAGCGCGGCGAACTGTCGGCTGCGATCCTCGAAAAGTGCGTCGTCGAGCTCGTGAGCAGCCATACTGTGCCGTACCTTGCGGCGCTGCGCCACACTGAGCCAGGCCTCGCGAAGCGGGCACGGTGGGAGGCAGCGTGGGCGTTGCAGCGACGTCAAGACACTGGGGAGGTCGTGGAGTCGGCCCCAGCGCCGCCGCTCTACGATCGAACCGACTACCGGGATGCCTCGAGCTTCCGCCACCGTGGCAAGCTCGATATCGTGACCGAGCGGTTCATCGCGTACCCGGGTGAGGGCGATGCGGAACCGCGCTACGGCTGGGCGGGCTGGACTCCGGTTCAGCAGGCGGAAGCGCTGGTTGCGCTGGTGGAGCGGTGCCAGGATGAAGGTAGGGCTGCAGAGCACTTTGTCCCGCTGCTGGCTGGTATCATGGAGCTTGTCTCGTGGATGCCGTCGTGGGACGGTGCAGTCCCTGCACCTGGTAGCGCCGCGGAGACGTTCCAGCTCCGAGTGCAGCACGAAGCCGGCCTCCTGGGACTGGACATCGAGGCGCTTCGAGCGTGGCGGCCATCGGGCCAAGACCGTCCAGCGCAGGGCCAAGGAAACCATCGATGAAGCTCACCGAGATGAAGGTCCGGAATTTCACCGTGTTCGAGCAGGCGGACTTCGCGTTCGCGCCGGGGATCAACGTGTTCATCGGCGAGAATGGCACGGGCAAGTCCCACGTGCTCCAGGCGCTGTACGCCGTCCTCAAGGGCGTTCGCAATCAGCCTGTCGACGAGTCCGAGGCGGCGCGCTGGCAGCGAGATCGGCTCGCCGAGATCTTCAAGGTCGATGGGGGAAACGCGTCGGCGGTGGGCAGCCTCGTTCGCGTGGGCAACGAGCGCGTGGGCAAGGAGAATGAAGGCGCCACGCTCTCCGTGGCGGCGGGACAGCAGGCGGAGACGCAGATCAAGATCGCTCCATCGGGCGAGCTGACGGTCGCGAAACAGAGTTGGTCCGCTCCGCTCGACGCGACCTTTCTCCCCGCACGCGACGTGCTTGCGATGTGTGAGGGCTTCGTGCCGATCTATGAACGCCACCGGATCTCATTCGACGAAGCGTATCGCGATGCGTGCCTGGCGCTCGCACTACCCGAGCTGAAGGGTAGTGCGAAGCAAGCGGCAGACGTGCTGTCGGCACCGTTCCGGACGATGCTGGGAGGTGATGTAACACTCGAGAACGGACGCTTCCATGTCGACTTCGGGGCAGGTAAGCACGAGGCGCACCTCGTGGCCGAGGGACTCCGGAAGATCGCCGCGCTCGTTCAACTGACCGGCAACGGCAGCATCCACGACGGCAGCGTGCTCTTGTGGGACGAGCCGGAAGCGAACATGAACCCGCGGCTCATCGCGAAGCTGGCTTCGGCGCTGCACGGGCTTGCAGCCAGCGGGGTACAACTCTTCATCGCGACGCACGATTATCTTCTGTCGCACAAGCTTTCGCTAGCGGCGGAGTACAGTACCGCGCCCAAGATCGAGATGAGATTTTTCTCGCTTCATCACGGAGGCCCTCTTGAGCCGGTCGAGGTGGAGAGTGCTCCGACGCTGGCGCAAATGAGCAATAACGCCATTCTGGACGAGTACGCCCAGCACTATGAGGATGAGCGAAGCTTGTATCAGCGTGAGCTCGAGCAAGATCTGAAGGATGGAGCTCGATGAGCCAGCAGTTCATCGAAGGAGACCTCCTCTTCGAGTTTGACGAGAAGCTGTGGAACCCTCTCGAGTCCTGGGACAAACACGCCGCCTATCGAACGGGCATCAGGGAGATAAACAAGGGCAAGGCTGTCGACTTCATCGGCGTGTACAATGATAGAATTGCCTACTTTATCGAGGTCAAAGACTATCGGCGCCACAAGCGCAAGAAGAAAATAAGTCTATGGGACGAGTTTGAGCTCAAGGTCCGAAATACGGTGGCCGGGCTCGTAGGCTCGGGACGTCGCGAGGAGCATGCAAGTGTGTGCGCGCCGTTCTTGACTAGTCTGCTAAAGCCACATGAGCTGAGGCTTATATACTGGGTCGAGCTGCCGCCGCTGTCGAATGCTTTGCCGGCGATCAGAAAACGTCGCCTTGCAGTCGCAGGCTTCGCGGAGAGGCAAACCAACAGGCTGATGAAGTGGCTCAACGCGCGTGCCTTCAGTGTGAGTCAGGAGGATGACTACGAACGGCTCGTGCCAGGCCTCAAGATCCAGAACCTTCCTCGCAAGCGAAAAGAGCTCGCGGAGGCTGTCGTACAGAGGCTCCGGAGCCGCGGGATCCTCCTTGGTGAAGACGCACCTCGCCGCATTTCGAACGAGCTTGACCTCGAGACGCTCAAAGCCTGGCTCGAACGGGCTGTTACGGTCTCGACGGTCGAGGAGTTGTTCGTTGGTCGCCGCTAGATATGGGGAGCCTCGACCGCCTGCACCCGCACCTCCAGCACGCGATCGTGAACGATCTCGGCTGGCGCTCGCTGCGCCCGGTGCAGGAGCTGACGATCGACGCCGTGCTCGACGGTGCGAACGTGGTCGTGCTTGCGCCAACTGCCGGAGGCAAGACCGAGGCGAGCCTGTTCCCGGTGCTGTCGCGGATCCTGGCAGACGCGCCGCCGCCGGTGGCGGCGCTCTATGTCTGCCCGATCCGTGCCCTCCTGAACAATCAAGAGGACCGGATCGGCAGCTACTGCCGCATGGTCGGCCTGTCCGCCTTCAAATGGCACGGCGACGTCTCCGACGCGCGCAAGAAGACGTTTCGTGCAAGCCCGAGCCACCTCCTCATGACCACCCCCGAGTCGCTCGAGGTCATGATGATCAGCGAGCGCACCGATGTGCGAAAGCTGCTGTCCGGCTTGCAGACGGTCATCATCGACGAGGTGCACGCGTTCGCGGGGGATGACCGTGGCGCCCACCTCGCGGCGTTGCTCGAACGCATCGTGCAGACGGTGGGGCGAGACATCCAGCGCATCGGGTTATCCGCGACCGTGGGCAACCCGCGGGTCATCGGCCAGTGGATGCAGGGCTCGAGCCAGCGGCCGGTTCGCCTGGTCGATCCTCCGCGTCCGCCTCCCGAGCGTGATGTCACGATCGAGTCGTTCGGAGAAGTGGAAGACGCTGCCGCCGCAGCAGCCAGGCTCGGACGAGGGAAGAAGAGCCTGGTCTTCGTCGAGAGCCGGAGGCGCGCAGAGACCGTCGCGCACGCGATGGCAGGCATCGGCGTGGAGGTGTTCATCCATCACAGCTCGGTGAGCCGTGAAGAGCGCGAGCTTGCCGAGCAGCAGTTCTCGAGTGGCCAGAACACGGCGATCGTCTGTACGGCCACGATGGAGCTCGGGATCGACGTCGGCGATCTCGATCACGTGATGCAGGTCGACGCACCAGGGAGCGTCGCGTCCTTTCTGCAACGAATGGGGCGAACCGGCCGCCGCGCTGGCCGTCGTGCGAATACCACCTTTCTCTGTACCAGCTCCGAGGCGCTACTTCAGGCTGCAGCGGTGGCTCGACTCGCCGATCGCGGCTGGGTCGAGGACGTCCGGCCGGCCGAGCACGCGGTGCACATCCTCGCACACCAGATCATGGCACTCGGACTCCAGGAGGGCGGGGTTTCGCGGCACAAGGTCCTTGGCTGGATCCAGGACGCATATCCGTTCAACGGAATCGACGAGGATCAGCTCGAGACGCTGCTCGCGACGATGCTGTCGCGCCAGATCCTCTACGAGGCGGACGGATTCCTCTCGCTCGGCGCCAAGGGCGAACAGCTCTACGGGCGCAAGAACTTCTTCGAGCTCTATGCGGTCTTCAGCTCGCCGCCGGTGTTTCGCGTGGTCCATGGACGCGATGAGATCGGATACATTCAAGCGCGGTTCCTTCAGGGCCACGACGAACACAAGGGACCGCTGTGTTTTCGACTCGCCGGGCGCGCATGGCAAGTCGTCGAGACAGTGTGGCAGCGGGGCCTGATGATGGTCCGCCCTGCCGATGCCGGCCGCGTTCCCAACTGGCTCGGCCCTCCGGGCGTGCTCTCGTACGAGATCTGCCAGGCGATCCGGGAGACCCTCGCCAGCAATGACGCTCCAGGCGCCGTGCTGTCGACTGCCGCCACGATCGAGTTACGAGCGGTTCGCGAGGCCTACGCGGACCTGCTCGCGCTCGCGGCTGCACCACTCGAGTCGACGAGCGATGGCGTGGTGTGGCACACGTTCGCAGGCGGCGCGATCAACCGCGTGCTCGCCGCTGGTCTCGAGCATTCGACCCACAAGTCCTGGGTGGCGGGCAACCTGAGCCTCCGATCGACGGACGCGGGGTTAGCGGAGACGCAGCTTGCGCTCGGCGAGATGCCGGCGATGACCTGGGAGCCGCTCGTGTTTGCCAAGGCTCGCTCGATGGCGCGCGGCGTGGTGAGCAAGTTCCAGCCGTGCCTGCCCGTCGAGGAGGAGGATCGGCTCCTCGCCGAGAAGTTTCTGGATCTCTCCGGCACGCTGCGCTTCGTCGTGCAGATGCAATACGCGGCGCGAGAGGCCGGTGCAGGGCTGCGCTTGAGTGACGGTGCGGTGGACGTCATTCCGGAGCTGTCGCCGGAGGTCGTCCTGCCTCCGGTAGCCGGCGCGTTTCAGCCCAAGAACCCCATCTCGTGGGTGGATTCTGCTGCAGGTCTGACGCGGCTTGTGGAGTTACTCGCCACGGAGGACGTTATCGCTCTCGACGTCGAAACGGCCCTCGACTTCTCGTCGCTATGCTTGGTGCAGCTCGGGACGCATTCTCGCACATGGATCATCGATGCGCTCCGGGTTTCGGACCTCACGCCGCTCGCGAGCGTGCTCGGTAGCAGGCAGATCATCAAGGTCATCCACAACGCCAAGTTCGAACGCCGGATCCTGGCGAAGGAAGGGCTCGAGATCGCCGCCGTGTTCGATACCCTCGAAGCGTCGCGCAACCATCATGGTCGCGACGTGCTGGGTGGCCACAGCCTCGGCGCCGTGGTTGCCCGTGAGCTCGAGCTGCACCTCGACAAGAGCGAGCAGACCTCGAACTGGACGTGTCGACCACTTTCGCCCGAGCAACTCGCCTACGCCGCAGCGGACGTTGAGGTCCTGCTCCACCTCGATCGCAAGCTGCGTCTACCGCTTCCACTATTCGCGGCGAGCAAGCAGGGGGAATATCCATGACAGCGGCGAGCGTACCCAGACCGCCGTTGCGCTGGTTCGGGGAATCCCGCGCGCAGACCGTCTCCGAGACCGATGAGGTAGTGGCATGAGGAATCAACACCGGCGGTGGTACGTTGACCCGCGATGCGCCCCGTGATCGGCTCCCGCGCGCTCCTGATCGCCACGCTGGTCGTCCCCGCGCTGGCCCACGCCGACCAGCGCCAGGCGCTCGGCGGCGGCAGCGAGCTGGTGTTCACCGGTCAGCAGGCGCATCAGCGCGGGAGGCTCGAGGTCCGCAAGGGCAAGCTGCGGGTGCGGCTCGTCGAGGCGCTCAAACTGACCAAGATCGTCGTCGACGCCGAGCACCGCAAGGTCGACGTCGATGTCGAGGCCTACTGGTGCGACGCGTCGGCGCCGGAGCACCACGCGTGGACGTTCGCGCAGCTCGACGCCAAGCTCGAGAACACCGCGGCGTTCGCCCTGCACGGCAAGAAGGACTACCAGGCCGCCGCGCTCGGGTTCGCGCGCGCCGCCGCGGCCGATCCGAGCTGGCGGATCCCGGCGTACAACCTGGCCTCCGCACAGACGCTGCTCGGCCACCCCGACGCGGCGATCCAGGCGCTGTCGCCGTGGCTGACCAGCGAGCCGATCGCCACGTACGTGCAGGTCACCCGCGATCCCGAGCTGTCGCCGCTGCTCGGCCGGCCGGAGCTCGCCGCGATCCGCGCCGCGCGCCCCGGCGCCGTGAAGCTCGGGGTCACCGGCCTCGAAGGCGAGGTCGCGTACGCGCCGGCGCGCGGCCTGCTCGCCGTCACGCGCACGGAGCAGAGCTGGGCCGCCTGCGCGTTCCAGACCGCCCTCGAGCTGCACGACGCCGCGACCGGCACGCTCGTCGCCACCACGCCCGTGGTCACCTGGTCGGAGACCTCGCCGGACTGCGACAAGACGTCCGGGGGGATCGCGGCGCGTGCGCGCGGCGCCGTCGCCCAGCGTGCCGCCAGGCTCCAGGCCATGCTCGTCGAGCTCGGCTTCGTGACCGCGACCGTCGAGCGCGGCGCGGCGATCGAGAGCGTCCCGGCGAAGGGGCCCTACCCGAAGCAGAAGGCGGTCTTCCCGCAGCGCAAGATCGGCCTGGTCGCGGCGGACCGGACCGCGCGCGTGCTCGCCGGCAATACCGAGCTGGCGACGGGCAAGGTGCTCGATACGATCCGCGCCGCGGTGTTCGTCGCCGATACGAGCACGCTGATCGTCTGGTCGCTGCACCCGAGTGGGGAGGCCTGCGGGGCGTCGGATCCGACGCTCGTGACCGTCCTGCCGATCAAGCCCGCGCGGTCACCGTGACGCACCGCGACGGATGCGGGATGCGCCCCCAGCCGGACCCGATCCGGGTTCGCTACCGCGAGCAACCGAGCACGATCGTGCACGACGATCTTCCGATCGAAGACACCGTCCGATCGAAGAAGATATCCCCACAGCCTGCTGATTCGGGCTAGCATTGCAGCGTGGTTGTCGGGGTCGGGTTGCGTACATCGTCCAGATTGTCTGTCCTCGTCGTCGACGACGAGCTGGATACCCTGGAGTTCCTCCGGGACTTCCTGAGCCTGGAGGGGTTCGAGGTCACGACGCTGAGAGATCCGACGCTCGCGGTCGAGCGCCTGCGCAACGATGTGTTCCATCTGGTCGTGGTCGACGTGATGATGCCGACGCTCTCGGGGTTCGAGCTGCTCGCGCAGATCCGCGCGTTCGACGACGACATCACGGTGATCATGACCAACACCAACACGTGGCACGAACCCGAGGCCATGTCGATCGCGCTCGGGGTCTCGGCGCAGCTCAGTGCTCCGATCGGGGTGGCCGATTTCCGCGACGCGCTCGCGCGGATCGAGAATGAGAAGGGCTTCGGGGGCCGCTGACCGCTCCGAAGCGACCGAGGCTGGCCGCGCGCTCGCACGCGCTGGTCAGAGCTGCGGCGCTGAAGGCGCGTGCTGCTTCTGCTGCGCGTCGTCGTGCGCCTTCTGGATCGAGCGCTCGGAGTCGAGCAGGCCCGTGTCGCTGACCTGGATCGAGCAATACTCGCCCGACGGGCCCTCGGTGCCACCGCACGACGCCGCGGCGCGGCGCGCTTTGCACGTTTGTTCAGCAGATTGCCAAACGCACGAGATCACAGCGCGATCGCGGCGGCGATGCCGGACGATGTCCACACGCCGCCGCCGTTGCCTCGCGCCCGGCTCGAAGACTTCTCGCTCCCGCAGGCCACCATCGCGGCTCCCGCGGCAACAGGGAGCGGCCTTGCGCTAGACGGGCCCCAGGTGGCGCGGACCGACCCACACCGCGCCGGCGGCGATGAGCCGCTTGATCTGATCGGGGTCGGCGCCCAGCTCCTCGAGGAAGTGGGTCGAGTTCATGTCCTTGACGTCGTGCACCCAGACGCCGCGGATCCCCAGGTCGTGACGCGCCAGCCGATCCGACGCCAGCGTGTCGGCGACCAGGTAGTCGGACGAGCCTGCGGCGGCAGGCAGGGCGTTGATCGTGATCCGCACCTTCCTGGCGACGAGCGCGGCGGTGATGCGATCGAAGTCAGCCTCGGCCATCGACAGTTCGTCCATCCGACCAGGCTACGCCTCGGACGGCCCTGCGTGAGGAAGTAGTTTTCACCTGGCCCCGACGCGGGGGCCTGGGTCGGCCGCCCCCCATGACATGAGCGCTCGCGGTAGGCCGCCCTCCCCGAGCGTGGCCTTGCCCAGGACGCGCATCATCATCGGGCACCTGCCCCTGCGATCGCCGCGTCGCGACCATCGCTGGTCTCGAACGAGAAGGGCGGGTACGCGTCGACCAGCGAGGCATGGTAGGCCACGAGCCGCGCTTGCCAGCGCAGCACACCACGTTGAAACGCGAGGATCGCCCCGGGCATCGGGACGCCGGCCAGCACGAACACGGCGCCCACCAGCCACAACACCGCGGACACGCACCACAGAAACAGCAGGAACAGGCCGCTCGGGATCGACGTCGCGAGCCGCAGCAGCGCCGAGCCGATCGTCGGCTGGCCGGTGAACCGGATCTCGAGCCGCACTGGATAGTCGCCGCCGGTCGGGAAGCGGTCGACGAGCAGCATCATGTAGGCCGAGAATTGCAGCAGCCACGTGAGCACGCGCCACAGCTTCGGCCCCAGGTCCGTCGCGTAACCCGTGCCACCGGCGGACGAGATCGCGATCGCGGCGATCAAGGGGAGCAGCGCGTACAGCGCGCATGCCAGCCAGCCGGCGGTGACCCCGAGCCATCCCAGCACGACCGCGAGCGCGATGCGGAGCAGCAGTTGGATGCGTTCGAGCTGCGGTGGCGGCGCCACTTCGACGTGAACCGGATGGTCGTATCTCATCGCCACGACAAGCAAGCAAGCTGCGTGCCGACCCTCGCCTGGACGCGCTCGCGTGGTTCGCGAACCGTATGCGGGGCCTCTGGCGTCGTCGCGCGGAAGCTGCGCACTCTGGGGTTGCCCAGCGCCGGGCCCACATGATCACCGCAGGAGACGCGGGCCGCCCGCTTCAGGGCTGCGCTGTCAGAAGATCGAGTAGATGAACGGCGCGACGTAGGACAGCCCGCCGGTCGCGAGCAGCAGCACGCCGGCGAGCAGCAGGACGACGAGCAGCGGCACGAGGAACCAGCGCCGCCGGCTGAGGAAGTGGCGCAGGATCCGGCCGATCGTGCGGAGGCGGTTGCCGAGCACGCTCACGCGGCACCTCGCGTGATCACGAGATCGCCGACGACGAGCGCGTCGATCGGGTGGCTCATCAGGAAGCCGAGCGCGTCGATGCCGTTGCCGATGATCGGCTCGCCGGCGCCGTTGAGCGAGGTGTTGAGCGCGATCGGCATGCCGATCGTGCGATCGAGCGCGGCCAGCACCGCGGCGAGCTCGGGCGCGCTCGCGGAGGTCACGGTCTGCACGCGCGCGCTGCCGTCGACGTGGCGCACCGCGGCCAGGCGCTCGCGGTACGGCTCGGTGATCGGGCACACCGTGGTCATGAACGGCGTGAGGTCACTCGCCGCGCCCGCGAAGTACTCGGCGGCGCGATCGCGGAGCACCGCGGGAGCGAACGGCCGGAACGGCTCGCGGCGCTTGATCGCGCGGTTGAGCCGCTCGCGGCTGTCGGGATCGGCCGGGTTGGCGAGGATCGAGCGGCTGCCCAGCGCGCGCGGCCCCCACTCGAAGCGGCCCTGGCAGAACGCGATGATCTTGCCATCGGCGACGAGCGCCGCGACCTCGGCCGCGACGTCGCCCGCGGTCCGCACGCCGAGGCCGAGCTCGTGGGCGAGCGCCGCGGTGCCGCCGACGTCGACCGGCAGGCCGAGCGCCGCGCTGGCGAGCGCAGCCGGCCGCGGATCGCCGAGCTCGAGGGCGCCGAGGATCGCCGCGCCGAGCGCGCCGCCGGCATCGCCCGCCGCCGGGTGCACGAACACGCGGTCGAACCCGGCCTCGCGCTCGAGCCGCGCGTTGGCGACCGCGTTGAGC
>Ga0137459_1000211_pt1 | contig 21052 bp, 14 predicted proteins | sample EasRivERMGT700_2_FD_104908 | JGI IMG/M metagenome (GOLD analysis project Ga0137459, IMG submission 104908) | Soil microbial communities from meander-bound floodplain in the East River, Colorado, USA - East River MetaG ERMGT700_2 | ecosystem: Environmental > Terrestrial > Soil > Floodplain ...
GGCCGCGGCCTGAGCAGCTGCGTGCTCGAGGCGTTCAAGGCGCTCGCGCGGGCGTACGGCCATGCGCGTGTGGTGTCCGGCTCGCTGGCCCAGTGGGAGGAATGGACAGGGCGGACGTTCAGCCAGTCCGGCGAGCACCACGTCGCGGGCGGCCTGGCCCCGGTGCAGATCGACCTGGAGCGGGAGCTTGGCGAGTACTGCGAACCTGGCATCTGGTACCAGCACGCGATCGAGCCCTACCATGGGCCGGCCTGGCGACCGCTCGACCGCCGGGAGCTCCGGGCCTACCTGGCCGAGGCGCTCCCCGAGTACATGGTGCCCGACCTGGTTTGCTTCCTCGCACGTCTGCCACGCGGTCCGAGCGGCAAGGTCGACGAGCAGCGGCTGCCGCTGCCGCCTCAGCAGGCGGGCAGGACGCCACCACCACAAACGCCGCTGCAGCTCCAGCTGGCCGAGCTGTTCTGCGAGGTCCTGCGTGCAACCGACGTCGGCATCGGCGATGATTTTTTTCGCCTCGGCGGCCAGTCGCTGCTGGCGATCGAGCTGCTGGCGTTGATCGGCCGGCGGCTGGGAGTCTCGGTGGACCTGAGGGAGTTCTACCGCGAGCCGACCATCCAGGGTCTGGAGCGCGTGGTTGCGCGGCTCACACCGTCGGGTACGACATGAGCGAGCCATTGCGAGGATGATATTCTAGCTATGTATATACTTGGCATCAATTCAGTGTATCACGAGTCGGCGGCATGCTTGATGCGCGACGGTGAAGTTGTCCTCGCCGTGGAGGAGGAGCGCTTCAACCGGGTGAGTCACGGCAAGATCGCCAGCCCTGCCAACACGGCCTTGCTGCCGTATGCGGCGATCGACGAATGCCTGCGATCGGCGAAGATCTCCTTGAGCGATTGCGCTCACGTCGGCTACTCGTTCGACCCGGAGATCCTTCAGGCCGGCGCAGCGGCCTGGCGTGCGTCAAATCCGGTGGAGCCGACGTGGAAGCTCAGCGAGACCAGCTATCAGACGATGGAGGGCTGGCAGGCCTTTCTCGGTGGCGTGCTCGGCACGAAGGAGCTGCTTCGCGCCAAGGGCTTTCAAGGTAGATTTCATTACCTCTCTCATCATGAGTGCCATGCGGCCAGCACGTTCAACGTGTCGCCGTTCGAGAAGGCTGCCGTTGCCGTGATCGATGGAATCGGAGAGTGGGCCAGTGCATCCCTCTACCTCGGAAATGGCAGGCACCTGGCGAAATTCAAGGAATATCAGTTCCCTAATTCGATTGGATTCCTCTGGGAAAAGCTGTCCATGTATCTGGGGTTCAGTCAGTACGATGCCTCGAAGGTGATGGGCCTCGCGGCCTATGGCGATCCAGAGGCGACTCGCCGCGAGTTCGAGAAACTGGTGAGCGACCGAGATGAGCTGACCGTGGACGCTGCGTTGCTGAGACACGAATCACCCGACTTCGGACCACTGGAGAGGCTGTTCAGGCTTCCGAAGCGGACCACCAGGATCGGCGATGCGACGGATCCGGAGGTGACAGGCTACGTCAACGTTGCGGCAGGCCTCCAGCGGGTCACCGAGGACCGGGTCCTGCGGATCCTGGCCTCCTTTGATGCCAGCGAGTACCGGAAGCTGTGCCTGGCGGGGGGCGTTGCGCTCAACTGCGCGATGAATGGGCGGGTCGTCCGAGACCGGCTGTTCGAGGATGTCTTCATCCAGCCGGCCTCGCACGATGCGGGGACCGCGCTGGGCGCCGCCATGCTCGTGTGGAACAAGCTCCTTGGTCGAGAGCGCGCGTACGTGATGCGCAACGCCTACCTCGGGCCGTCGTATTCGAAGGACGAGATCGAGCGCGAGCTCAAGGCCTCGGACCTCGAATACAAGGCGGTGGGCAACATCACCGTCGAGGTGGCCAGGTTGATCGCGGACGGTAAGATCGTCGGTTGGTTCAACGGTCGCATGGAGTGGGGACCGAGGGCGCTGGGCAATCGCAGCCTGCTGGCGGATCCGCGCAACAAGAACATACGCGAAGTCATCAACGTGAAGGTCAAGCATCGTGAGCTCTATCGACCGTTCTGCCCCAGCGTGCTGGCAGAGCACGCGCATGAATGGTTCGCGTCCGGCGGAGGGGTGGATGCAAACAAGTACATGTTGACGACCTCGGAGGTCCTGCCGCACAAGCGGGAGCTCATTCCAGCGGTGGTTCACGTCGATGGCTCCGCCCGGGCCCAGGAGGTTCACGAGGCGGATAATCCCGAGTTTCACGCGCTGATCTCCGAGTTCGAGAAGCTCAGCGGTATACCGATGCTCTTGAATACGTCGTTCAATGATTGCGAACCAATCGTCTGCTCCCCTCGAGATGCGATAAAGACGTTCAAGAAAACCGGAATTGATTGTCTGGCAATGGGGGGCTTCCTCGCTGTGAAGCCTGGGCGTGAAGCTTGAGGAGCGCCGACAACGTCATGGGCGCTGCCCCCGCGATCGATGCCCGCTCCAGCCGCGAGCTGGGGCACTTCCTCGCCGAGCAGCACATGTTGCGCATCGCCCCCAGGGAGATCGTTCGGCTGACCGGCGCGATCGGCGCGATCGGCGCGGCGGATCCGGCTGCCCCGGCGGGAGGTACCTCATGAGCGTCCAGTCGTTCGGGCGGGTCTCTCGTCCACCCCACCCCGTGCTGTTCCAGCTCCTGTACGAGCGGAGCTTCCTGGACGACCAGCGCAACGTCCTGCCCGATCTGCTCCGCATCGACGCGGCCCACGTCCTCATGCTGGCGCAGCAGCGCATCCTCCCCGGCGAGACCGCCTCCGCGTTGCTGGACGTCAACGCCACCCTGTTCGATCGCGTGATGGCCGGCGAGACCATCTTCGAGCCACCGCCCTCGCACCGCGGCATGTACGTCGTCTACGAGAACGAGTACATCCGCCGGCTCGGCGGCGAGCGCGGCGGTGCGGCGCATGTGGCCCGGAGCCGCAACGACATCAATGCCACCGTCACCCGGATGCGCGTGCGCCGCGAGTTGCTCGGCGCGCTGGGCGAGTGCGCGGAGCTGGCGGCGGCGCTACGGAAGCTCGCCCTCGAGCACCTGGAGACGGTGATGAGCGGCTTCACCCACCTCCAACCCGCGCAGCCGTCCACGTTCGGCCACTACCTCGCCGCGGTGCTCTCCGAGCTGGTCCGCACCTCCACCTGGCTCGCCGACAGCTATCCGGTCGTCAACCGCTCCCCCATGGGCGCCGCCGCGGGCGTCGGCACCTCGTTCCCCGTCGATCGCAACCAGGTGGCGCGCCTGCTCGGCTTCACCGGGCCGATCGCCAACTCCATCGATGCAGTCGGCTCCCGCGACTACGTCGTCCACGTCCTCAGCGGGCTCGCGCTGCTGGGGACGACCCTCACCCGCCTGGCCACCGATCTCCAGGCCTGGGCCAGCGCCGCGTACGGATTTCTGGGGTGGCCGGACGAGATGGTGAGCACCAGCTCGATCATGCCGCAGAAGCGCAACGCCTTCGTGCTGGAGAACGTGCGCGGGCAGTCGGTGCAGGCCACGGGCGAGCTGATGAACGCGCTGATGGGGCTCAAGAACACGCCCTACACCAACAGCGTGGAAGTCAGCTCCGAGGTGAGCGCGCATCTCTACCCCGCCCTCGCGAGTACCCGGAAGGCGCTGCGCCTGATGACGCTGCTGATCGCCCACGTGGAGGTGCAGCCGGAGCGCATGCGCGGCTTCCTTCGCGGGGCGGACACCACCATGACGGCGCTCGCCGACTTCCTGGTGGCGCGCCACGGCCTGGCGTTCCGCGCCGCGCACGACGCGGTGAGCGCGCTGGTGGCCCGCAAGGCCGACGGCACGGAGCTCACCCCCGCCGCGGCCAAGGCCGGCCTCGACGAGATCCTCCGCGCCAGCGCGCTCGCGCTCGACGAGGCCGAGCTGGCGCGGGTGCTGGCTCCGGACCTCTGCGTGCGCGCGGCCAGCTCCGGCGGCGGCCCCGCACCCGACGCCGTGCGCGACCAGCTCGACGCGCTCGCCGCCCAGAGCATCTCCCCCCGGCTCGAGGCCTGGTCCCGCGAGCTGGACGAAGCCGAGGTCACCCTGTCGAAGTCGATCACCACCGCCCGCGCCCGGGCCACCCCAGGCCACCCATGATCAAAGTCGCTTCCGTCCTGGAGCTGATGAAGAACACCCCGCTGGTCCGGCTCCGCGGCCGTGCCGTGTCACAGCCACGCGCAGCGCTGTGGGCCAAGCTGGAGCTGGCCATGCCCGGGCAGATGAAGGACCGCGTCGCCCTGAAGATGGTGACGGACGCCGAGGCGAGCGGCGCTCTGCCGCCCGGCGGCACCATCGTGGAGAGCTCCTCGGGCACGATGGCGGAGGGGCTGGCCCGGGTGGGCAGCCTCAAGGGGTACCGGGTCATCATCGTCACCGATCCGCGGATCGATCCGGGCACCGCCGCCAAGCTCCGGGCGCTGGGCGCGGAGCTGGAGATCGTCGACAAGTATCACCCCACCGGCGGCTGGCAGCAGTCGCGGCTGGAGCGGCTCAAGCAGGTGCTGGCCGGCCACCCCGGCGCGTTCTGGCCCCGCCAGTACGACAGCCCGAGTAACCCCGGCGCGTACACCGACCACATGTCCGGGGAGCTCCGGGATGCGCTGGGCCCCCGCATCGCCGCGCTGGTGGGCACCGTGGGCAGCGGCGGCTCGCTGTGCGGGACGGCGGTGGCGCTCCGGGCGCACCTGCCGGACCTGCGCGTCGTGGCGGTGGACGCGGTGGGCTCGGTGCAGTTCTACCAGCCGAACCTGCCCCGCCTCCAGAGCGGCCACAGCAACAGCATCATCGCCGGCAACATCAACTACCGCGTGATCAGCGAGGCGCACTGGCTGTCCGACGGCGAGGTCTTCAACGCCTGCCACGAGCTGGCCCGGCGCGAGGGCATCTTCGGCGGCGGCTCGTCGGGCGCGGCCTACGTCGTCGCGTCGTGGGTGGCCGAGCAATACGGGCCGGACCACAGCGTCGTTTGCATCCTCCCCGACAAGGGCGATCGCTACGGCGAGACCATCTACTCCGAGAAGTACCTCGCCGAGCACCAGCTGACCGGGATCCACGCCGCCGCCCAGCCGGACCAGATCCGCTACGGGGTAGATGTCGCCAAGCGCTGGAGCTGGGCGCCGCTCCCCCACGACGGGTCGGTTCCGTTCCACGCGCCGGACGCCACCCTCAGCTCGGAGCTGACCCGCGCGCTGGGGCTGTCGTGAGCGCCAGGCACTTCGTCTTCGTCGAGAGCAACACCACCGGCACCGGCAGGCTCGCGGTGGAGCGGCTGCTGGCGGACGGCCAGCACGTCAGCTTCGTGACCCGCCAGCCGGCGAAGTACCCGTTCCTGGCCCGCAGCCCGGCGCCACCGGCGCTCCGGATCGAGCAGGTGGAGACCAACGATCCGGCGGCGGTGGAAGCCCGGGTGCGCGAGATCGCCGCGGACCGTCGCATCGACGCGCTGCTGACGTTCTCCACCTTCTACGTGCCGCTGGTGGCCCAGCTGGCCGCCACGCTGGGGCAGCGCTACCTGAGCCCGCGCGCGGCCACCACCTGTCACGAGAAGCACCTGGCGCGCGCGGCGCTTTCGCGGGCGGGGTTGCCAACGCCCGACTTCTGGTTGCTCCGGTCCGCGGACGAAGCCGAGCGCCTGAGCGCGGCGATCTCCTATCCCTGCGTGGTGAAGCCCATCGCGGAGAGCGGCAGCACCGGCGTGCGTCGCGTGGATGATCGGGAAGGGCTCCTGGCCCACGCCAGCACGCTCGCCGCGCGCAAGGTGAACGAGCGGGGACAGCCACTGACCGGCGACGTCCTGGTGGAGAGCTTCGTGTCCGGCCCCGAGTTCAGCGTGGAGACGCTGACCTTGGCGCGCGGCGTGACCCGGGTCATCGGCGTCACCCGGAAGCACCTGTCCGCGCCGCCCCACTTCGTCGAGCTGGGCCATGACTTTCCGGCGGACCTCGAACCGGCCTCCCGCCAGGCGCTGGAAGCGGCCACGCTGGCGGCGCTCGAGGCCGTGGCGTTCGACCTCGGGCCCGCCCACACGGAGCTCCGCCTCTCGCCCACGGGCCCGGTGGTCATCGAGATCAACCCCCGGTTGGCGGGCGGGATGATCCCGGAGCTGGTGCGCCACGCAACCGGGCTGGATCTGCTGGCGCTGCTGCTCGCGCAGCTCGTGGGCGAGCCGGTGGAGCTGCACCCGACCCGCCAGCAGACGGCCTCGATCCGGTTCCTCACGTCGGACCGCCCCGGACGGTTGACCGCCGTCCATGGTCTGGACGAAGCCCGCCGGCTGGACCGGGTCCGCGAGGTCACCGTGGACAAGGCCATGGGCGCGCGGGTGCAGCCGCCCCGGAGCGCTACCGACCGGCTGGGTTACGTCATCGCCGCCGGCGATGGCGCGGGGGTCCCGGCCGCCGCCGAACGCGCCCTGGCCACGGTCCGGCTGGAGATCGAACCCCTGCCCCCGGAGGCCTCGGCTTGATTCGCACGTTCACCGCGACAGCCGAGGACTACATATCATCATATTTGATCGTATGCCGATCATGCGAGAAGGAGATCTCCGCCCATGAGTAACTCGGATGAGCAAGACGACACGACCGTGTACAAGGTCGTGTTGAATCATGAAGAGCAGTACTCGATCTGGCCCGCGGATCGCGAGAGCCCGCTCGGCTGGCGCGAGGCTGGTAAGACCGGCACCAAGCAAGCGTGTCTCGCGTACATCGAGCAGGTGTGGACCGACATGAGGCCGCTCAGCCTGCGTACCCAGGTGCCCTGATGAAGCGGCGCTGACATGATCGTGGTCGTGATCGTCGTCGCCGAGCTCCCCGAAGCCACCTGCGGTGGCGCGCCGGTCAGCCGCGCCGAGCCGGCGGGGTCACCGGACCTGCGGCTTGAGCGCGCGGGTGGCGCACATGCCGGAGAAGTACTCCGCGAGCGGGCTGTCGAGGTGCTTGTCGTCATAGAAACCGGTGATGACGAAGCCCGCGTCCAGCTGCCCTCCCAGCTGATCCTCCAGCGAGTGCGCGACGCACAGCGGCTGCCCGGGGTCGGTGTAGCGGCGGCGCTCCTCATCGGTGAGGCTGGTGAAGTCCGAGTACGGCATCCGGTACTTGAGCTGCAAGATGCCGCGCTGCTCCAGATCCGGATCAAACAGGAACACGATCGGGTTCGAGAACCCCGAGACCAGCGCGCCTCCCGGCCGGAGGACCCGGAACGCTTCGCGCCAGACCGGGAGGAGCTCGTCGACAAAGCTGTTCGAGGCCGGGTGGATGATGAGGTCAAAGTGCCCATCCTGGAGGGCCGAGAGATCGCGCATGTCTCCCTCCACCAGGCGAATCGCCAGGCCCTCGCGCTCGGCCACCGTCCGGTCCTGATCGAGCTGCGCGGGAGAATTATCAAAGACGGTCACCCGCGCGCCCGCGGCCGCCAGCACCGGTCCCTGCTGCCCACCCGCGCCCGCCAGGCACAGCACCTCCTTGTCGCTCACGTCGCCCAACCACGCACGGGGTACCGGCTTGATGGGCGTGACCACGATGTGCCAGTCCCCCCGCCGGGCCCTGGCGATCTCCTCCGGACCAACCGGGAGCGTCCAGCGGTCTCCGGTCTTCACCATACCGTCCCAGGCCTCACGGTTATAACGGCGCACATCCAGCGGGGGGTTCATGGGCCAAATCCTCTGTTTCGTCCGGGCTCATCATCCATCGGTTGGCACGGCACCGCCACTGCCCGGGCGCCGGGACTCCGCACCCGGTGGTGGTTGACAGCCATTCCAGCCACTGCGATGCTCCCTGCGGTCCAGGAGCCAGTCAGCGAGATGTCATGAAATCCTTCGCCGGGAACCTCGAGGCGCGTGAGACGTTCCCTCCGCACGACGAGTTCATGCGCGACTTCGTCCACAAGTCCCGTCCGGTCATGTTCACGCGGGCCACCGACGAGATGCCCGCGCGCTTGAAGTGGAGCCTGGACTGGCTGGAGCGGGAGCACGGCTCGGTGTTCCTGACGGGGAAGCAGCTCTCGGTGCGCGACTGGATCGCGAAGATGAAGGCGACCTCTGCGGGGGGCGGGATCGAGTACCTGAGCATTCCGGTGGCGGAGATCCCCGGTCTCGCCGCCGACCTGGCGTTCCCCCGATACCAGCGCTGGTCTCCCCTGCTCCGGATCGAGCTATGGATCGGGCCCGGGGGCACTCGGACCCCTGTGCATTGTGACTACTCGGAGAACCTGTTCTGCCAGGTACTTGGCCGCAAGCGATTCCAGCTCTACCCGCCGGACGCGATCTCCGTCTTCAAGCCGGCCCTGGATTTTCTATGGTATCGCGATTATGCGCTGGAGTATGCTGACCATGAGCGCAACGGCCGGGGCAGCCCACTCGACCAGATCCTCGCCCGAGCGCCCATCAAGCCGGCCTTCGACTTCGTGATCGAGCCAGGAGAGGTGCTGTACCTGCCTTACCGCTGGTACCACCGCGTCTCCGGGCTGGAGCTCTCGTTCAGCGCCAGCGCGCGCTGGGTGATGCTGGGGAGGCTCGCCCGGCGCCTGCCGGCCCTGGTGACCAATCTGCTCCGGCGGGAGCCGCAGCGGACGGTGCGACGGATCCAGCAGGAGCTCGATCGCACGCGTGGCGGCACCACCTCCTGAGGAGGACACCAACCATGGGCCCGCGCACCAAGGCGTTGCTGATTGCCGGTCTGGTCGTGTTCTTCGCGATCGACAACTACCACATGTGGATCGAGGAAGATGACTTTCCGTTCTGCAGCCATGGACTGTTCAACAGCCTGTTCGAGTCCCGCAGCAAGCTGTTGCGCTTCGTCCTGCACGACGACCAGGGCCACCGTGTGGTGGTGGACTCTGGGCGCGTGATCCCGATCGAGTGGTACCGCGCTGTCGGGTTGGCCGAGAATGTGTTCATCCTCGAGACCGACAAACAGCGAAAAGACCAATTTGCCCAGCTGTTGCTCGATCGGCTGAATCGCGAGGGCTGGCCCGCCTTCGACGAGAGCTACTCGGCGGTCAGCCCGGCGCCCGGCGCCCGGTTCGTCGGCCTGGAGCTGATCCTCCTGGACTACGACTTCACCCAGTACCGGCACGGCGAGCCGCTGCGCCCGGTCGGGGTCGAGCGGCCATTTGCCTATGGCGTGGTGGCACCGGTCGGAGCGCCGTGATGCTGCGCAAGATCAACGCCTTCCTGTGGGACCAGCCCAACCTCGACTTCCGCATCTTCGCGGTCCGCGTGGCGATCGGGCTGATCACGGTGAGCTTCGTGCTGCTGGGGCCGTTTGATCGCTTCCACGTCGACGGCGCCGGCCTGCTGTACCGGCCGGTGGGGCTGCTCCGCTTCATCCCGGCGATGGGAGCCGGGGCGTTCTTCACCCTCAAGTATGCCGTGGTGGTCAGCGGGTTATCGTGGGTGATCGGTTACAAGACCCGCGTCGCCAACGTGATCTTCGCCGTCACGTACTTCGTCTTCTCGTACTACGTCGCTCAGTTCAGCACCCAGCTCTTCAGCTACATCACTCACCTGAACTTCTTCGCCCTCATCCTGTGCTTCGTCGACACCTCCCGGTTCTGGTCGCTGGACCGGGTGCGCACGCCGGCGCTCCAGGCGCGGTTGTACTCGCGGGCGCACCAGGAGCTCGCCTCGTTCGCGCTGGCGTTCATGCAACTCTACGTGATCGCGTTCTACCTCCAGGCGGGTGGATCCAAGCTCCTGATCGGCGGCCGGGACTGGTTCTTGACGGGCGTGACACCGTACTACGCGACGATCATGTCGGGGACCACGTTCGGACTGGCGCTCACCCAGTACAGGTGGGTCTACATCGGCGTGAGCCTGTTCACCGGGCTCTTCGAGCTCGGCTGCTTCCTGGTGCTGTTCAAGCGGCTCCGCCCGTTCTTCGCCGCCGGTGTGATCTGCTTCCACGTTGGCATCCTGCTCAATATCAATATCTTCTTCTACCAGCTCTCCGTGCTGGTGCCGCTGCTGTTCGTCTTTCAGGACACCCGCAACTACCGGCGGGCGGTCCTGGGCCTGGGCGTGTACCTGGCGGTCCTCGCGGCGCTGGTCGCGATCACGCCGCTGGACGCCCGGCCGCTGGGAACTTCCGAGCGCGGCGCCCAGCTGGAGCGCGACCCCGACCTCGCCGGTGGCCACTAGTTATCAGCCCAGAGCGCCCAGAAAGCAGATCACCAAATGACGCCTTACCTGGTCAACTTCATGAAGCGAATGATTTCACCCGCTCCGGTGCTGGCCCTGGCGGTCTGGCTGGGCGCGTGCGCGCACGTCACGCCGGAGCCGGAGCTCCCGCAGACTCCCGAGCTGACGCCCGACAAGGTCGGCAGGCTGTTCGACTGCGTGGTCGCCCTGCAGCACAAGAGCCCCGGCTCGCTCTACTGGGTATCTCCGCTCCAGGACGCCGAGGGGTCGTTCGTCGCGACCCAGTTCCACTACAGCTTCACTCGCAAGTACAGTGGCCACGAGATCGTGATCTTCTCCCGGGACCGCGCGGCGTACTACTGGATGCCGGGCGCGCAGCACGACGCGACCGGCTTTGTCCCCCATGGCCGCTACCGGGTGGACGCGGAGCTTCCTGATCACTCGCGCGCCGTGCGGCTGACGTTCGAGAAGCGGTCCCCCACCGCGTTCGTGTTGCTGCAGCAGGGGGCCGAGCCCGAGGGGACCACGGGCACCGTGCAGCGCGTCCTCCCACGCCCGCTGGACGTCGCGATCATCAAGGAGGACTTGCACGAGATGGCGTTCTTCGGTGTGGCCTTCTACGCGCAGGCACTGCGCTCGGAGTCACTGCGCGGCCAGCTGCTGCCAGCGCTGGCAGACCGATCGTTCGCCGCCGCGTGCCGGAACCTCACGGGGCGGCTCGACACGGCGCTGGCCGGCCTCGACGACGCGCTCGCCACCGCGGGCGCGCCCCCCCCATGAGCCATCGCAGCCATCAGGCCGATCCGCGCCGTCCGGGCCATCGGTGGATCACCGCCGGTCTCGTGGTGGCCATGCTGCTCGGCAGCGTGCTCGTGGCGCACTGCCCCGCGACGGGTCCCCTCCCATCGAGCCCCGCCGGAGCGACGGACTTCGACTGGCGCCGCGCGCTGGCGCACCTCCGCGTCATCGCCGCCGAGAGCCACTTCATCGGCACCGCCGCGCACCGCAAGGTCCGCGAGTACATCCATGCGGAGGCAGCGCGGATCCCCGGGGTGCGCGCCGAGCTGCAGACCGCCTTAGCGAGCTACCGCGCGTGGGAGGCCATCGCCGTCGCCACCGTGACCAACGTGGTGGCGCGGCTCCCGGGAGCCGCCGGCGACCGCGCCGTGCTGGTGGTAGCGCACCACGACTCCACCCCCACGGGCCCGGGCGCCGCCGACGACGGCTCCGCGGTGGCCGCGATGCTCGAGGTGCTGCGGCTCGCCGCGAGCGGGCCGGCCCCGCGCAACGAGCTCATCTTCCTATTCACGGACGCCGAGGAGGTCGGCTCCATGGGCGCCGCCGGCTTCCTGGCGGCACTCGCGCCCGGCGACCGCGCCCGGATCGCGACCGTCCTCAACTTCGACGCGCGCGGCAACCGCGGGCCGGTCGTGATGTTCGAGACCAGCCGCGACAATGGCTGGCTGATCGATCAATACGCCGCCGCGGCGCCGCACCCGGTGGGCAGCTCGTTGATCAGCGCCGCCTACGGCCTCCTGAAGAACGACACCGACTTCTCGGTGTTCCGCGAAGCGGGCCTCGACGGCCTGAACTTCGCCTACTTCGATGGACTCGAGGTCTACCACACCGGCCGCGAGACGCTCGACGCCCTCGACCTCACCAGCATGCAGCACCAGGGCGAGCAGATGCTGGGGCTGGTGCGCCGTCTGGCGAGCGCCGACCTCGGCCACGTCGCCCAGGAGCCGGTGGTGTACTTCGACGTGCTGGGGCTGTTCGTGGTTCGCTATGGCCAGTGGCTCGCGTGGCTGCTCGCAGCGGGCTGCGGGCTCGGCATGACGTGGCTGGTCATTTCGGGGATTCGCGCCGGCCGGCTCCGGCCGCGGCGCTGCGCGGCAGCGCTGGGCCTGGTCATCGCGACCGTGGTTGCCACCGCGCTGCTTGCACAGGCGCTCTGGTCGGGGGTGACGTGGCTCGAGCCACGCTACACGCAGATCCCGGGCGAGATCCCATCGTCGCCGCTCTATCTCGCGAGCCTGCTCGTGCTGGCCGCCGCCGCCGCGCTCCAGGGCGCGCGGCTGTTCGGGCGCTGGATCGATCCGGCGGAGGCGGCCGTGGGCGCGCTCGTGCCGTGGACCGTGCTTGCCGTGCTGAGCGTGGTCGTCCTTCCGGGCACCAGCTACTTCTTCCAGTGGCCGCAGCTGTGCGGCCTCGGGCTGGTGTTCGCGCTGTTGCGGACCGCCGAGGCAACGGCCCCGACGACCCGGGCGTCGCGACCCGCCCAAGCGCCCCGCCCCGCCCAAGCGCCCTGGTGGTTGCTGCTGTGCGCAAGCCTCCTGATCGTGCCGCCCACGGTGCTGATCGTCCCGTTCACGCGCCTCTTGTTCGCTGCGTTCGGCATGACCGGGATCGGCCTGGTCATCGCCTTGTGGACCCTGTGGCTGACGCTGCTCGCGCCGTTCCTGCGCGATGTGCTGGGCGCGGCGCAGCCCTGGCTCATCCGGCTGGGAGTTAGCCTCGGCGGCGTCCTGCTCGCCGTCGCGTTCGCCGGACGAACCTTCGACGCTGCGCACCCGACCTGCGACTCGCTGGCGTACCTGCTCGACGCCGACCAGCGCCGCGCATTCTGGGTCTCGGCGGACCCGCGGCTCGACGAGTGGACGGCGCCAACGCTCGGCGCCAACGCGCAGCAGCAGGCGATCGATCAGGACTTTCCCGGTGTCAGCTGGAAGGGATATGTCGCTCCGGCGCCGCTGCTCGACCTCGCCGCTCCCGACGTCGTCGTGCGCGCGGATACGCGGCAAGGCGCGACGCGGCGATTGGCACTCCGCCTCGTGCCGCGGGTACCAGGCTCGATGCTGGAGTTGCGGGTCACCCCGGCGAACCTGCTCGGCGTCGATGTCGCCGGCAGCCATCGCGATGCGGCTGCACTGCACAGCGACACCGGCCACGTGCTCCTGCAGTTCTGGACGCCGCCCGCCGCGGGGGCGGAGCTCGACCTCAGCGTGCCCGCGAACGTGCCCCTGACCCTGCACCTCAGCGAGGTGCAGTACGACAGCCGCGCCACCCAGCGGCTATTTCCCGGCCCCCGCCCCGTCGATAAGATCCCCTATCCGTTCGGTTGGTTTTCGGATTCGATTCGCGTCGTCCACACCGTGAGGCTTTGAGCGATGGTTCCTCGCACCCTGGTCTCGCTCCTGCGCGAGCGCGCGGAGACCTACCAAGATCAACCGGTCTACACCCTCCTGACCGGCGGGCAGGTGGTGGATCAGCTCAGCTTCGCCACGCTCCACGCCCATGCCGCCGCGGTCGCGGCGCAGCTCGCGCCGTGCACCGCGGCGGGAGACCGCGTCCTCATCCTGTGTCCGCCCGGGCTCGACTACATCCGGGCGTTCTTCGGGTGCCTGGTTTCCGGCCGGGTCGCCGTCCCCGCGTACCCGCCCCGCAACCGCAGGTACATGCTGCGCCTGCGGGCCATCCTCGACGACAGCCTGGCCCGCTGCGTCCTCACGACCCGGGCGCTCCGCGAGCAGCTCCGCTCGGCGATGGCCGGCGATCTGGCGCGAGCCACCATCGTGGCGGTGGACGAAGCCGAGCCCGTGGCGGGCCACGGCTGGGAGGGCCCCATGCCCCGCGAGTCCGAGGTCGCGTTCCTGCAATACACCTCCGGCTCCACCGGCTCCCCCAACGGGGTCATGGTGACGCACAGCAACCTCATGGCCAACAGCGCCATGATGCAGGACGCCTTCAAGCTCGCGCCCGGCCAGGTCTACGTGTCCTGGCTGCCCCTGTTCCATGACATGGGCCTCATGGCCATGGTGCAGGCCGTGTTCTCGGGCGCCCACGAGATCATCCTCTCGCCGCTGGAGTTCATCGCACGGCCATTCCGCTGGCTCGAGGCGATCTCGGCCTATCGGGCGACCGTCAGCGGCGGCCCCAACTTCGCCTACGAGCTGTGCGCCGCGCGGATCACCGACGACGAGCGCCAGACCCTCGAGCTGTCGAGCTGGCGGCTCGCGTTCAACGGCGCGGAGCCGGTGCAGGCGGAGACCCTCGAGCGCTTCACCCGGCGTTTCGAGGAGCGCGGGTTTCGCCATCAGGCGCACTACCCGTGCTACGGCCTCGCCGAGGCCACCCTGTTCGTTTCGGGCGCTGACCGCCCACGCGATCCGGTGGTCAAGTTGCTCTCGCGGTCCGCGCTGGCGGAGGGCGAGGTGCGCGCCGCCGACGCATCCGGGAGCGACGCCAAGCGCCTGGTCGGCTGCGGGCAAGCGTTTCGCGACGAGGTCATCAAGATCGTGCACCCCGAGCGCCTGACCCAGCTGCCCGATGTCCAGCTCGGAGAGATCTGGGTGTCCGGCGACGCCGTGGGAGCCGGTTACTGGCACAACGCGCCGGCCACCGCCGACACGTTCGAGGCCACCCTCCCCGACGATCCGGGGGGGCGCCGCTACCTGCGCACCGGAGACCTGGGCTTCCTCGAGGCTGGAGAGCTCTACGTCGCCGGCCGGCTCAAGGACCTGATCATCGTCCGCGGCCAGAACTACTATCCCCAGGACATCGAGGGCGCCGCCCAGCAGAGCCATCCGGCCCTGATCGGCGGCGGCGGCGCGGCGTTCGAAGGAGGTGAGGGCGTGGTTCTGGTGCAGGAGGTTCGCCGGACCGCCCAGAGCCAGCCCGTGGACGAGGTGATCGCGGCCATCAAGGAGGCGGTGGTGGAGACGCTGGGGCTGGAGTTGTCGCAGGTGGTGCTGGTGCAGGTGCAGAGCGTTCCCAGGACGTCGAGCGGCAAGATCCAGCGCCGCCAGACCCGGCAGCTGTTTCTCGATCACGGGCTCAAGCGGATTCCCGGGACGAACCCTCCGGCGTCCGGCGTTCCCACCGGCGCGAGAGGCGCCCCCGCTGTCACCCGCGCCGCGCTCGAGGGCGCCCTCAGGAGCATCGTGGCTCACGTGCTGAAACAGCCATTCATCCTGATCGACCCCAAAGCGCCGCTGGGCAGCCTTGGCCTGGATGACGCCTCTGCCCGGTCCGTGGGCCAACAGATCCACGCGGAGCTCGGGGTGGATCTCCCCGAGCCACCGGTGGCGTCGTCCACGGTCGGCACCCTGGTCGACAGACTCCTCGTCCTGCTACCGGGCGCTCACACGCACTGATCGCATCCGCACCCGACACCGACGACATCCTTTCCGAGCAAGCTCGCCGGCGCTTCTACACCCTTCGTTCGCGTTGCCTACTACGCCCTACCGCGCCTCAGGGCCCTTGGACGGCTCGTCCTTGCGCTTGAGGAGCGCGTCCTCGAGGCGTGGCAGCTCCAACGTGCTGGCGCTGCCGGGACCGGTCATGACGGTAATCTTCGCGACGCGCGCCTTTGAGCCCGGTTCCGCGGCCAGGTCACCGCCCGTGTGGCTGTTGCGCTGCTGGCCGAAGTGGGGTCCGGCATCCACCACGAGACGTAGTCGGCTGCCCTTGACGATGGACCGGGCGAAGAAGCTCATGGCAGGGATCTCGATATGCTCCGGCCTGCCCGGTACCATGGGGGTCGCGTCGACGCCGCCTTTGCGGTAGCGGAGTCGGATCGCGGAAGACGAGAGGTAGGTCGCGCTGCCGTCTGGGAGCACCTCGTACAGCGAGATCCAGAGATCCGCATCGGCCTGGTCAGCGGCGATCTGGAGCTGCAAGCGCGGTCTCCCTGTGAGCACGATCTCGGTGGGAAACGGCGCGCTATGCCACACGACCTGGCTCCGTACATCGGTGTATGCGTGGTGCTGATCCCTCAGATACTGAGGATTCTCGGCTTCCAGCTCGTCGCGCGGAGGGAGAAACCTGGGATCGGAGGTCAGCGTCACCGTGGCCGACTTCGAAGGCGTCTGGGCCAGCAGGCGGCCGCTACGGGTCACGTCACCTACGGCCGCGCCGGTCAGGTCGAGCTCGAGCTTCATCGCTGCTCCCTCGATCTGCTTGAGGTCAGAGGCGTAGATCCAGGTGTTGCGGCCCATGACGAAGCAGGCCACTCGATCCTTGAGAAATTCAGGCGGGGGAGCACCCTTGAGGACGTGGTCGTACCAGGCTTTGTGGAGCTCCTCCATGTTCACGACAGCCCCGGGGCCGAAGCTCACGCCGCCGAGCTCACCGTTCGGACGCCGGGTGCCGCTGTGGTTCCAGGGGCCGATCACGAGCCAGTGCCGCGCCACGACATCTCTGGCGCCACGGGCCATGTGTCGGTCGTAGTAGGTCATCGCGCCCTTCTGGTCGACGTCGTAGTGGCCGGTGATCGTCAGGACGGGGATCCGGAACCTGGTGTAGTCCGCGTCGCGCGGGGTGGTGGCCTGCCAGTAGGCATCCTCCCGGGGATGGGCAAGCCAGGTCCGGAACACCGTGCCCTTCGCGCCGGTGAGGTCTTCCAGCTCCTGGAACGGCCGCCCGGTGGTGACTTGTTGCCACTCCGCGTTGTTCCAGAGGACGGACTCGCTGAACAGTCCGGCGTTCAGGCTCCGGCCGTGCACGAACGCGAGCCATTGCAGCATGTACGACATGAAGATGCCGTTGGGTTGCGGGTAATCCACACCGGGGTACACCGACGACGTCGGCGCCATCGCCTTCAGGTGGGGTGGGAATTCCTTGGCGATGCTCCACTGGGTGAAGCCCAGCCAGGACCCGCCCCAGGTCGCCACCTGGCCGTCGCACCACGGCTGCTTGGCCAGCCATTCGATGGCGTCGTAGCCATCCTTGGCCTCGACGCGGCCCGGCACGAACTGGCCGTCGGAGTTGCCGCGCCCACGCGCATCCACGGCGACGAACACGTAGCCGTTCTGGGCGAAGTACCGGCCCTGTAGGGCCGCGTTCTCCGCCATGTACGGCGTCATCGCCATGATCACCGGGACCGGCTTGGCTTGCCTGGGATCGCGGAAGATGATGGCGCCCAGCTTCACGCCGTCCCGCATCGGGATCTTTTGATCCCAGGTCAGCTGGACGGGGATGCGCTTGTTGAGGTCCGGGACCGCAGGAGCCTGCGCGTGCGCCGTGCTCGCGCAGACGGCAAGCCAGAGGGTGGCGAATGGGAGGAGTCGCATGGAGCCGTCCGATCGATTCGTGGGGCGTAGACGGTATCGGAGGACCCCGTTACATGGAACCGTGCAGCTCGGTCCATACCGTCCGCCCCGTCTCGCTGGCCCGGATCGTACCGGATGCCCTCAGGCTCCAGGGTCGACGTCCAAGGTCGTGGGAGATGACCCATTCGGGCAGCCCGCGACAGCCTGCGTTAGCTCGTCATGACTCAACGTTCGGATCGTCTCCTGAGAAAGCTGCAGGACGCGCTTGCTGGACGACTTGGAAGCAGACAGACGACGAGCTTGCTTACGCATAGAATGATTCCTTGTTGTTGGGTGATGTCACGGGCGGGGACGGCAGGGCGAGGAATTCAAAAGGTTGCTTTGCTCGGTGGTTCCGGCGCGGCCTCAAATGAGACGTAGTCGAGGTGATCGACCCGGAGGGTCTTGAGTGCGGCGGACTCGCTGAACGTGAGCGAGGTCTGATCGAGGAAGCTCACTTGCAGCGCCACGGGGGAGCCGATCGCCGGCGTCGCGATGGCGTTGCGTTGCATGTCGACCACGACGAGCTCGCCGTTCACGGCGGCGGCGACGTATCGCAGATCGGGAGAGACATCCAGGGCATCGATATTCCTGCCGATGGAGAGGCGGAGCGCGACCGAAGCGCCATCGAGGCTGACCAGCAGGACGCCTTCACCGCCGTCGGCAGCCCAGCCGCCGTGGGCCACCCTCATCAGGCGCAACGTCGTCGCGGACGCTTGTACGTTGTGCTGCAGCGCCAGCGTGCCATCTCGCAACCCCCATCGCTTCAGGGTCCCGCCGCCGCCGGTCGTCCACAGCTCATCATCGATCCAGGTCACGCTGCACGTGGCGCTCGCATGACCGATGAGGTGAGTGATCAGCCGGCGATTCAACAGATCGAAGACGGCCAGCGAGCCGTCGAGGGAACATGAGGCCAGGGAACGTCCGTCGGTGGAGATCGCCATGCGGTGGGGCACCCCGGTGTGCGAGTAGAGCTCCTGTAGGCCATTATTGAAGCGCCAGATCTTGCTGTCGTTCGACGCAAAGATCAGGGACTCATGATCGGGGGCGGTGGTCAGCCACGTGATGCGGCTTGCGCCGGAATCGAGTATCTGCGTGTACGTCCCGTCGGGCGTCGAGCATAGCACACGACCATCCGCCCAGCCACCCGAACAGACCATTTCCTTGACCCATTGCGCGCGATACGAATACCCGACGTGTTTGTGAATCTGTGTGAGCGCTCCGGTGTCGCGCGTCCACACCCACACACTGCCATCATTGCAATCCAGGGCTGCGCGTGTCGCGTCGGGGGAGGGCTGGACATGGAAGCTCGCGCACGGCATGGCCTTGACCAGCACGCTCGCGGGCGGCTTGAGCTCCCAGACGCGAAGCTCGCGGCCGCTCGCGCTGACGATCCGCGCGTTAGCGGCGTCGATCACGACGTAGGCGACCGCGTCGGGGTGCCCCCGGAGCCTCCACACCATCCCGGTCGTCGCATCGAGCGCGATCACCGTACCGTCGGTGTATCCCCACGCGGCGAGGGTACCGTCGGTGGCGACGCTGTAGGGCTGCGCGGGATGGTCCGGTCCGGGCTCGAGGGCCGTGCCGTCGGGGCGGACCCACCAGGTCTTGCCACTCCCGCTGTAGTCGGCGAGTGCGATGACACCCTGCCTCGAGAGCGCCAGCTCGTAGTCTCCCAGGATGTCGGTGTGGAGCTCGAGGTGCCGGCCGTGGCGCGTCGCGGCGAGCGTGCCGTCGCTGGTGAGCGCGACATAGTCGTCGCGGGCCACCGCCATCGCCTCGGGGCTCTTGGTCGCAGGACAGCGCCGATGGAGGACCACCACCTGGCCGCGCAGGACGTCGAGATCGCCGTTGGTCTTGCACACCATCCGGATGTCGCCGTCGCCGGCGATGTTGTGGACGCCGTGCTCGATGACGGCCGAGGTCTTGCCATCGAACCGGTGAAGATCTCCGGACGAGTCGAGCGCATAGACCGCGTCGTTCAGGCTGATGAGGCGTGACACGGAGGTCAGCTCCCCGGCGTCGATCAGGTTCGGCTGCGATGGTGTCGCGATGCGGAGCGAGCGCTCGCCGGACGGCTTGCGCGCATACAGCCACTGTCCTGCGCGGTACGTCACGGCCCCGGTCAGGTCGTGGTCCAGCGTCTCGAGCGCACCGCTGCGTGGGTCCAGGCGATAGAGATCGCCGCCCGGGGTGAGCAGCTCGGCGGTTGCGCTGTCGGGCGCGCGAAACAGGCCGCTGATGCCGGCGGACAGCGGCACGAGCTGCACCGCGGACAGCTGGCGTGCCCGGCTCGTGAGCAAGGCGTATTGCGGGGTGCGCAGCGTGAGCTGTGCGAGCAGGTCGCGGGCCTTGGTCGGATCCTTCTCCAGGAGCAGCGAGGCCTCGGACAGCTTCGCGCGATCGCGTTCCCGCTGCGCGCTGACCAGCGCGGTGTCGGCGCGATCGCGCTCGGCGGCGATGTTGTGGATGAAGACCACGACGCCGGTGGCGGCGAGCACGACCGCCGCGGTGATCGAGAGCGCGAGCGCGCGATGCCGGCGGGTCCAGTGGGCGAGCACCGCGAGCAGCGAGTAGCTGCGGGCGGCGATCCGCACCCCGGACTTGAACGCCTTGAGATCGGCGGCGAGGGCGCCGGCGTCGAGATAGCGGCGCTCGGGATCGGCATCGAGGGCCTTGTTGATGATGGTGGCGAGGTCCCGGTCGATGCCCGCGCGCCGGAGCACGCGGTGGCGCTCGTCGGCGCTGCTGGGCGGCATCCGCCGCGCCGCGCAGAGCTCCCAGAGCATGGTGCCGATCGCGAACACGTCGGCGCGCTGATCGACCTGCTCGCCGCGCGCCTGCTCGGGAGCCATGTAGGCGGGGGTGCCGAGCACGCTGCCGGCGAGGGTGAGCTCGTGGTCGCCGGAGATCTGCAGCGGACCGCCCTCGCTGATCGGCTCGTCGTCGGAGGCGGTCAGATCCTTGGCGATGCCCCAGTCGATGACGATCGTCTCGCCGAACTCGCCGACGATGACGTTCCCGGGCTTGAGGTCGCGGTGGATGATGTTGCGGCCGTGGGCGTAGGCGATCGCGTCGGCGACCGCGATCACGTGGTGGAGCAGGCCGAGGCGCTGGTCGCTGGTGGTGCACTCCACGATCAGGGTGTGCAGCGAGCGGCCGGAGACCAGCTTCATCGCGTAGAACGGCGTGCCGTCGGGCCAGCGCCCGGCCTCGTGAACCGGGACGATGCCGGGGTGCTCGAGGCGCGCGGTGATCAGGGCCTCGCGCAGGAAGCGAACCTCATCGACGTGGCCGCGCGAGATCAGCTCCTTGATCGCGACGTCGCGCCCGAGCTCGCGGTCGTGCGCGCGCGATACCCGGCCGATGCCACCGCGGCCGTGCTCGCCCATGATCTGATAGCGCTCGGGGCCGCGGGTCCGGGTCCCGATGATCGGCCGCGCGCCTGAGTCGGAGTCTGAATCGGGGTCGTCGGCCGGCCGGGTGCTGGCGCGCGTCGCCGCCGAACCCGACGCCGCGAGCTTCCCCAAGGGCCGTGTCGCCAAGGGGTCGTCGTCACCACTGTCGTTCACGACGGAGGACACATCACCTTTCGGGGTTCCAGTACACCAGGGGCATAATAAAGCAAGACCTGCGCCAGTATGTTAAGGAAGCTTACTCTAACTAACCAGTCTTAATTACATGGCAAACGCTGATATATTTTCAACTATCCACACATGGTGGGGTTGCAACCACCCACGGTCACACCCAGTTATCTGATGGTACGATTTAAGCATACTCATACCTACCTGAAGCTAA
>Ga0137459_1000212_pt1 | contig 21023 bp, 18 predicted proteins | sample EasRivERMGT700_2_FD_104908 | JGI IMG/M metagenome (GOLD analysis project Ga0137459, IMG submission 104908) | Soil microbial communities from meander-bound floodplain in the East River, Colorado, USA - East River MetaG ERMGT700_2 | ecosystem: Environmental > Terrestrial > Soil > Floodplain ...
GGTCGCGTCTGGCCGGGGGACCGCGTCCGGCTCGTGGCCCGTGACGGCCGGTATCCGCGCGCGTGGCTCGGCGCCGTCGCTGGACCCGCGGTGTTCGAGCATGGCGGGGCGCGCGCCGCGAAGCCCGACGGGCGGGGCCAGGAGCGGGGTGGTGGACGGGACGGACGGATCGACGCCGCGTCGGACTCGGCTGCCGCGCGCAGAGCGCGGCTCTCCTCCGTCGTCCAGCACGCCCGCGCGGGGGGAATTCGCAGCGGCGGTGGCGGGGGTCGCGGCGGCCTGGTCCGCGGCGGCGAACGGATCGGCCGCCTGGCTCGACCACCGGCGAGGCTGCGCTGCCTGCAGCGGACCGAGCGGCCGCCCGGCCGTGCGCGCCAGCACGCGCCGCAGATAGCTCACGAAAGCCCCCGGGACCGCGAGATGGCGTCGCCGTCGAGCAGCGCCACCAGGGCACGGCGCCGGCTGCGCGGCAGCGACAGGATCTCGGTCAGGCTCCAGCGATAGGCCAGCGCCAGCCGGTGCAGATCCTCGAGCAGGCCGCCCCAGTCGGCGCTGATCGCGCTCAGGAGGTAGTCCTGGATCTGGAACCGCACGGTGTGGTGGTGCCCGCACTCGCTGCAGGCCGCGTCCAGATCCACGTCGATGTCTGCGCTCACGCGCTCCATCGCGGCCACCACCGCGGGACCATCGAGCACGGCATCGCCATCGATCAGGCAGCGCTCCAGCAGCGCCCGCTCCGCCTCCTCGGCGCCCAGATCGAGACCGGCGAGCGCGAGCTCGTCGTTGCCGGTGGGCAGGCGGAAGCGGCACCCGCCGGGCAGCGTGTACACGCCGTCCTCGACCGGCAGCTCGCCGGCACCGGCGCGCACCTCGTCGACCAGGGTGTCGAGGCTGAAGTCGAAGTCGAACGGCTCGGCGCAGGCGCCACACGCCAGCGTGCCGGCGATCTTCGCGCCCCACGCCATGCGCCACGCGGCCGCCAGCAGGACGTCGCGCTCGGCGACCGTGAGCTTGGCCGCGCTGCCGGGCTGGACCGCCGCGCCCGGCGCGGGACACAGCAAGCGATCGAGCAGGTGGATCGCCTCGAACGTGCCCCGCCCTCCCACGCCTTCCTCGTCGAGCCCGCTCGGCTCGCGTAGCAGCGCCCAGCGGCTCCCGGCGCGGTCCAGGGGAACGCGCCGGATCGCACCCAGTCGTCCACGCTCGGCGCTCTCGGCTCGCATCACGTCTCGGTGGGCTCCGGAACTGCCACGTCGCGCTCCCAGCCTTCGTTCTGGAGCACCAGCTTCTCGATGGCGATCACGTGGGCGTTGGCGTCGAGCTCGGGGAGCGCGGTGTACTCCGACACCCAGCAGCGATAGATGAGGTAGGCCTTGGCGACGGTGCCCTGCTCGTTGAGCAGCTCGATGGTGATGTCCTTGCGGAAGCTCTTGAGTGACAAGGCCGCATCACCCTTCATGTTGTTCACCAGGTTCGCCCAGCTCTCGAAGTCGGTGTCGTGCGTGACCCCGCGCTCGAGCGTGACCGGCTCGAACTTCCAGGTGCTCGGCGACAGCCGCGCGCTGTTGGGGTCGCCGCCCTGGCGGTGCGTGACCACGTCGCCGGTCTTCTTGAGCGCGCTGACCTTGGACACGCCCGCCACGTAGCGACCGTCCCATTTGACGCGGAATTTGAAGTTCTTGTAGGGATCGAACCGGCTGGTGTTGACGGCGAATTGCGGCACGGGGAGCTCCTTGCACTACGTTCATCGACAACGGGGTGTCGGTCTGGCTCTGGACGGCTTCGTCACACGGCGATCTGGCCTGCCATCTGCTGCAGGTAGAGCACCACGAACTCGGCCGGCTTGAGCGGCGCGAAGCCGACCCAGATGTTGACGATGCCCTTGTTGCGATCGTCCTGCGTGGTCGTCTCGGCGTCGCACCGGACGAAGTACGCGTCACTCGACTTCTTGCCCTGGAACGCACCCTGGGTGAACAGGCCTTGCATGAAGGCGCCGACGTTCAGCCGGATCTGCGCCCACAGCGGCTCGTCGTTGGGCTCGAACACGACCCACTGGAGGCCGCGGTAGAGGCTCTCCTCGATGTACAGCGAGAGCCGGCGAATCGGCACATACTTGAAGTCCGACGGACTGGCGTCATCGCCGTCCATCGTCCGGGCGCCCCAGCAGACCACGCCGGTCGGGAACACCCGCAGCGTGTTGATCGCCTTGGGGTTGAGCACGCCGTTCTCGAGATCGGAGAACCGCCGCTCGAGCCCGGTGATGCCGCGGAGGTCGGCCTCGGTGCCGGCCGGCGCCTTCCACACGCCGCGCGAGCTGTCGATGCGGGCCATGAGGCCGGCGATCGCGCCCGTCGGGCCGATCTGCACCGGCAACCCGGCCTCGCTGATCGTGAGGCGCGGGTAGTAGAGCGCCGCGTAGTCCTTGACCAGCCCGATGCGCAGCGCGTTGACGCCGGTCTGGGCGGTCTGGACGTCGGGCCACAGCGGCGCGTCCATGAGCAGGATCGCGCGGCGCTGCTGGCAGAACACGCTCGCCGGGCCCCACAGCAGGGTCTGGTTGAGCCCGTTCGCCGACGGCAAGACCATCATGTTGAACAGGTCCACCTCGCGGTCGACGATCGGGTAGGCGCTGGCGTAGTCGGCGGCCAAGGGTGTTCCGCCGTCGTTGCCCGGGGTGCCCGGCGCCTGGAACGTGCCGGCGCCGGTGTTGCCGAGGCTGTAGTAACGGACGTTGCCGATGGTCGTGGGGACGGGCCAGGTCGTGAATGCCAGCGTGGCGGTCGCGTTGTCGGAGCCGTCGCGCCGTCGCAGGTTGAGCCGGTAGCCCGATGCGGTCGCGGTCCACGGGAACGCGGCGTTGGCGGCAGCGAAGTTGGCCACTGACTTCACGATCAGGTTGAGCTTCTCGCGGATCCCGTCGCGGTTGCCGTTCGGGCTGCTGCCGCCGCTGGCATCGACGTACATCGCCGTGTTCAGCGCGCCCGTCTGGAGGTTCGGCGCGAACGAGATGACGTTGCCGTCGATGGTCACGGAGGCGACATCTTCGGGCTTGAGCCCGGCGAGTTGCGGGGCGGCGCTGCCGATGATCGAGGGCGGAGGAATCGACGCTCCCGTGGGCGCCGGGCGCTGCGATGCGTAGGCGCCGACCTCGTATCCGCCCTGCGCGGTGCCGAGCATGAGGCGCACTGCGACGTCGTTCGTGGGCGACGGGCGAATGAACACGTCGGCCCCGGTTGCGCTGATCTGTAACCGCTTCGGCACTTCGCCCGGAGGGGGCGCCGCGAAGATCGAAGGCGGCGCGGCGACGAACGACACCGTGGCGGTGTTGCCGGGGTTGCCCGGGAGCGAGACGAAGGCGCCCCGAACCAGGGTCTGCAGCGCCGTCTGGAACAGCGCCTCGGTGTTGGTGACGGTGAAGTTGATCGACGACATGTCGACGGTCTTGTAGGCACTACCCGCGACGCTGATCTGGAACTGGTTGGCGGTGGTGGGAACGATCCCCTGCCAGGTGGTCGTGAACGTGCCGGGAGTGACCGAATTGCTCACCACGCGCCCCGACTGCGAGAACCCGTCCGTCGCAACAGCCGGGGTATATGCCGCGTCGACCAGCGCCGAGTTCTGCGTCACGAACGCGGGCGCATAGTTCGCCGAGGTCGGATTCATCGACAGGTTGCGCCACAGCTCGCCGGCCGCCTTCGTGGTGACGCCGTTGGCATCGGTGTCCCAGCGGAACACCTCGAGGTTGAACGTCGCCTCGGGCTGATCGGTGTCGTAGGTGACGGCGGCGCGAACGTTGTTCCCCGTCAGGCCGGCGTTCTTGGCGGTCAGCAGCAGCGAACTGACGGCGCTCTCGGTCTTGAGCTGCACCGTCGCCGCCGCGGCACCGTTGGCGATGCGCATCACGTAGCACGTGGTTCCTCCGTTGAGGAAGAACATCTTCACGTAGCGCGGCAGGTCCGAGCTCGTGCTGTCCTCGGAGAAGTTGCGCGTGAAGTCGCTATAGCTGAGGCACAGGACCGGAACGTTCAGGGGGCCGCTGCGGCAACTCCCAATGAACAGCGCGGTGGACGTGCTGACACCGACGATGGTCCGGACTCCGCTCGGGACTTCCAGGACATAGACCCCGGGGTAGGTAGGGGCAACGGGCATAGTCGGTCTCCCTTTCTTCGCTCCTGGTGCGCGTCGATGAACCACGTGCAGCGCCTCGCACGCCGATCGGCGGGCGCGAACACGTCGAATACCAAGGCACCATCACTTCCGACCCATCTTCACTTACGGATCGAAGCAATTTCCGCTCAGGTACGAAAGATCCGTTCTGGATCTTTCGTGTGACGCGATCCCCTGCATCGACTCGTTGCTTTACTACTCCTACGCCGCAGCTGAAAGGATTGTCAAGGCTTGGTCTCGACCATGAGTGGGGCGAACCAATCATGGTGGTAAGCCACGATGTCGAGGACGGCGGGACAGGCGTTGCGTCAGCGAAGGGCGGCGAGATGCCCATGTAGCCACCGCTATGACTGCAAGTGAGGGTGCGACTCCGGCGGGTCGCCGAACCGGCTGTCAAGCGCCGCACCAAGGCACCGCGACGGTGGTCCATACGCGTGGAGTGGCGACATGCTGGTCCTTCAGAAGACGCCCGCGACGAGCTCCTCATCGAGCTGAAACAAGTCCATCCGCGTGGCCGGTAGACGCCGGCACCGGATCCTCCGGCCCGCCCGCCACGAGTTGCGGACCGCGGCACAGCATCATCCGTTCACATGCGCTACGAAGCAGAAGCGAAGACCTCCTCGGTGGATGACACCGTGGCGGCACGTGAGATCCAGAGATCGAGCATCGCAACGTTCGTGCAGGCCTCGATGTGAGCACGGGCTTCGCTGCTCACCGGGACGCCGCGCGCTGACAGGAAGGCCAAGACCGCAGCGGCCTTGCCCTTGGCAAAGCCCTTGGCCTCGCCCTTGGCAAAGCCGGCGGCCTCGCCCTCGGCTCGCTGGGCAGCGCCGTACTCACGCGCCTGCTGGATCTCATCCATGACCTTCCGATACGCTTCGAGCTCGGCCGGGGTAAACGTCGCCTCGTTGGCGAGCTCCAACGCCTCTCGGTACGGTCCCGGTGGCAGGTCGGCCGGCACCTCGGTGAGCTCTGGAGCGTGCACGAACAACCAGGCCCACTGCAACGCCCCCGTATCGGGTTTGCGCTTGGGCAGCTTGGGCAACTCCAGAAACGCATACTGCACCTGCAACAGCCTGTTGGTCCCCGACTGGTTCTCCGGCAACCTGTGGTTGTCCGAAATACTCTCCGTCATGTACCACCGGCTGAGCATCGGCACGCGGAGCAGCTTCTGCTGATCCTGCTCGGCGTCCGGCCACAGATCGAAATCGCAGATCGAGATAGCCACCACATCCGTGAGCTTGGTGTAGGGCTCACCCGCCTTGAGCTGGTCTGCGTACGCCTTGCAGCCGTTGTAGACGACGCGGTTGATGAAGCCGGCGACGTGGATGAGCTGCATCTCGACCACGAACTTCGTGCCCGCGCGATCCTTGCAGCGGACGTCCAAGATCGACAGTTTCGCCCCCGTCACCAGGGGAAGCTGCTCGCTGGGCAGGTACTCTATCGAGACGATGGCTTCCTCATCGCGCCGCTCGAGCAGATCGTTGAGCAGACCGCGAAGGATGTCCGGATGCGTGGCGAAGATGCGCCGGAAGACGAAGTCGTTCTTCAGATCGGCGAAGGCCATGCCCCGTCTTACCGGCGCGCGGGGCGGGACGCAAGCCGGGCACGCCCAGGCTGGAAGGCGTTCCTCGACGGTTGGGAGCCCGCCGGCATCAGCCGCCCACGCAGGCCCTGCGCGTCGTGGTCGAGGAGTGCGCGCGCCGCTCGTGATCTGGTCTGCTACGTGATCGGCGTCGGGCTGGGCGCCGGCTGGAGCTCGCGTGGCGCAAGACGCGCGTATCGAGCTCGTGAGCTACAAAAGGCGCAGGCCGGCGATCTGCTGGTGGCGGTCCGTGCACGTCACGTGGTCGACCTGTTCCACAAGCTGCGGACGGTTCGCGCGCGCAAGCTCGCCCAGCGGACGAGCTCCGCATGAACGACGGACGTGGTGACCAGCACTGCGAGGGCGAGGATCGCCGAGCTCGGGCAACACGTGGTGCTTGAGCCTGCTCTCGTCGTTCCTCCACTCGAGGCCACGTTCCCGACGCTTGGGCGATCCAGTCCGTGACGAACACGCGCACGGTGATACCCCGAGCTGGCGCATGCTAGGTGATGTCGTCCGCGCCGAGCCGTTCGAGGCTACAGAGCTTCGCAGCTCGGTCCTGTTCGGCATCGAAAGCTGCAGCTCGGCGACGGCTTCCTTGAAAAAGGATACCTCGACTTATAGTATTTCAAGGACATGAAGATCCTGCCTCGCGCCGAGCTCACGGCCCGGATCCGGTCGCTGCTCCGGCTCAGTCCCGTGGTGGCCTTGCTCGGGCCACGGCAGTCGGGCAAGACCACGCTGGCCCGCCAGGTCCTGGAGACCGCCCGGCGCGGTGAACGATTCGATCTGGAGGATCCGCGCGATGCCCAGCGCCTCGCTCATCCGATGACGGCGCTCGAGGGGTTGCGCGGCCTGGTGGTCATCGATGAGGTGCAGCGCGCCCCCGAGTTGTTCACGGTGCTGCGCGTGCTGGCGGATCGACAGCCGCTGCCGGCCCGGTTCCTCGTGCTCGGCAGCGCGTCGCCGGAGATGCTCCGCCAGTCGTCCGAGACCTTGGCCGGCAGGATCCGCTTCGTGGACTCCCCGGATTCTCGCTCGCGGAGGTCGGTGCCGATCACCTGCGGCGCCGGATGCTGCGCGGTGGCTTTCCGCGCTCTTACCTGGCCCCCAGCGATGCCGCCAGCTTCGGATGGCGCGAGGACTTCATCCGCACCTTCATCGAGCGCGACCTGCCATCGCTCGGCGAGCGCATCCAGTCACCGGTCAACCTGCGCCGGTTGTGGACCATGCTCGCCCACCGCCATGCGCAGGTGTGGAATGGCGCCGCTCTGGCGGCAGCGCTCGGTGAATCGTATCCGACGGTGAAGCGCCACCTCGACCTGCTGACCGGGGCCTTGGTCGTCCGACAACTCCAGCCTTGGCTGCCCAAGCTCGAGAAGCGCCTGGTCAAGTCGCCCAAGGTGTATCTGCGAGATTCAGGGCTCGTGCACGCGCTCCTGGGGATCCGCCGGTTCAGCGATGCCGAGGGTCATCCTGTGCTCGGTGCGAGCTGGGAAGGGCTGGTCCTGGAGGAGCTGCTCGGGCGGGTGTCAGAGCGTGAGTTGTTCTTCTGGTCGACCCACGCTGGCGCCGAGATCGACTTCGTGTGGCGGCGCGGCGACCGCCTGATCGGGTTCGAGGCCAAGTGGGGCGATGCCCCGACGATGACCAAGTCGATGCACATCGCGCTCGCCGATCTCGAGCTGGCAGCGCTCCACGTGGTATATCCCGGGCCGCAGCGCTACCGGCTCGATCGACGCGTCGAGGTGATCCCGATTGGTCAACTGCTGGCGCGCTGACCACTCGTCGCCCACACAGACCTTTCCGGGCGAAACATGGGAGGGTTCATCCTGCGCGGGCGGATCGGCGAGGGCAGCTTCGGGACCGTGTATTGCTGCGAACAGCCCCTGCTCGGACGAGAAGTCGTCGTCAAGGTCCTGCACCGCAAGCTGCATCGGCGCGACGTCATCGTGCAACGCTTCCTGCGCGAGGCCCAGCTCGCGTCGCGGCTCGACCACCCCTACGCCGCCCACATCTACGCGTTCGGCATGGAGGAGCACGATCAGCTGTTGTGGAGCGCGTGCACGGGCTCACGCTCGCCGAGTGGCTGTCCAGGCACGGCCCGATGCCGCTCGGCCAGCTCGTGGCGTTCTTCGAGCGCATCGCCTCGGTCGTGCAGACCGCGCACGAGCTCGGCATCGTGCACCGGGATCTCAAGCCGTCGAACGTGATGGTGATCGAGCGCGCCGGCGAGCTCCTGCCCAAGCTGCTCGATCTGGGCGTCGCCAAGCTGGTCGACGGCGCGGTGCTGCCGGCGATCATACCCGACTTCCGCTACCCACCGCTGCACCCCAATTGAATCTCGGTGAAATATCCGCTCACCTCGTGCCACGCTGGACTCAGCTGCGGACGGGGATGCCGACGCGTGACGCCGACGCGACCGCGAGCTGCCGGTGCGTGACGTCGGGGAGCGACCAGCGCACGGTCACGTGATGGGCGGCAGCCGCGCGGAGTCCGTCGACGAAGGCGCGCACCGCGAGGTCGGCTGACATCCGGTACGCGGTTCCGATCAAGGTCGCCGCGAGCGAGGTGAGCTGGTGCGCTTCGGCGAGCGCGAGCGCTGCGGGGATCGCGTGCCGGATCATGCGCGCGCAGTCGTCCGGCGTATGGATCACGCCGTCGACGTTGTGGGGATACGCCGCGCTGACCAGGAGCTTGCTCCAGCGCGCGACCCCGTCGATGAGGCGTGCCTGCGGATGAGGAACCGGCCGCAGTCGCGCCAGCTCGTCCTCCACGTATTCGAGCTCGTCGGCGCGCTCCTCGGGAGCCAGCGCGAGCCGAAGGGCACCCGCGGCCGCGCCGCCGAGGCGGCACAGCTGCCCGTCGACGGGCAACAGCAGGGCATCGGCATCGACGTGCTCGACGGTGACCTCCACGAGCTCCAGTTGCAGCTTCATCGGATGCCGATCATCGCAGAGCGCTCCTGAAGCTCCACGTCCTGGACCCACGTTGGTGCTATGCTCGCGGCACATGGTCCTCCGCGGTCGACCACGTCATCACTACACGTACGCCCAGTACGTCGCGCTGGAACGAGACAGCCCGACGAAGCACGAGTTCTTCGGTGGCGAGATCTATGCGATGGCGGGCGGATCCGAGGATCATTCCGCGCTCGCCGCGAACCTGCTCGCAGCGCTGGTGGGCGCCGTCGGAGATCGCCCCTGCCGCGTGCACACGTCTGATCTACGCATCTACATCGAAGCCGTCGGGCTCGCGACGTTCCCGGATGGGTCGGTGATCTGCGGACCGATGCAGCAGCATGCGCCGAGCCCGAACGCGACCGCGGTGAACCCGCTCATCCTGCTCGAGGTCACCAGCGACTCCTCAGAAGAGTACGACACGGGCGACAAGCTCGAAGCGTACCAGACGATCCCGACGCTTCGCGAGGTGATCCTTGTCTCCCACCGCGAGCGCCGCATCACGATCCATCGCCGCGACGCGGCCGGCACGTGGACGATGCGGGTCGCCATCGCGGGCGGACGCGTCGCCGTCGAGTCGGTCGGCGCAGAGCTGATCGTCGATACGATCTATCGCAACTCCTCGATCGAGCGATAGCGATCAGCGCGTTACTCGACCGCCCTCGTCCAGGTCTCGGAACACTTCGGGGCGGTCCGCGTACCGCTGTGCGGCTTCGATCAGCCAGTACGTGAAGCCGTTGTTCGTCGCTGCGTCCAACCCGAGTTAGACCCGACCCGGGTTTGATGGAACCCGCACCATGACTGAGCTGCGAGCTACAGCATCACCTTGAGCGAGATCTGCACGAGCGTCTGATCGGCGAACTTGGCGTCCGGATCTTCGCCCTTCACGAAGTCGACTCCGATCCCGGCCGACTCTTTCTTGGCAGAGTTCTGGTACGCGTACAGGTTCGCGCTGAGCTTGATCAGTGGATGCGATCCGTCCTTCAACGAACCGACTACGTCGTAGCGCCAAGTGAAGTCTCCGATCAGCTCGACGCGGTGCTCGAAGACCGACGGGATCAGATACGCCGCCAACACTGCCTCGGAACCACGCGAACCGCATATCCCTTGTCCACGTCCGTCGTCGCTTTAAAAACGTGATCGTACTCGGCACCGAGCAGAGGCGTATACACGATGTCTGCGATGACCAGGTTTGTTGTCACGCTCGGCAGATAGACGCAGCTCGGTCGCTTGCCGCAACCTTTGGTCACCAACGAGACGCTCGTTTTTGCTTGCAGGCCACTTGTCTTCTTCACGCCATCGTGCGCGTAGTTCACCGTCGATGAGATCGCCGCGATCGCGGGCCAGTCTTGGACGTCTCCACTGATCGCATCCAGGGACAGCCCCGCCTTGATCGCATTCTGTTCCTTATCGGCCGCCGTGTTTCGCTGGTAGTCGAACGATGGTCCGAGTTCGAGGTAGCTCGCGATTGCGCGCTCGGTGGCAGCCATGACGTCGAACTTTGCGCCGAGGTTCACGACCCAAACGTCGGGCATGTCCTTCTTTGCGACGTATTGAAAAAGCGCTGGCTTGGCAACCAACTTGGTGTCCAATGACTGTTGGACCGTGAGGTAGTCGAGGAAGCGCTCTGCACGCGCGGCTCCCGTGGTCCCTACCGCGACGAGCGCACAGACGCAGAACGCGCGAGGCACCGCGTTCACGATCCCCCCGCCTTCTTGAAGACGAGATCGATCGCGTCCTTGACCGTCTCCAGCTTCTTGCAGGTGCTCGCGGCGATGGTCGCATGTGCGTTGCAGTTGCGCGCGATCTCCGTAACACCCGGTGCCAGTGAGGCGCGCTGGTATTCGCTCAGGCCGAGATCACCGGCGAGGCTTTGTTCTTCCTTGATCGTCTTCGGGTCGAAGCCGGAGACGTTGGCGATCACACCTATCACGCGTGGCTTGATCTCATCCCGAGTAGGTTCGGCCATCCTGATCTCCGTCGTTGCGCTCTGTTGGGGCTCGCGCGTGCCGAGGACCACAACCTGACCCTGCAACGCCACGCACCGACACGTTAAAGCACACCGTGTCTCGGTGTCCAGTGACAACTCGCGGCCGTACCCCGCACATAACCCTAGGCCCGACGCCTCCAACATTTCGCCGGAACCAACCCCGGCAAGGATCTGATCCGGACGACAGCCGGACAAGCGCCACGATAAGTAGCGGGACATCAACCGCCCGCCTCCTTCCGAAACGAACCCCGGTTGGTGCTGGCCCCGCCGGAACCAACCCAGGCAAGGATCTGATCCGGCAAGGATCTGATCCCAGCTGCTCGCGTGCGTCAGCCGAAGCGCTCGGCTGTGCGCGCGACCGGATCTAAGATCACGTGGCCATCGTGGGGGCGGGCGTAGTACAGGTGGGTGGTGAGGCCAGGGTGCGCGGCCTCGAGCGCACCGGCGGCGGCGCGCAGATCTTCACGCTGGATCCGCGCGACCGTCTCGCCGTCCTTCCCCGGGAGGCGGGCCCGGTAATAGCCGCAACCCTGGTGCGCGATCAGGAACACGTCGCGGAGCCGGTGGCCCGTGATGAGGAAGCCGGCGCCACGCTTGATAGCATCGAGCTCGACGAACCCGGCCGAGGTCAGGCTCAGCAGGCCGGGACCACCGGGAAGGGTCAGGGTGTCGAGCCGTTCGTGGCTGCGCGAGCTGTCATGGCCACGACGAACACCACCTCCGGGCCCGTGCTCCAGCGGGATCGTGAGCCGCATCCCGCGCGCGACCAGAGCGCGTCGCGGAGGAATGCCTCGATCATCGGATCGCCATCTCCACCCTCTTGCACCAGGCCGTCCTCGCGGCGAGCTCTGCGAGCCGATCGTCGAGGTCGTGGCCGCCGGCTGATGCGGCGCGGTAGGATCGCAGCATGCGGATCGTGGCGGTCGCCGATACTCATCTGTTTCACGACCAGCTCGTGGTACCAGATGGCGATGTGTTCATCCACGCGGGTGACATGTGTCGGCGCGGTGATCTAGCCGAGCTGCGGATCGCCGCGCAATGGATCGCCGGTCTGCCGCACCGCCACAAGCTGATCGTGGCCGGCAACCACGATTGCGCGTTCGCGCGCGAGCCCGGTGCGGCGCGGGCGATGTTCGCCGGCGCGTCCTACCTCGAGGACGCCGAGGTCGCAATCGAGGGCATGCGGTTCTACGGATCGCCGTGGCAGCCGGCGTTCCACGACTGGGCATTCAACTTGCCGCGAGGTGCGGCACTTGCCGCGGTGTGGGCGAAGATCATCATCCCGCTGCACGGCCGGCGCGACGACGGCTAGTACCTCGTCACAGTGGTTCCTCGTTCTTGCCATCGCCGACCTGCGGGAGAACGCGCGACACGCGCGCTGGCGACCCGCGGCGCGAGCGCGCGTGTCCGCGTTCTCCAGGAGTCTCCGGGAGCTCATGGCACGCACTGCCGGCACAACCGATCAAGACGACTGTGGCGGGGTACTAGTTGGTACTAGTTGGTACTAGTTGGTACTAGTTATTCGACGTGATGTGGAGAACGAACGAGTTGATCCGGCCGGTGTCGATCGCCGCGAGGTCGCGGACGAACAGGCGCCACTGGCCCGACGGACTGGGGGCCGTGAAGCCCGTGATGCTCAGGCCGGTCACGATGAAGTTATCCGCCGAGCCGCCGGCGCGGTTCGACAGCGTCGCCGTCTGACCGTTCGGCGCGATCAGCTGGATCACGAGGTCGCCGCGGAACGTGTGCGTGATGTTGACGTCCACCGTGACCGCCAAGATCCCGTTGAGGCCGGCGGGAACGTTGATCACGCTGCTGACGCCGGTCGCGTTGTTGTCCGGGATGTTCTTGGGCACGTCGGTCGACGTGAAGTTGTGGAGCACGCCGGTGCCGCCGCCGGCGCAGTCGCTCGGAACGGCGGTCGACAGGACGATCGACGACGTCGAGTTGTGGGTCGACGACGACGCGCCCGTGCCCAGCTGGCGGCCGGCGAACGCGGTGAACAGCTTGCAGCGGTTGGCGCCGCCGTTGAGGGTCTGGTCCGCGGTGATGATGCCGTCGCGGGCCTGGAGCATCGTCGGGCTGCACGGCGTGTTCTTCATGCCCTGGACGACGAGGCGCTCGGTGATCGCCGCGCCCAGCGCCTTGCGGACGTCGAACAAGGTCGCCGCCCGGACCTCGCCGGCGTCGTGGACCTCGGTCATCGTGCTGTCCTTGATGTTGGCGTAGGTGAACGGCGAGCTCGCCATCGACGCGCGGCGGATGCCGACCGCCGCGTTGCCGGTGACGTACGCGCCGACGACCGGGTCGTTGAGGAACGAGGCGCCCATGAAGTCGCCCCAGCCCTCGCCCATGCCGCCGGACTGGATGCCGCCGAGGCAGGCGCCGGAGCCGCCGCCGACGAGGCGGTTCGACAGGCCGTGGCTGATCTCGTGGTAGATCACGCCCGGATCGAAGTCACCGTCTTCCTGCGCGCCACCGTTGATGGTGAACAGGAACATCTGCATGCGCGGCTTCGAGCCGTCGGGCGGCGTGGCGAAGTTCGCGTTGTTGGTGCCCGAGGCGTCCTGCGCGTCGACCTGGACCTCGTCGGCCTGCGCGCCGCCCCTGCCGAAGTTGCTGGTCTGGAAGTTACGCGACGCCTCGGTGAAGCCGAGCGCGTAGGTCCGGTCGTGGAAGTCGTTGACCAGGAAGAACGCGCTGGTGACCGCCGCCTCGCGGAACAACGAGGCGTTCTGGAGCGGATTGAACGGGAAGTCGAACGAGTCAGCGGCATTGGCGGCCGGCTGGATCTCGGCGGCGCCGCAGGCGTTGTTGCGATCGAGATCGGTGCAGGCGATCGCGTTGTTGCCACGGGTCCTGCGAGTCGCGTCGACCCAGCCGCTCGGCGACGCGGTGGCGTTGCCGTTGAACGAGACCACGGTGCGGGTGTCGGTCGTCGGGTTGGCGCCGGGGCCCGCGGTGAACACGCGGCCGGTGAACGTGTTGACCAGCGAGTAGTTGCCGAGCAGCGAGCCGTCCTGCGCGTCGATCAGCGCGAGCTGGTAGTGCTGCTGGTTCTGCGCGTCGAGCCACGACACGGTGGCCTGATACGCGAACCGATCGTCGCCCTGCGCGACGTGGACGATCTTCTGGTCGACGTGGATCGGGTCGAGCGTGCCGACCGAGGTGAACACCGCGTGCAGGGCATCGGACTCGGTGAGCACGGGCGAGACCGTCACGCCGAGCGCGTGGCCGGCGGCCAGCGCGGCCTCGGCGGGGCTCAGCATCATGCGGTTGGTCGGCGCGGCGATGTTGTACGACTCGTCGCCGAGCGCGCGGTAGACGTTGTTGCCGGAGTCCATGTGGACGCTGATGCCGCCCTGGAACACCGGGATGCCATTGAAGGTACGGTTCAGGGTGACGTGGCGGAGCCCGGTGGTGACGTCGTTGTCGACACTGGTGACCGCGAACTGGGTGGCGGCGGCGGTGTCGAGGTGGAACACACCGCGGTGGGTGGTCAGGAAGTCCTGCGCCGCGACGGCCGGATCGGTGGCGTGTGCGGGGATCGGGAACCGCGGGGTCATCGCCAGGACGCGCGCGATGCCGGCCTCGGTGGTCTCGAGCGAGACCGGCGCACCGGCCTGGAGCTGGAGTGCCTCGAGCGCCAGGTCGCGATCGTCGTCGATCTTGCCGCCGTCATCGGAGGCGCCGGTGGCGCAGGCCGCAAACCAGAGTGCAGATCCAGAGAGCAAGAGTGTCACACTGCGTTTTCTCGTCATGTGGATTCGTTTTCCTCGCTTGGTGCACGCCACCATACTCTCACACGAGGACTGTAATCATCCATGTCTGGTGACAGCTCCTCACGGCAACAGAGCGATCGGCAGCGTGCGAAGCTCATCGGTAAAACTAGTGGATGCGACTTGGTATAGATGTCAATTCAGGTCCTCGTAGAAGTTCAGGCCACACAGGTACGTTTCAGGGCGACGTATCGGCATGACCAAGCGGCATCTGCAACCTCAATCAGATACTACGATCAAGCCTCGCTCAATCGTCTTGCCATTATCGCCCTCACATGAGGGCCTCATCAGAATTTCTCGCGTGGACACCCAAACAAGCAAACAGCAACTGGCGCAGTATATTGCGCAACTTGTGCAGATCGCGCGTGGCACCAACGATGAATAGTGCCCCGCGCCAATGACCGCCATCAGGCCCACCTGATGACTGTCACGGTTAGTTCTTGCGAGCGCGGCGAGATCCCGCACGCACCGCACAAACGAAACGCAGCAGCCGCGTGAGCAGCTGCTGCGTGGGGCGAACCGACTTGGTTCGCCGGAGCTCGTCGAGCTCAGTGCAACGACGTGATCTTGACGCTGAACGCCACGATGTTGCCAACGTCGAGCGCCGCGAGGTCGCGGACGAACAGCCTCCACTGGCCCGCTCCCGAGCTGCCGGCGGTGAAGCTGGAGGCGACGTTCAGGTTGGCCGCGACGAAGTCATCCGCCGAGCCGCCCTGCCGGTTGGACAGCGTCGCCGTCTGACCGTTCGGGGCGATCAGCTGGACGACGAGATCGCCGCGGAACGTGTGCTTGATGTTGGTGCTGACCTGGACGAACTGGACGTCGAGCCCCCCGGGGACGTCCGCCACGTCGATCACGCTGCTGACGCCGGTGGCGTTGTTGTCCGGGATGGCCTTGGGCACGTCGACCGACGTGAACGTCCGGGTGATGCCGCCGGGGATGGCGCACTCGGGCGGCGTGGCCGTCGAGAGGACGATCTGCGTCGTCGAGTTGTGGTTCGGCGACGTCGCGGCGGTGCCCATCTTGCGGTTGGCGAACGCCTTGAACAGCGCGCAGCGGTTCGCGCCGCCGTTGAGCAGCTCGTCCGCGGCGATGATGCCGTCGCGCGCCTGGAGCATCGTCGGGAGGCACGGCGTGAGCTTCATGCCCTGGACGACGAGACGCTCGGTCGCCGCTGCACCCAGGCCGCCCACCCGGCCACCCGGGGTGGTCACACCGTCACGGATGTCCCACAGGGCCGCCGCCCAGATCTCACCGGCGTCGTGGACCTCGGTCATCGTGCCATCCTTGATGTTGCCGTAGGTGAACGGCGAGCTCGCCATCGACGCGCGGCGGATGCCGACCGCCGCGTTGCCGGTCACGTACGCGCCGACGACCGGGTCGTTGAGGAACGACGCTGCGACCCAGTCACTCCAGCCCTCGCCCATGCCGCCGGACTGGATGCCGTTGAGGCACGCACCGGAGCCGCCGCCGACGAGGCGGTTGGACAGGCCGTGGGTGTTCTCGTGGTAGATCACGCCCGGGTCGAAGTCACCGTCTTGCCGGAGGGCGTTACCGCTGACGATGCTGAACAGGAACATCTGCATGCGCGGCCGCGAGCCGTCGATCGGGGTCGCGAAGTTCGCGTTGTTGGTGCCCGAGCCGTCCTGGGCATCGACCTGGACCTCGTCATTTCCCAGGCCGCCCAGGCCGAAGTTGTTGGTCTGGAAGTTACCGGCTGCCTCGGTGAAGCCGAGCGAGTAGGTCCGATCGTGCCAGTCGTTGACCAGGTAGAACGCGCTGGTGACCGCGGCGTCCTTGAACAACGCCGCGTCCTGGAGCGGGTTGAACGGGAAGTCGAACGAGTCCTCGGGCGACGCGCTGGCGGTCGGCTGGTTCTCGTTGATGGCGCAGACGTTGTTGGCGTTCAGGTCGGTGCAGGCGACCGCGTTGTTGCCGATGGTCTTGCGGGCGGCGCCGACCCAGCCGAGGGGAGACGCGGCCGGGTTGCCGTCGAACGACACGAGCTGGCGCGTATCGGTCGTCGGGCGGGCGCCGAACCCCGCCGTGGCGGCGCGACCGGTGAACGTGTTGACCAGCGAGGTGTTGTAGAGCAGCGTGCCGTCCTGCGCGTCGATCAGGACGAGCTGGTACTGCTGCTGGTTCTGCTCGTCGCGCCACGAGACACTCGCCTGATACGCGAACCGGTTGTCATCGGGCGCGACCTGGAAGATCCGCGGCTCGACGCTGACCGGGTCGAGCGTGCCGGGCGCCGTGAAGGTCGTGCGCAGCCCCTCGCTGGACGCCAGCGTCGGCGCGAGGCTGAGCCCGAGCGCCTTGCCCGCGGCCGCCGCGGCGTCGGCCGGCGACAGCATCTGCCGGTTGGTCGGTGCGGCGATCCGGTAGAACTCGTCGCCCACCACCCGGAACACGTTGTTGCCCGAGTCCATGTGGACGGTCACGCCACCCTGGAACACCGGGACGCCGTTGAAGCTGCGCTGCAGCGTGATGTGGCGAAGGCCGGTCTTGGCCTCGACGTCGACACGCGTCACGACGAAGCTCGCTGCATCGGCCGCGCTCAGCTGGAACACGTCGTGGTGCTCCGCAAGGAAGGCTTTGGCCACTTCGACAGGGTCCGTGGCATGGGCCGGGATCGGGAACCGCGGGGTCGTGGCAACGACGCGCACGATGCCGGCCTCGTTGATCTCCACCGTGACCGGCGCGCCGGCCTTGAGCTCGAGCGCCGAGACCGCGGGGTCGCGATCCGGAGTGACGGTGGTGCCATCGTCCGGGCCGGTGGCGCAGGCCGTCAAGCACAGGACAGTGGCGGAGAGCAATTGCGTTAGACTGCGGCTTCTGAACATATGAATTCGTTCCCTCGGTGGCACGATGCCCATATGCGTGCGCGGAGTAAACGTCTTTTTTTCACCCTGACTGGTGAAAATCTGCTCACAGTGAACGAACGACCTGGAGTTAGTTCTAATTTATCTAATAAATACGATAGTCTAAAATTATTAAGCGAATCTTAATCGAAAACGAGGCTCGAACGCAGCCGGGGCCGCTCAACCATCTAAGTATCTGTAATTTCATTACCGGCTTCGACAGTTACGATCGTACAATTTCGGAGAGTTACGCCGCGGTGCGTTGCTCGATCGAAGGCCTTCCGATCGAGACGTGAACGGTGCGACGGGCGTACGGGCGCGGGCGCCCGTCACGCCGGACTTGCTTCACCCGCGTGGCATTGCCGGCGACAGCTACGCGGGTGACACCTGCTCGTAGGCCACCCCCCAGCGGATCCCGCGATCGCAGGTGATCAGCACCGGCGCGTCGATCCGCCGGACGATCCGCGCGAAGATCGCCGCCCCGGCGGCGATGACGTCGGCGCGCGCGGGCTCGATCCCGGCAATCGCCGTGCGCTCGGCGAGCGTCGCGGCGAGCAGGCGTGCGCGCAGCTCCTGGACCGCGTCCGGGGCGATCCGCAGCCCGGTCACCGCCGCCGCGTCGTAACACGCGAGGCCGAGCTTGACCGCGGCCAGCGTCGTCGCGGTGCCCGCGGTGCCGATCACCGGGACCGCGTCGGGCAGCGTGAGCGCCGCGAGGTGCTGGTCGATATCGGCCTCGAGCGCGGCGATCTCGGCGGCCGCCGGCGGATCATGCTTCAGGTGGCGCTCGGTCAGCCGCACCGCGCCGATCGGCACGCTGACCTCGGAGACGACGCGCCCGCGGTCGACCGCGATGAGCTCGGTCGAGCCGCCGCCGACGTCGACCACGAGGTAGCGCGCCGCGGCGAGCTCCGGGAAGGTGCGCGCCACCGCGATCGCCGCGAGCTCGGCCTCGCGCCGCCCGGCGATCACCTCGATCGGTGCGTTCAGGATCTGCTCGGCGGGGCCGACGAAGTCCGCCGCATTCTGGGCCTCGCGCATCGCCTGGGTGGCGATCACGGTCGGCCGGGCGACGCCGTGCTCGTCCATCACCCGGCGATACTCGCGGCAGATCGCCAGGCTGTTCGCGATCGCGTCGTCGGCGAGCCGGCCGGTGGCATCGAGCCCCTTGCCGAGCCGGCCGAACCGGCACAGGTCGACCAGCGGCTGCATGGCGCGATCCACGATCAGCAGGAGCAGCGTGTTGGTGCCGATGTCGATCACCGCGGTGGCCATGGCGGCTGTATAGCGCGACGCGTGGGTTAGCGGTGCGGGCGTGCCGTCCCCCTACACCGCTCCCTCGACCGCGCGATCGCAGCGCTCGCCGTGCCCGACGGACTCGAGCTGGATCGTGACGTGGCCGATCCTGAACCGGCGCGCGAGCTCGGCCGAGGCGTCGGCCAGCATCGTCGGCGCGCAGGTCTCCCACGGCAGGATCAGGTGGGCGGTCAGCGCGACCTCCGTCGTGCTCATCGACCAGATGTGCAGATCGTGGACGCCGGTGACGCCCGGCAGCGCCGCCAGGTACGCCTCGACCGCCTGCGGATCGACGTGCGCGGGGACGGCGTCGAGCAGGAGGTCCATGGCCTCGCGCACGAGGCGCCACGTGCCGGCGAGGATCACGGCCGAAACCGCGAGGCTCGCCGCCGGATCGATCCAGGCCCACCCGGTCTGCCAGACGATCACCCCCGCAACGACGACGCCGGCCGAGACCGCCGCGTCGGCGACCAGGTGGAGGAACGCGCCGCGCACGTTCATGTCGTGAGCGCGGCCCCGCGCGAACATCAGCGCCGCGACCGCGTTCAGCACGACGCCGATCGCCGCGACGACCGCGACGAGCCCGCCGTCGACCGGAGGCGCGGCGCCGAGCCGCTGGACGGCTTCCCACACCACGCCGCCGATCGCGAACAGCACGAGGCCGCCGTTGCCCAGAGCCGCGAGGATCGTCGTCCGGCGCAGCCCGTAGGTGCGCCGCGCGGTCCGTGCGCGGCGCGCGAGCACCGTCGCGCCCCACGCCATGGCCAGCCCGAGCACGTCGCCGAAGTTGTGGACCGCGTCCGCGAGCAGCGCGGTCGAGTGCGCCGCGACGCCGGCGATGACGCCGATCGCGACGAACGCGATGTTGAGCAGGATCCCGATCGCGAACGCGCGGGTCATCCGATCCGGCGGCGCATGGTGCCCGGCGCCGCCGTGCGCCCCATGATCATGATCGTGATGCGGGTGGCCGTGGTCGTGGTCGGGGTCGGTCATGGGCGCAGAGGGTGGAGCTTACGCAGATGCCGTCACAGGCCGAGCTGCTTGGCCACGATCACCTTCGTGATCTCGTTGGCTCCGGCGTAGATCCGCTGCACGCGGGCGTCCATGAAGGCGCGCGCGACCGGGTACTCGAGCATGTAGCCGTAGCCGCCGAAGAACTGCAGGCAGGTATCGACGACCTCCTGGGCCATGTCGGTGGTCCAGAACTTCGCGATCGAGCACTCCTTCACGAGGTACTTGCCGGCGACGTGCCCGGCGACGACCTGGTCGACGTAGGCGCGGCTGACCTCGGCCTTGGCGAGGCACTCGACGAGCTTGAACTGCGTGTTCTGGAACTTGCTGAGCGGCTTGCCGAACGCCTTGCGCTCCTTGGTGTAGGCGATCGTGTCGACGATGACCTGCTCGGCGGCCGCCACCGCGCCGATCGCGACGCACAGCCGCTCCTGCTGGAGCTTCTGCATGAGCATGAGGAAGCCGCTGCCCTCGACGCCGAGCAGGTTGCCGGCCGGGACCCGGCAGTCCTCGAACGCCATCTCCGAGGTGTCCTGCGAGGCCATGCCCATCTTCTTCAGGCGCTTGCCCTTGGTGAACCCGGCGCGGCCGGCCTCGACGACGAGCAGCGAGATGCCCTTGTGGGCGTTCTCGGGGTCCGGATCGGTCTTCGCCGCGACGATCACCAGATCGCAGAGCTGGCCGTTCGAGATGAAGGTCTTCGAGCCGTTGATCACGTAGTCATCGCCGTCGCGCACCGCCTTTGTCGTCACGGCCGCGAGGTCCGAGCCGGTGCCGGGCTCGGTCATCGCGATCGCCGTGATGAGCTCGCCGGACGCGCAGCCGGGCAGCCAGCGCCGGCGCTGGTCCTCGTTGCCGAACGTGTAGAGGTACGGGACGATGATGTCGGAGTGCAGCGACATCGCGAAGCCGCTCTCGTAGGCGCGCGCGAGCTCCTCCATGACGATCACCGAGCACACGAAGTCGGCCCCCGCGCCGCCGTACTTCTCGTCGAGCCAGGGGCACAAGAAGCCCTGCGCGCCGGCCTTGCGCCAGATCTCGCGATCGACCTGGCCCTGCTCGCGCCACCGCTCCTGGTGCGGCCGGATCTCGCGTTCGATGAACTGGCGAAACGTCTGACGGAACGACTCGTGGCCAGCATCGAACAGGGTGCGATCCATCGCCGGTCTATATCACCGGTGTGCCGGCGTGCGTCGCCACAAATCGCCGCCGGCGGCGCTGAAACCGGCCGGCCGGGCGGACCGCGCCGGGCGGCGTGCTAGCCTGCCGCGCGCGTGGCATGGACCGTCGATGAGCCCGGCGTGACGCTCGCGGCGTTCGTGAAGGCCAGGACCGCCGTGGCGTGGTCGGTGGCCAAGCGCCAGATCGCGACCGGCA
>Ga0137459_1000213_pt1 | contig 21006 bp, 28 predicted proteins | sample EasRivERMGT700_2_FD_104908 | JGI IMG/M metagenome (GOLD analysis project Ga0137459, IMG submission 104908) | Soil microbial communities from meander-bound floodplain in the East River, Colorado, USA - East River MetaG ERMGT700_2 | ecosystem: Environmental > Terrestrial > Soil > Floodplain ...
CCACAGGACCGCCAGCCCGCCTGCGTCATGGCCTGCCCGACGAACGCGCGGCTGTTCGGCGACATCCACGATCCCCAGTCGGAAGCCTCGCGCGCCATCCGCGAGCAGGGCGGTTACGCGCTGATGCCCGAGTGGGGCACGCATCCGGCGAACCACTACCTGCCGCGGCGCAAGACGACCAAGCACCTGCACCCGGACGAGCTCGAGCGCCACGACAACCCGCTCAAGGTCGACGGCCTGCTGCCGCGGCCGGCGCCCGGCGAGCCGGCGCTCGACGACGTCACCAGCTGGTAGGCCATGCGGCCCGCCTGGTCGGTGATCCTGCTCACCACGCTCATTGGCGCGGGCCAGGGGCTGTTCCTCGCGCTATACGCGGTGGACGCCTACGACGCCGCGCGCGGCCAGGCGTCGCTGGCGCCGTTCTTCGTGGCGGCGGCGATCGCCGCGTCGCTCGCATTGGTCGGCGCCGGTCTGCTGGCTTCTTTCTTCCACCTGGGCCATCCCGAGCGTGCCTGGCGCTCGGCGGCCATGTGGCGCACCTCCTGGCTGTCGCGCGAGGTGATCGCGCTGCCGCTGTTCCTGGCGTTGGTGGCGCTTTACGGCGCGCTGCACTGGTTGGGCACGCTGCAGGGCGCGTTGCTGGTGGGCGCGCTGGCGGTGCTCGCCTGCGCCGCGCTCTTCGTGTGCACCGGGATGATCTATGCCTGCCTCAAGTTCCTGCAGGAATGGCACACCCCGCTCACCGTTACGAACTTCGTCCTGTTGGGCTCTGCGTCCGGCCTGACCGCGGCGGCGGCGCTCGCCGCCTGGCTGCAGCCGGCGCTGGTACGGGGCTACGTCGTCGCGGCGCTCGCGCTCGGCGCGCTCGCCTATCTCGGGCGCCTGGCGTCGCTGCGGCGCAATGCCCGCCTACGGCCCATATCCAATCTGGCCAGCGCCATCGGCGTGAAGCACCCCAGGATCGTGCAGATCGCGCAGGGCGCCATGGGCGGCTCGTTCAACACGCGCGAGTTCTTCCACGGACGGCCGCGCGAGGTGGTGCGCGCCGTTCGCTGGTCGATGCTGGCGCTGGTGTTCCCGGTGCCCGCGCTGCTGCTATTCGGCGGCAGCCAGTCGGCGCCGGTGCTCGGCGCCGCGTTCCTGCTGCAATACGCGGGGCTGCTCGCCGAGCGCTGGTACTTCTTCGCCGAGGCGAAGCACCCGCAGAACCTTTACTACCAGGCGATCGCCTAGGACTTCCACCCCCAGGCGACGCCCGGGCCAGGCTATTTCGCCGGGCACCCCGCGACGTCTCCCGGCACCTTGCCCACCAGCAGCAGGAAGCTCCCGAACGGCCCCATATTGCCCATCGCTTCCATCATCGGGCCGTCGAAGTGCAGGCGCCCGAACATCATGGCGCGCATCGGACCGTACTCGCCCTTGCCCATTTCGATCCAACGGGCGGTCTCCGCCCACATGAGGTAATCAGCATCGTCATCGAGCTTGGATTCGGCCTTCCCGCCATACACGCACACCGTCTTGCCGTCTTTCTCGGACACGCGCAACTCGATGCGCGGGCTGTCTTCGCAATCGCTGCGGTAGATCTGCATGGCCTTGAAGCCGCGCCCCTTGTCGTTCTTGATCCACCCCGACTCGACCAGCTTCCCGGTCAGGGTCGAATCGGCGTTCCAGGCCTTGCACATTTCCTGCGCCCACTCCGGCGCCATCATCACCGGCGCCGCCCCGCAGAGCGGCGACGCGATTGCAAGGGCGAATCCCAGTGCTGCGGCCCGCTTCATGCCATCCGTCGCTCAGTACTTCCAGCCGTAACCGATGCCCAGGGAATCCTGGCTCATGCGCAGGTTGGCCTCGCCGCCGCCCAGCCCCGCGGGAGGAAAACCGGGGGGAATCGAGCCCGAACCGTTCACCTTGGTCTCGAAGGCGTGCATGTACATGACAGTCAGCTCGCCATTGCCCCCCATCTTCCAGGTGGCGCCCAGGGTAACGTGGTTTTCCACCACGCCGGGCGCAAGGACGTTGAAGAACGTCTGGCTTTGCGGAATCGGTTGCTTCAGCGTGACGAACCCGCCGCGCAGCGTGACATTCGGGTTCAGTTCGTAGGTGACGCCGAGCTTATAGACGGTGGTGTTCTGCCAGCCGAAGCCCGGGCCGTTGGTGCTGCCCAGCGCGCAGGCGCCCTGGAACAGGCAGTCCACAGGGTTGCCGACCGCGGCCACGTCCGCGTATTGGATTTGCACGATGTCGCTCGCGATGGTCAGGGCAGGGGTTGCCTTCCAGGCGATGCCGACGCCGTAGTTCTCCGGGATGTCGAACTCCCCTTGGTTGGCGAACAAGCCGCTGTATTTTTCGAACTTGCTCATGCTCGTCTTCGTCTGGTAGGTGGCGCCGAGCATGACCGTCGGCGAGACCTGCCCCATCCAGCCGAGGCGCACGCCGTAGCCGGTGGAATCGTCGTAACCATTGTTGGTGACGTTGGTCGAGCTGGAGGACATGCCGGTGAACGGCTGCAGGCCGTCCGCCTTGAAGCGTTGATACGCGAGATTGAGCGAGGCGCCGAAGGAATGGTTGCCGCTCTTCCATGCCAGAGTGGGCGCAATGAACAGCTGCATGAGGTCCACGCCCGCCGGGCTGGTACCGCCGAACCCGGCAAAGGGACTGGCGTCATAGGTGGTGTTCATGCCGCCGTTGCCATATACCGCGACGCCGAGCGACAAGTTCGGGTTCAGCATGTGGTTGTAGCCGAACTCGGGGATGAGGAAGCTAGACGTGCCGTTGCCGTCGTAGGTGCCGTTGACGCCGGGAAAGGCATTGCCGGTGATCTCTGCGCCGCGGTCGGGCATGAACCACTCGAGGCCCAGATCGGCGCGATTGCCGACCCACGCCATCCCGGCGGGATTGGACGCCGCCGCGAGAGCGTCCTGCGGCAGCGCGATGCCGACGCCGCCCGTAGCTTTGGATTTGATGCCGTAGCCGTGCGCGAAGTAGCCTGTTGTGGCGAGCGCCGCGCAGGGCGCGAGAGCCGCGGCAGTTGCCGCGGCCAGCAGAATCTTCCTCATGATTTCCCCCTCAGATGAATAGGCTCACGTCCGCGTCGCGCGCCATCGGCAGGAAAGTCGCCGCGCCGCAGTATTCCTTCACTTCAACGATGAAATCTTCGGGCTTGTACCCGAACAGGTCGACGGTCATCTGGCAGCCGATCAGTTTCACGCCGCCCTCGATGCACGCGGTGCGCAGCTCTTCCACGCTGGCGACGCCCTTGTTGTGAATGGTCTGCTTCATGAGCATGGTGGCCATGCTCTCGAAGCCCGGCACGATGCCCTGCACGGCATTGGGAATGTTCCAGTTGATCCCCTTGAACCACTCCGGGCCGAAAGGCATCTTCATCGGCATGCCCGGGTTGCCGAGCGGGCTCACCTTCAGGTCGCTGATGTCCTTTCTCAGCAGGCCCAGGCCGTAAAAGGTGAAGAACATGGACACGTTCCAGCCGAGCGCGGCCGCGGTCGAGGCGAGGATGAACGGCGGATACGCCCAATCGAGCGTGCCCTTGGTGGCAATGATGGTCATGGACGGCGTCTGCTTCTCGCGCAGTTCGGCGAGCTTTTTCGGCAGCAGCGCTTCCAGCCGTTCGTTGATCAGGCGGTCCAGATCGGATGCATCGGACATAGTCGACTCCTCAGTGGGGGGAAGTTAATACTCTGCGGGAGTATGCGCCAAGAGTTTCCTCTGATGGGGACAAGCGGGTTCCCTTATGCGGCAACGCACCATAGGGAGAATGGCCGGCGCATACTCGGCGGTGTATATTCCCGCCATGACCGATCCCAAGATGCACGATCCCGCAGCGAAAAAGGCGATGGATGCGCGCCTCGCGCGCATCGAAGGTCAGGTACACGCGGTGCGGCGCATGATCAGCGAGGACGAACCCTGCGAGGACATCGCGCAGCAGCTCGCCGCCGCGCGCAAGGCGCTCGACCGGGCGTTCTACGAGATGGTGTCGTGCATGATCCGGCAGGAGCCGCCGGCGGGAAACAACGGGCGCACGGAGCGCGCCGGCAAGGTCGCCGAACTGCTGGCGCGTTTCGGGTAATGACTCTCACTTACATGGAAGCTGGAACCCACCTATGAACTTCGACAAAGAACTCGACGCCCGCGGGCTCAACTGCCCGCTTCCCATCCTGCGCGCGAAAAAGGCGCTCAACGACATGCAGTCCGGGCAGGTGCTGAAGATCGTCTCCACCGACCCCGGGTCGGTGAAGGACTTCCAGGCGTTCGCCAAGCAGACCGGCAACGAGCTCCTGTCGCAGGCCGACGCGAACAAGGAGTACACGTTCTTCATGAAGCGCAAGTAGCCTGCGTCAGGCAACGCTGCCGAAGCCAAGGTCGGTGGCGCCGGCGGGAGCCTTCAGTCCGGCCAGCCGGCATCCCTGGGCGACCGGGCCGCGCGGGAACAATGCATACAGGTACTTCATCCCGCCCTTGAAGTGGAATTTCTCTTCCAGCGCGTCCTTGATCTCGCGCAGGTTGATCGCGGTCTCGCCGTGCCGGGCGTAGAACTCCTGCAGGCTGCGCACGACTTCCCAGTGGTCTTCCAGCAGCTTGAGCCCTTCCTGCGCGGCCAGGCCGCGCGCCAGCTCGGGCGTCCATTCGTGGGGCGCGTGGCGGAATTCGCTCGTCGAGGCCATGGTCGGCTCCCTCCAGGGGTGTTGGGGCGAATTCATTATCGCGCCGGCCAGCGCATGCGCCAAGGGCAGTAGACTCCCCCCATGAGCGACGCGCTCGATTACCTGCTCAAGGCCCGCCCCGAGGCGATCGGCCACTACTTCCGCTTCCTCAAGCTGGCGGGATCGACGCTCGAGCCGAAGACGCGCGCGCTGATTTCGGTCATCACCAAGGTGCACTCGCAGACCGAGCGGGGCTTCCGCCAGTACCTGGTGCGCGCCCTGCACGAGGGCGTCAGTCCCGCCGAGGTCCTGGACGCGCTGCTGATGGCGTTTCCCGCGCTCGGCATGGCGAAGATCGTCTGGGCGGTGGACCTGATCCTCGAGATGGACATTCCCGAGTTCCGTCCCGAGCTGATGGGCGCCGAGCCGAAATGGCACGACCTCGCGGGGGCCGACGCAGTCGGCGCGGGCGAGGTGAAGCGCGTCGCCTGCGACGGGCGCGAGCTGTTCGTCTGCCGGCCGGAGGGCGAGTGGCGGGTCTACGACAGCCGCTGCCCGCACCAAGTGACCAACATCCCGCTGGTGGCGCTGGATGGCATGCGTCTCACCTGCCCGAAGCACGGCTGGAAGTTCGACGTCGCCTCCGGCAAGTGCATCGAGAAGGGATCGCGGCCGCTGCGGCGCTTCGACGCCCGCGTCGAGGGCGGGCGGTTGCAGGCGTACTGGTAGGAAACCCTAGCGGGTGCGCCGCGCGATCCACTTCGCCGCGGCATCGAGCACCGGAGCCGCTTCGCCGATCGCCGGCGTCAGCCGCAGCCGCAGCCCCGGCAAGCGCGCCGCGAGCCCCTCGAGGATGCGCGGCAGGTCGTTGCGCAGGTGGCCGCCGGGCGCGACGAAGGCGGGAACCACGCTGACCCTGCGAAGTCCGCGGGAGTACAGCGATTCGATCGCCGCGCCGAGCGACGGTCCGATGCGCTCCAGATAGGCAAGCTCGACCGTGGCGCCGGGAAGCGCGCGTGCCGTGCGGGCGCGCAAGCGCTCGAGCGGCCGCGACCAGCCGGGCTCGCGCGAGCCGTGCGCGAAGATGACGACCGCGCGCGGGCTACGGCGCTTGCGCGCGGTCGTGATAGCGGGCCCGGTACAGGAGGCGCGGCTGCTCCGGCGCGTCGCGGAACGCGGTGCGCGCGTGCAGCACGTTGTTGCAGATCACGCCCATGCCGGCTTCGAGCCGCAGGCGCAGCGCGAAAGGCGCGTCGCCGGCGAGCCACGTAGCGAGGAAACCCGCTGCGGCCGCGGTGTCCGCATCGCCCGCCCAGCCGACGCTGACCGTGCGCGCGGTGTAGCGCATGTGCAGCGTGCCGTCATCCTCGTCGACGGAAAAGACAGGCGCGGATTGCGCGGCGCGTGCGACCTCCGCCTCCTCCGCGCGCTCGGGGATGGTCATCGCGCCGGGACGCATCAGCGCGCGGACCCAGTCCGGATTCGCGTCGCGCAGCAGCAGGTACGCCATTTCATGGTCGAGGAGCAGGGTCTCGCCGCCCTGCGCGGCGCCGCGCACGCAATGCAGCACGAAGGCGCGGATGCGGCGCGCGGGCGCGTTGTAGTAGCCGTCGGTGTGCCAGCGGATGGCGCGGTTCGTGTAGGGGATGAACTCCCCGCGCGTGTCGCCTTCGCGCACCGCGATGCTGGAGATGCCGTCGTCATCGGCGAGCCAGTTGGGGTCGAGCCGCTCGAGTCCGAACTGCCGCCCGAGCGCGCGCGGGATCTCCTTGTCCTCATCCCCGCCGCGGGCGCTTGCGTACAGCGCCATGTTGGCGCGGCGCAGGCGCTCGCCAACGGCAGCGCGCTCCGCGCTGCTCAGCATGCGCGGATCGCGCACCTCCACCAGGAGTTCGCTCGCCTGTCGCGGATAGCCTGCAAGCTTCGCCTCGCGCCAGATGCGGAATGCCTCCGTGTCATCCAGGCGGAAGGGATTTCCGAGTGCGAGGCTCAATCGCCGCTCACCCCGAGCCGCTGCGCCTTGCCGGGCTGCGGCGCGAGCAGGCCATCCATGGTCTTCTTCAGCATGCCGAGCGCCTCCGGCGCCTGGATGTCCATGATCTGGTCGGCGACCCAGTGCTGGTCGGAGTCGAGCATGTGCTCGCGCACCGCGAGCCCGAGGTAGCGCAGGAGCGGGAAGCTCGGCTTTTCCGGCGCGCATGCGAAGGTCGCGTAGTCCGCCGCGCGCCGGTTGAGCAGATCGATGAAGTTGCCCTTGGTGTCGAAGCCGTCGTCGCCGGCCATCGCGCGCACGTTGTCCTGCACGATCTCGCCGAGTCGCTGGCCGGCGGCCTGGATGAAGCGCGCGCGCTCCGCCTCGCTCATGCGCCCGTAGGCCATGCGGTCGCTCATGTGCAGGAGGAACGCGGCCATCTCGCCGAGGATCTTCATGCCGCGCTCGGGGGTGACGATGTCGCAATCCCACTTGGACAGGTTGGCGACGACCTCATCCGATACTCGCCAGATGGTCGAGGCGAGCACCGAGGAGATCTCGGCCGTCGAGCGGCCGCCCGCGTTCTTGAAGAAGACGGTCTTCAGGCGCAGCGCCACGCGACGCTCCCTACTTCCGCTTGCGGATGAAGAACTCGTGCACGTCGCGCGCGCTGTCGCGCGCCCCCACCAGCTCGAGGCCGGTGGTCTTGACCCAGGCGCGCACGTCCGAGGGCGATCCCGGGCAGCTGGAGATGAGCTGCAGGATCTCTCCCGCCTGCATGGCATCGAGCAGCTTCTTCGCCTCGAGGATCGGGCCGGGGCAGGAGACGCCGCGGATGTCGAGCACGGCGTTGGCCTTGATCTTCGCGCCCTGTCCCTTGCGCAGGTAGTACTGGGTGCGCCTGCCTTCGCCCTTCTCTGTGCGCAGCAGCTCGTGGTTCGTGTGGTTCACCCAGGCGGTGACGTCGTCGAAAGTGCCCGGGCAGTCCGACACGAGGAGCAGCACCTGCCCGGCATCCAGGTCGTCGAGCACGCGCTTCGCGCCCAGCAGCGGTGCGGGGCAGGACAGGCCCGTCAGGTCGAGGGTGATGGTCGGCTTGGCGTTCAACGCGGGATCCTTTTGCGCAGCGCCCATCAGTATCCTCCTTTGCCGTACGGCTTGGGCAGCCCGGCGACCTTGGCGGCCTGCTTGGCGGGCCCGCCCGGGAACAGGTCGTACAGGTACTTGCTGTCGGTGCCGGGACGCACTTCCTCGGCGAACGCCTTCAGCATGTTGCGGAAGTTCGGCGTCTGGCCGTCCTCGCGGTGCTTGTCGCGCATGAAGCGGATCACGTCCCAGTGTGCGTCGGTGAGCGGCAGGCCCTCGGCCTGCGCGATCACGGGCGGCGCCGCGTCGCTGTACTCCGGCTCGAGCAGGTAGCCCTCTGCGTCGGTCGCGTGCTCCACGCCGTCGATCATGTATCCCATGCCGTTGCTCCTACTTGTGTCCCACGAACACGCCGAAACCGAGCCCGCGGTGGGCGCCGATGCCATGCACCTGGAGCGCGAGCGACTGGCGCGAGGGCAGTTCGGCGAGCATCAGGCTGAAACCGGCGAGCTCGCCCTGCGGGCCGCGCGTCACCGTGCGCCTGCCGACGATGAAATCCGCGCTCACGTCGATGCGCCCCAGTTCCTCCGTCGCCTGCTTCACGAAGTCTGCTTCGTCGTCCATCACGGCGGCGACGCGGTGCGCGTACAAAGTCGCGTAAGGCGCGAGCGGCCGGGTCTTCGCCTCGCCCAGCGCGACCGGCGCGCCGGCCACGTCGAGCTGCCGGCCGCACAGGCCGAGCGCGAGATCGATCTTCGCCTCGGGAACGCGCATCAGCAGGCGGCTGCGCCGCTGCAGCACGAGGCCGCCTTCGCCCGCCGACGCCCCGCGGACCGGCAGGACAGCGACCGTGGCGTCGTCGAACAGTTGCGGGCATGCGTGCGACAGCGCCAGCCAGAGTCCCAGCGAGTGGTCGCGCGGCAGCCGGCTGCCGGACACCGCGAAGGCCAGGTCGACATGGCTCACTTCGGCTGGCGCTGCGCCCACGCCGCCATCGCCTCGGCCCAGCGCCGGGCGGTCTGCGGGTCGATGTCGAACACCGTGAAGCGCTTGCCTTCGCGGATCCGGATCCGCAGCAGCGCCATGCCGCCCGCGGCGTGGACGACCTCCTGCAGTTCGACGGCCTGGCCGCCGAGCGGTACGACGAAGCTCTCCAGCGGCGTGACCGCAGCCATGGTCTGCGGATTGAATCCGGGTCGCGGCGGCGTGCCTATTCCCCGCTAGGCGCAGCCCGCATAACCCATCCGGGGTATGCCGCATACCCACACGGGAGCTACCGCCTGGCGGCGCGCGGGGCTACAGTCTGTGGCATCCGGCGGTTCCTCGAGGAGGGAGCAGGCATGGCCAAGAAAGAGCACAAGACCCCGTTGCTGGACCAGCTCGAGGGCGGCCCCTGGCCGAGCTTCGTCACGGGCCTGAAGCGCCTGGCGAAGGACAACGACATGATGGCCGACCTGCTCGGCCAGCTCGAGACGTCCTACCGCACGAAGAAGGGCTACTGGAAAGGGGGCACCGTCGGCGTATTCGGCTATGGCGGCGGCGTGATCCCGCGCTTCACGGAACTCAAGGACGAAAGCGGGACGCCCGTCTTTCCCGCCGCCGCGGAGTTCCATACGCTGCGCGTGCAGCCGCCCGCGGGCATGCACTACGACACCAAGACGCTGCGCAAGCTCTGCGACATCTGGGAAAAGCACGGCTCCGGCCTGATCGCGTTCCACGGCCAGTCGGGCGACATCATGTTCCAGGGCGTGCGCACGGACAAGGTGCAGGATGCCTTCAATGAACTGAACGAAGCCGGCTTCGACCTCGGGGGCGCCGGCCCGGCGCTGCGCACCTCGATGTCCTGCGTCGGCGCGGCGCGCTGCGAGGTCTCCTGCTACGACGAGCAGCGCGCGCTGCGCGAGGTGATCAACTCCAACCTCGATGAGATGCACCGCCCGGCGCTGCCCTACAAGTTCAAGTTCAAGTTTTCCGGCTGCGGCAACGACTGCGTCAACGCGATCCAGCGCTCGGACTTCGCCACCATCGGCACCTGGCGCGACAACATGCAGGTGAACCACGAGTACTCGCGCGCCTACTTCAAGGCGCACGGGATGACCGACCTGGTGAACGACGTGGTCACGCGCTGCCCGACCAAGGCGATCCAGGTGATGAAGAAAAGCGAGCTGAAGGCCGGCGCGCAGCACTCGGTCGCCGAGCTCGACGACGAGCAGCGGCTGGTGATCGACAACAAGGACTGCGTGCGCTGCGTGCATTGCATCAACGTGATCCGCGGCGGGCTGCTGCCCGGCAAGGACCGCGGCGTCACCATCCTGGTCGGCGGCAAGGGCGTGCTGAAGATCGGCGCCTCCATGGGCACCGTCGTCGTGCCGTTCATGAAGCTCCAGAGCGACGAGGACTTCGAAAAGCTGAAGGAACTTGCGCGCTCGGTGCTCGATTTCTTCGCCGAGAACGCGCTCGAGCACGAGCGCGTGGGCGAGACGGTCGATCGCATCGGGCTGGTGAATTTCCTCGAGGCGCTGGGGCTGCCGGTCGATCCCAACATGATCTCCGAACCACGCTCCAATCCCTACGTGCGCACCGACGGGTGGGACGAGGAGGCCGCGAAATGGATCGAGCAGAAGCAACGACAGAAGAGCGCCGCATGAGCCAACGATCCCCGATCGAGACCGGCGCGCCGGACCCGCTGCCGTTGATGCATCCGCTGATGCTGAAGAATTACGGCAAGTGGATCTACCACGACCATCCGCGGCCCGGCGTGCTGATGCACCGCTCGCAAACGGGCGATGAGATCTGGACCGTCAAGGCCGGCACGCAGCGGCAGATGGACGTGCACACGATCCGCACGCTGTGCGACATCGCCGACAGGTTTGCGGACGGTCACGTGCGCTTCACCACGCGCTCGAACATCGAGTACATGGTCGCCGACGAGGCGCGGGTCAAGCCGCTGATCGAGGCGCTGAACAAGGCCGGCTTCCCCATCGGCGGCACGGCGAATTCGGTTTCGATGATTGCGCATACGCAGGGCTGGTTGCACTGCGATATCCCGGGTACCGACGCCTCGGGCGTGACCAAGGCGCTGATGGACGAGCTGCACCAGGAGTTCATCCAGTGCGAGATGCCCAACCGCGTCAAGCTCTCGACCTCGTGCTGCGAGATCAATTGCGGCGGCCAGGCGGACATCGCGGTGATCGTGCAGTACACCAAGCCGCCGAAGATCAACCACGACCTGGTGGCCAACGTGTGCGAAAGGCCGGCGGTGGTGGCGCGCTGCCCGGTGGCCGCGATCCGGCCGGCGCTGGTGAATGGCAAGCCCTCGCTCGAAGTGGACGAGAAGAAATGCATCTGCTGCGGCGCCTGCTACCCGCCGTGCCCGCCGATGCAGATCAACGATCCCGACAGCACCAAGATCGCGATCTGGGTGGGCGGCAAGAATTCCAACGCGCGCGGCAAACCCACGTTTCACAAGCTGGTTGCCTCCGGCCTGCCGAACAATCCGCCGCGCTGGCCCGAGGTGGCGGCGGTGGTGAAGAAGATCCTCGCCGCTTACAAGGCCGACGCACGCTCGTGGGAGCGCATGATCGACTGGATCGAGCGCATCGGCTGGCCGCGCTTCTTCGAGAACACGGGGCTGCCGTTCACCAAGTACCACATCGACGACTGGCGCGGCTCGCGGCGCACGCTCAACGCGTCCACGCACATCCGCTTCTAGGAACGCCATGAAGATCGGCCTGCTCATCAACGAGGGCCCGTACAACCACCAGGCGGCGGACACCGCCTACCAGTTCGCGCGTGCGGCGCTCGCCAAGGGGCACGAGGTCCAGCGCGTGTTCTTCTACAACGACGGCGTGAACAACGCCAGCAAGCTCACCGAGCCGCCGCAGGACGACCGGCACATCGTCAACCGCTGGTCGAAGCTCGCCGAGGAGCACGGCACCGACCTGGTGGTGTGCGTGGCCGCGGGGCTGCGCCGCGGCCTGGTCGACGACAACCTCGCGCCGGGCTTCCGCATCTCCGGGCTGGGGCAGCTGGTCGAGACCGGGATCGAGTCGGACCGGCTGGTGGTGTTCGGGGACTGACAGGAAGACACATGAGCCAGGTGGAGGAAGAGACCGCAGTCGAAGCCGAGGTGCAGGCGGTCGTCAAGAAGTTCATGTTCGTCAACCGCAAGGCGCCCTACGGCACCATCTATGCTCTGGAGGGGCTCGAAGTGGTGCTGATCAGCGCCGCGTTCGACCAGGACGTGTCGCTCGCGTTCCTGGACGACGGCGTGTACCAGCTGCTCAAGGGCCAGCAGACGAAAGCGCTGGAAGTGAAGAACTTCTCCCCGACCTACCGCGCGCTCGAGGGCTACGACGTCGAGAAGCTGTACGTGGAGCGCGAGTCGCTGGAGGCGCGCGGCATCAGGGAGGACCAGCTGCTGGTGCCGGTGCAGGTGGTGAGCGCGAAGGAGATGGCCGAGCTCATGGAACAGCAGGACGTGATCATCGGCTTCTGAACATGCTGCATATCGTCAACAAGTCGCCGTACGAGAAGAATTCCGTGGCCAGCTGCCTCGCCCACGCGCAGCAGGGCGGCGCGGTGCTCCTCATCGAGGACGCCGTCTACGCCGCGACCAAGGGCAACGCCGCCGAGGCCGCGGTGCGGCGCGCGATGCAGGCGCTGCCGGTGTACGCGCTCGGGCCGGATCTCGAGGCGCGCGGGGTGCAGGGCAGCGTCATCGACGGCGTGCAGGTGGTGGATTACGGCGGGTTCGTGGACCTGGTGGCGGAGCACCGCACGAGCCAGTCCTGGCTTTGAACCGAAGGCGAAACGAAGGAGACATGCATGGCGATCACCGTAGGCGGCAACACCATCGAGACCGACGAGGAAGGCTATCTCGCGAACCTCGGCGACTGGACCGAGGACGTGGCGAAGGAAATCGCCAAGGCGGAGAACGTGGAGATGGGCGAAAACCACTGGGAAGTGGTCAACTTCCTGCGCGAGTACTACACGGAGTACCAGATCGCCCCGGCGGTGCGCGTGCTCACCAAGGCGATCGGCAAGAAGCTCGGGGCGGACAAGGGCAACAGCAAGTACCTGTACGAGCTGTTCCCGTACGGGCCGGCCAAGCAGGCGTGCAAGATCGCGGGGCTGCCGAAGCCGACCGGCTGCGTCTGAGTGTCGTTCCTCACGATCTTCTACGCGTGCCTGTTCTATGCCGCCGCCGCCGTCATGGCGGTGGGGCTCGCGCTGAAGATTGCTGAGTACGCGCGCACGCCCGCGCCGCTGAAGATCCCCACCACGCCGGCGCCCGCGACGCGCGCGGGCGTCGTCGGCCGCATGGCGCGCGAGGTGGTGCTGTTCGAGAGCCTGTTCCGCGCCAACAAGTGGATCTGGCTGTTCGGCTGGATCTTGCACGTGGCGCTCGCACTGGTGCTGGTGCGGCACCTGCGCTACTTCGTCGAGCCGGTGTGGGCCGTGGTCGAGATCGCGCAACCGTTCGGCGTCTACGCCGGCTTCGCCATGCTGGCGGGCCTGGCGGGCTTGTGGGCGCGGCGCTTCCTTGTCGAGCGCGTGCGCTACATCTCCACCATCTCCGACCACCTGATGCTCGCGCTGCTCGCCGCGATCGCGGCCTCGGGCCTGGCGATGAAGTACGTGGCGCACACCGACATCGTCGCGGTGAAGGCGTTCATGCTGGGGCTGATGGTGCTCGACTGGCAGCCGCTGCCCGCCGACCCCGTGCTGCTCGTGCACCTCGCGCTGGTGTCGCTGCTGATGGCGGTGTTTCCCGTCTCCAAGCTCCTGCACGCGCCGGGCGTCTTTTTCAGCCCGACCCGCAATCAGGCCGACGACTCGCGCGAGCGCCGGCACGTGACCGCCTGAGCGCCGGAGGAACCGTGGCCACCAGCACCGTCCAGGCGCCGCCGCTGAAGGAATACCCGGTCATCCCGATCCTCGCGCCGGGTTCGATGGCGGCCTCGAAACCGTATGCCGCCTCCGAAAAGATGAACGAGGCGCTCGGCTTTCCCGGAAAGCTCGTCGACCAATGGCGGGAGAAGGCGATCGGCAAGATGGGCGAGCTGCTGCGCGGCAACCGGGGCCTGCGCGTCTTTCTGGATGCCTGCGTGCACTGCGGCGCGTGCACCGACAAGTGCCACTACTTCCTCGGCACCGGGGACCCGAAGAACATGCCGGTGGCGCGGCAGGACCTGTTCCGCAAGGTCTACCGGCGCTACTTCACGCTGGGCGGGAAGCTGTTCCCGAAGCTCGTCGGCGCGGAGGACCTCACCGAGTCCGTGCTGGAGGACTGGACCAAGTATTTCAACCAGTGCTCCGAGTGCCGGCGCTGCTCGGTGTACTGCCCCTACGGCATCGACACCGCCGAGATCACCATGGCCGCGAAGGAGGTGATGGACTCGATCGGCGTGGGGCAGAAGTACACCAACGAGATCATCGGCAAGGTGCACAGGATCGGCAACAACCTCGGCCTGCCGGGCCCGGCGCTGAAGAACACGCTCGAGACGATGGAAGAGGACGTGAAGGAGGAGAGCGGCCTCGACGTGCGCTTCCCGCTGGACGAGAAAGGCGCCGAGGTGCTGGTGGTGACGCCCTCGGCCGATTTCTTCGCCGAGCCGCACGTCTTCAGCCTCATCGGCTACGCCAAGGTATTCCACGCGGCGGGGATCCGCTGGACGCTCTCGTCGTACGCGTCGGAAGCCGCGAACTTCGGCGTGTTCATCGGCAACCAGGAGCAGATGAGGCTGATCGCCGCGCGCGTGCGCGAGGCGGCGCTGGATCTGGGCGTGAAGCGCATCGTGGTGGGCGAGTGCGGCCACGCCTGGCGCGTCGCCTACAGTTTCTGGAACACGCTGATCGGGCCGTTCGACTTCCTCGACTCGCGCTACCCGGTGCCGCAGCACATCTGCGAGCTGACCTACGACCTGATCCAGCGCGGCGCGGTGTCGTTCGACCGCGAGAAGAACGACGCCCATGTCGTCACCTTCCACGATTCCTGCAACGTCGCGCGCGGCTCGGGCATGGGCGGCATCCCGCGCGGGCAGTTCATCATTCCGCGGGCAGTCGTGCGCGCGGCCTGCAACCATTTCCACGACATGGCGCCGGAGACGATCCACGAGCACACCTTCTGCTGCGGCGGGGGAGGCGGGCTGCTCACCGACGAGCTGCTCGACCTGCGCGTCAAGGGCGCGCTGCCGCGCATGGAGGCGCTCAAGCGCGTGGTGGACGAGCACGGCGTCAATTTCATGGCGACCATCTGCGCCATCTGCAAGGCGCAGTTCGCCAAGGTGCTGCCGTACTACAACTTCGACATGGGCATGATCGGCGGCGTCCACCAGCTGGTGGGCAACGCGATCCGGCTCGGACGCAACGATTGAGGAAACCGGGGTAACGACGATGGAAAACAAGACCGTGGCCGAGAAGCTCACGTTCCGCCGCTACAAGGACGGCGATTACAAGCCCCGCAGCTGGAACGAGCAGATCTTCGACGCCGACCACAGCCACAAGTGCCCGACCTACCAGAAGAGCACGCCGCCCTGCCAGGCGAGCTGCCCCTCGGGCGAGGACATCCGCGGCTACCTCGCCATCGTGCGCGGAACCGAGAAGCCGCCCGCGGGCGTGCCGTGGCAGGAGTACGCGTGGCGGCGGCTCACCGAGGCGAACCCGTTTCCCTCGGTGATGGGGCGCGTGTGCCCGGCGCCTTGCGAGTCGGGCTGCAACCGCAATGAAGTGGAGGATTTCGTCGGCATCAACTCGGTCGAGCACTTCCTCGGCGACTGGGCGATCCGCAACAACATGCAGTACCGCAAGCCCGGGACGTCGACCGGCAAGAAGGTGGCGGTGATCGGCGGCGGACCGGCGGGCCTGTCGTGCGCCTACCAGCTCGCGCTGAAAGGCCATGCAGTCACGATCTTCGAGGAGCACGCGCAGCTCGGCGGCATGATGCGCTACGGCATCCCGGGCTTTCGCACGCCGCGCGACACGCTCGACGCGGAGATCCAGCGCATCCTCGAGCTCGGCGTGACGGCGAAGCTCGGCACGCGCGTGGGCCGCGACGTGACCATGCAGGCGCTGCAGCGGGAGTTCGACGCGGTGTTCATGGGCCTGGGCGCGCAGAGCGGGCGCGCGCTGCCGGTGCCCGGGTCGGAAGCGCCCAATTGCGTCACTGCGACTGCGTTCCTGCGCGCCTTCAACGACGGGCGCCTGCAGCACGTGGGCAAGCGCGTGGTGGTGATCGGCGGCGGCGACACCTCGATCGACGTGGCCACCGTCGCGCGGCGCCTCGGCCACATCCAGAACATCCACCCCACGGACCACCCGGAAGTCGTCATCGTCGGCAAGGCCGCGCAGGACGTGGCCGAAGTCTCGTCGCGGCAGGGCGCGGAGGTGACGCTGACCTCGGTGTTCTCCATCGAGAAAATGCAGGCGAACCGGCAGGAGATCGAGCATGCGCTGGCCGAAGGTGTCGCGATCCGCGACGGCTGGGCGCCCGTCGAGGTCGTGCTGGGAGCCGACGGCCGCGCGAGCGGCCTGAAGATCGCGAAGTGCGAAGCGAAATTCGTAGGGCCCAGGCTCGAGGTGAAGGTGGACGAGAGCACGGCGATCGTGGTGCCGGCCGACCTGATCGTTTCGGCGATCGGCCAGTCCGTGGATTTCACGGGACTGGACGGCTTCGACAACGGCAGGGGCCTGATGGCGGCGGACAAGAACTACCAGGTCCCCGGCAAGCCCGGCATCTGGGCGGGCGGCGACGTGCTGCGGCCGCACCTGCTCACCACCGCCATCGGGCACGGCTGGATCGCCGCCGAGGGCATCGACCGCCACCTCAGGGGCGAGCCGGCGGAGAAGCGCCCGAAGATCGACGTGCATTCCTTCGACCTGATGCGCAAGCTCATGGAGAGGGGCCTCAAGGTCGAGGCAGCGCCGCGCGAGCCCGTGAGCGGGACCGACGGCGCGAAATTCGCCGTGCACAACTACGACGACCGCTCGGCGCGCCACGTCATTCCCCACGGCGACCTGTTCCTCGGCCACTTCTCCCACGTGCCGCGCGAGAGGCGCTCGGTGACCACGCTCAGCGCCGAGGCGGCGCTGGGCAATTTCGAGGAGCGGCTGGAAGCGCTCGACGAGAAGCGCGCGGTGGCGGAAGCCAAGCGCTGCATGAGCTGCGGGCTGTGCTTCGAATGCGACAACTGCGTCGTGTACTGCCCGCAGACGGCGGTGTTCCGCGTGAAGAAGGACAAGGCCACCATGGGCCGCTACGTGGACACCGACTACACCAGGTGCATCGGCTGCCACATCTGCGCGGACGTCTGCCCCACCGGCTACATCCAGATGGGGTTGGGCGAGTGATGGTGCGGCTCACGGCAGCGCTCGCGTTCGCGCTCGCCGCGGGGGCCGCGCCTGCCGCCGACCGCGTCGCCAGGCCCGCGCTCGAGATCGAGAGGCCGGGCCGGTGCGTCGAAGCGACCGACTTGATGCGGCGCGACCACATGAAGTTCCTCCTGCACCAGCGCGACCGCACCATGCGCGAGGGCGTGCGAACCAAGCAGCACAGCCTCGCGGAATGCGTCGAGTGCCACGCCAGCACCAAGACCGGCAGCGTGCTGGGCGAGCAGGGTTTTTGCCAGAGCTGCCACAGCTACGCCGGCGTGAAGCTCGACTGCTTCGAGTGCCACGCCGCGAAGCGGGCGCCGGCCGCGGCGAAGGCGCAGCCGTGAACGACCCGGGCCGCCGCGGATTCCTCGGCACCGCCGCTGCGGCGCTCGCCGGCATCGCGATCGCTCCCGGCATCCGCCTGATCGACCTCGCCGGCGCGCGCCCGCCCGAGCTGGCCGCCAGCGGCAAGGTGCGCTGGGGCCTGCTCATCGACACCGCGAAGTGCGCGACCGGCTGCACCGATTGCGTCACCGCGTGCAACACGGAGCACGGCCTGCAGGACACCGGCAGGCCGCGCACGGACGCGCAATGGATCCGCAAGATCGACCTCAAGGACCTGAGGAGCGGCCGCCAGCATTCGGCGCCGGTCATGTGCCAGCACTGCGCCGAGCCGCCCTGCGTGGACGTGTGCCCGACCGGCGCCTCGTTCAAGCGCGCGGACGGCATCGTGCTGGTCGACAAGCACACCTGCATCGGCTGCCGCTACTGCGTCATGGCCTGCCCCTACAAGGCGCGCTCCTTCATCCACGAGAACCTCACCGGGCAGAAGCCCGAGGTGCCGCGCGGCAAGGGGACGGTCGAGGGGTGCACGCTGTGCGTGCACAAGATCGACCGCGGCGACGGCAATACGGCGTGCGCCGAGGCGTGCAAGGCAGCCGGGCACGAAGCCATCGTGTTCGGCGACCTCAACGACCCGCAGAGCGCGGTGTCGCGGCGCCTGCGCGAGATTCCGAGCCGGCAACTGCGCGGCGACCTGCGGCTGGACACGGGCGTGCGGTACTCGGGCGTCTGAGATGGCCACCCTCATTCATCGGGAATTGTCCGCGAGCGGACTGCGCTTCTGGGTTCCGCTGCTCGCCGTGGGCGCGGCAATCGCTTTGGGGTTCGCGGCCTTCGTGCACATGGAGACCAACGGCCACTTCGTCACCGGCATGGACAACCAGGTGGTGTGGGGTATCCCGCACGTCGTCGCAGTGTTCTTCATCGTTGCCGCCTCGGGCGCCCTCAATGTCGCCTCGGTCGCCTCGGTGTTCGGCCGCGTCGCCTACAAGCCGCATGCCCCGCTTTCGGCGCTCGTCGCGCTGGCGCTGCTCGCGGGCGGCCTCGTCATCCTCGCCGCCGACCTCGGCCGGCCCGACCGCCTCGTGGTGGCGATGACGCACTTCAATTTCAAGTCGATCTTCGCGCTCAACATGTTCCTCTACAGCGGGTTCTTCGCCATCGTCGGCGCGTACTTGTGGTTCATGATGGAGCGGCGCATGAACCGCTTCAGCGGCGCCGCGGGCCTCGCGGCGTTCGTCTGGCGGATCGTCCTCACCACCGGAACCGGCTCGATCTTCGGCTTCCTCGTCGCGCGCGAGGCCTTCGATTCGGCGCTGCTCGGCCCGAGCTTCGTGGTGTATTCGCTTGCCTACGGCACCGCGCTGTTCCTCGTCGCGCTGGATCTGGCCTGGCGCTGGGACGGCCGCGCGGCCGAGGCCGAGACGCTCGCGCGCCTCGGGCGGCTGCTGGCGATCCTGGTCGCCGCCTCGCTCTACATGACGGCGGCCTTCCACCTCACCAAGCTGTACATGACGCGCTACCACGGCATCGAGGCGTTCCTCCTCGCGCAGGGCGGCATCTACACGGCGCTCTTCTGGCTCGGGCAGGTCGGCGTCGGCGGCGTCCTTCCGCTCGTCCTCCTGTATTCGCCGCGCACCGGCGCCACGCGCGGCGGCGTGATCGCCGCGGCGGTGCTGGTGGCGCTCGGCGGTCTCGCGCAGATGTACGTCACCATCGTCGGCGCGCAGGCCTGGCCGCAGCCGATCTTTCCCGGCTGGCAGGAATCGAGCACGTTCTTCGACGGCGAGATCCACGCTTACGCGCCGAGCGCTGCCGAGATCGCGCTCAGCCTCGGCGGTGTGGCACTCGCCGCGGCGCTGATTGCGGTCGGCTTGAAGGTGCTTTGCTTCCTCCCCGACCCATGCACCGCTTCCTCGTCTCCGCCGCCCACAAGTCCTCCGGCAAGACCACGCTGAGCGTCGGGCTGGCGGCGGCGCTGCGGCGACGCGGCCTCGCGCTGCAGACGTTCAAGAAGGGGCCGGACTACATCGATCCACTGTGGCTCGCCGCGGCGAGCGGGCGGCCCTGCCGCAACCTCGACTTCTACGTCTCCGCGCGCGAGGAGATCCTCGACTCGTACGCGCGCCACGGCGCGGCGGCCGACGTCTGCCTCATCGAGGGCAACAAGGGGCTCTACGACGGGCTCGCCCTCGACGGCTCCAGCTCGAACGCGGCGCTGGCCAAGCTGCTGGACGCGCCGGTGGTGCTGGTGATCGACGCGCGCGGCATGACGCGCGGCATCGCGCCGCTGATCCTCGGCTACCAGGCCTTCGACCCGTTGGTGCGCTTCGCGGGCGTGATCCTCAACCGGCTCGGCGGCTCGCGGCACGAAGCGAAGCTGCGCGCCGTGATCGAGCACTACACGGGCGTCGCCGTGCTCGGCGCCGTGCACGAGGATGCCGCGCTCGGCATCTTCGAGCGCCACCTCGGCCTCGTGCCGGCGAACGAGGCGGAGGCGGCCGCCGCCAGCATCGAAGCGATCGGCACCGCCGTGGAACGGCAGGTGGATATCGAAAAGCTGCTGGAGAAGACGCGGTCCGCGGCGCCGCTCGCGAGCGTCGCGCCGGCCCGCGCGCAGCGTCCCGCGCCGGACCTGCGCATCGGCATCGCGCGCGACCGCGCGTTCGGCTTCTACTATGCGGGGGACCTCGAGGCGCTCGAGGAGGCGGGCGCGGAACTCGTTGCCTTCGACACGCTGCGCGATGCGCGGCTGCCGCAAGTGGACGCGCTGTTCATCGGCGGCGGGTTCCCCGAATGCTTCGCCGGCGCGCTCGAGGCGAACGCCTCGCTGCGCGGCGAGATCCGGGAACGGGCCGCGCGCGGCATGCCGGTCTACGCCGAGTGCGGCGGGCTCATGTACCTCGCGCGCTCGATCACGTGGAAGGGCGAGCGGCGCGAGATGGTCGGCGCCATCGCCGCGGACGTGGTGATGCGCGAGCGGCCGACGGGGCGCGGCTACGTTCGTCTCGAGGCGAACCCCGGGCACCCCTGGGGCATGCAGGCGGGCGGCGAGATCCGCGCGCATGAGTTCCATTACTCGAGCCTCGAGGGGCTCGACCCGGCGACGCGCTACGCCTACCGCGTGCAGCGCGGGCACGGCATCGATGGCGAGCGCGACGGCATCGTCGTGGGGAACGTGCTCGCGTCCTATACGCACCTGCGCGCTGCCGGCGGCTGCGACTGGCCGCGACGCTTCGCCGGCTTCGTGCGGGACTGCGCAGCATGAAGCGAAAGGGCGTGCGCGTCTGGCTGGTGGGGGCGGGGCCGGGAGACCCGGAACTGCTCACGCTGAAGGCCGCGCGCGTGCTCGCCTCGGCGGACGTGGTGGTGCACGACCACCTGGTCGCGCCGGAGATCCTCGCGCGCATCCCGAAGCGCGCCGAGCGGATCTATGCCGGCAAGGAGCGCGGCCGGCCTACGATGAAGCAGGAGGAAATCAACCGGCTGCTCGTGCGGCTCGCGCGCCAGGGCAAGCGCGTGGTGCGGCTGAAGGGCGGGGACCCGTTCATCTTCGGCCGCGGCGGCGAGGAG
>Ga0137459_1000215_pt1 | contig 20917 bp, 18 predicted proteins | sample EasRivERMGT700_2_FD_104908 | JGI IMG/M metagenome (GOLD analysis project Ga0137459, IMG submission 104908) | Soil microbial communities from meander-bound floodplain in the East River, Colorado, USA - East River MetaG ERMGT700_2 | ecosystem: Environmental > Terrestrial > Soil > Floodplain ...
CCGTGCCCGCTGTGCGGCGCGGCCGAGCATCCGTGGCGCGATCGCGGCGCGCTCGATGACGTGATCGCGGGCGCCGAGGGCCGGCTCGCGGCGACGCAGGCCGAGCTCGACGCGATCGCGGCCGAGGTCGCGGCGATCGCGGCGCGCGATCAGCACCACGGGCGCGAGCGCGCGCGGCTCACGCGGGGCCGCGCGGCGGCGGTGGCGGACGCCGCCGCGGCGATCACGACGTGGCGCGACCAGCTCGGCGCGCTCGGCGAGCTGTTGCTCGTCGAGGATCCGGCGTTGCCGGCGGCGGACGTGCTCGCGGTGGATCGCCAGGCGGCGGCCCGCAAGAAGCTCGAGGAAGCGCGCGCGACGCGCAGCCAGACCGAGGCCGCGACCAAGGCCGCGCAAGACGCCCAGGCCGAGGTCCAGCTGTGCCAGGTCGTGGTCGATCAGCTGGCGGCCAAGCTCGTGGAGCACGACCGGCGTCGCGCGGAGCTCGACGCGACGATCGGCCGGGGTCGCGGCGAGCGCACGAGCAAGCTGGACCATCACGCCGAGGTGGCGAGCGAGCTCGGGGCCGCGATGGCGCGGTGGCTCGCGGCGCTGCCGGCGGATGGCATCGTGACGCCGAGCGCCGGTGTGCCGCGCGGCGCGCACGATGCCCGCCGGGGCCGCGCAGGGCGATCGAGCGACGTGGCCGACGCGCGCTCCGGGGCCGCCGGCCTGCCGGATGGCGTGATCGACATCCGCCGGGGCCGCGGGGGTGGAGCGAGCGAGGAGGCCGAGGCGCGCGCTGGATCCGCCGGCTTACCAGGTGCGGTGATCGACATTCGCCGGGGCCGCGCGGGTGGTTCGAGCGAAGAGGCCGAGGCGCGCGCTGGATCTGCCGGCGTGCCGAGCGGCGCGGTCGATCCGGCGCTCGCCGTCGCGCTGGTCGCACGGCTCCAGGCGAGCGCGCCACCGCGTCATGCGTCCGGCCCGATACCGGACTCGCCGCTCGCGATCGTGCGGATCGCGATGGCCGCCGTCGTCGCCGCCTTCCGCGCGCGCGCCGAGCGGATCGCCCAGGCCGACGCCGCGCTGTCGGCCGCCGTGGCGGCGATCGAGCGCGAGGCACATGATGTCGATCGCGCCGTGGCCGAGCACACCGCCCGACGCGGCGATGCCGAGCGGCGGCGCGACGAGCTGCGCCGCGAGCTCGCGGACGCTGTGGCCCGGCTCGATGCCGCGCGTGGCGAGGCGGGGTTTGCGGCCGACGAGCTCCGGCGGCTGCTCTCGGCGGATCCGTCGCGCGTCGATGTGCTGGCCGAGCGCGTCGCCGCGCTCGATCGTGCGGTCGAGCGGACGCGGGCGGTGGTGATCGAGCGCGAGCGCCGGGTCGCCGATCACGCCGCAGCCCGTCCGGCCGCCGATCCGGCCGTCGATCCAACCGTCGACCCGGCCATCGACCCGGCGATCGACGCGGCCGGCGACGCCGCCGCCGACCCGCGCCACGATGACGTCGAGGCGCTCGCCGCCGCGGTCGTCGCCGCGGAGCGCCGCGCTGCACAGCTCACCGCCACGCTGGCCGCCGATGCCGACGCGCGGGCTCGCCGCGCCGCCCAGCTCGCTCAGGTCGCGGACGACGAGGCGGGCGCCGAGGTCGATCGCATCCTCGGCGACGTGATCGGCTCGCACGACGGCAAGCTGTTTCGCAGCTTCGCGCAGAGCCTCACGCTCGACGGCCTGCTCGCCGTCGCCAACGCCCACCTCGAGGAGCTCGCGCCGCGCTACCAGCTCGAGCGGGTGCCGCGCCACGATCTCGAGCTCCAGGTGATCGATCGCGATCTGGGCTCCGAGGTCCGCTCGGTCCAGAGCCTGTCGGGCGGCGAGAGCTTCCTGGTCTCGCTCGCGCTCGCGCTCGGCCTGTCGTCGATGTCGGCGCACGACGTCCGGGTCCGGACGCTCTTGATCGATGAAGGGTTCGGCACGCTCGATCCCGCGACGCTCGACAGCGCGCTGTCGGTGCTCGACGCGCTGCAGGCCACCGGCCGTCAGGTCGGCGTGATCTCGCACGTGCCGGCGCTGGTCGAGCGCGTCGGCGCGCACGTCCGGGTCGTGCAGCGCGGCGGCGGCCGCAGCGAGGTGATCGTCGCCTGACGATCAGCCGGACCCTGACGATCAGCCGGCGGCGCCAGCGTGGTCCTGATAGCGCGGATCGAGCATCTCCACCGGAGTCAGCCGGGACAGCTCCACGATCGCCTCCTCGTCCTCGTCGTGCGGATCGAGGTCCCGCGCCTCGAGCATCAGCTCCAGCGCGCGGCGATAGCGGAGCTGGGCATGCAGCGGATCGCCCTTGCCGGCCAGCGCGCGGCCTTCTTCGCAGAACAGCTGCGCCGCGGCCCGGATCCTCGCCGGCTCGCGCAGCATCCCGGCGAGCGTCGGCGTATCGACCGCGTCGATCAGCTCGCGCGGCGCATCGATCAGCTTGCCCCATGCCTGGTCGGCCGCGGCCAGCGCCAGGTCGTGCTCGCCTCTCCGGTTGAACCCCGCCACCCGCGCGATGAAGTCCGCCAGCTGATGGACCATGCGCATGAAGTAGTCCTGGCGAAACACGCAACCAAGCTAATCACTCGCGGCGCACGCGCCAGGGCCAGGCACGGGAGGACGCCTGTGTGCGGCAGGCTGCGGAAGCGTTCAACGGACGCGGCCGCCTGATCTCGCCCGCTGAGCCGGCCGGCGATGGCGTTTGCATGCGATGGCGTTTCGTAACCTGATCGCGATTGCACGCTTTCTGGCCGCCGAGCCGCGGCCGGCTGCACTACCTTCGACGGGAAAGGCTCTATCATGACACAACCAGCGCAGATCCAGGTCACCACCGCCGAGCGCATCACGACGCTGCGCTTCGATCGGCCCGACAAGAAGAACGCGATCACGCTCGACATGTACGCCGCGCTGCGCGACGGGCTCGAGGCCGCGGCGGGCGACCCCGCGGTCCGCGCGGTCGTGATCGCCGGCGCGCGCGACTGCTTCACGGCCGGCAACGACCTCGGCGACTTCCTGCGCGTCGCCCAGGGCGGCAGTACCGGCGGCGGTGGCGGCGGCGAGGTCTCTGCGTCGACCAGCTTCCTCCGGGCGCTGGCCACGTTCGACAAGCCGCTCGTCGCCGCGGTCGCGGGCGTCGCGATCGGCATCGGCACGACGATGCTCCTGCACTGCGACCTGATCTACGCGGCGCCGAATGCGCGGTTCAAGGTGCCGTTCGTCGACCTGGGCCTCGTGCCCGAGGCGGGCTCGTCGGTCCTCTTGCCCGCGCTGGTCGGCCACCGGCGCGCTGCCCAGCTCCTCTTGCTGGGCGAGCAGCTCGATGCGCCGACCGCGCTGTCGTGGGGCCTGATCAACGGCGTCGCCGACGATGCCGACGCCGCTGCCCACGCCGCCGCCGTTCGGCTCGCCGCCTGCGCGCCGGGCGCCCTCCGCACCACCAAGGCGCTGACCCGCCGCACCACGCGCGACGCAGTGCTCGAGGCGATGCGCGTCGAGAACGAAGCGTTCGCCGAGCGGCTGCGTTCCCCCGAGGCGATGGAGGCGCTGCAGGCGTTCATGGCGCGCCGCCCGGCCGACTTCTCGCGGTTCTGATCGCTGGCGCCGCGGGACGCGTTCCGCTGGGTGACCCGATGGCACGTGCCGTGGCGGAGGGGGTACGCTGCCGCCGCATGACCGAGCCGAGCTTGCCCGCCTGGCAGAACCCCGCGTTCGTGGCCGTCCGTTGCTTCGCGTGCGAGGAGCTGCACGATCGCCATACCCCGCTGACCGTGTGCCGCGCGTGCGGCCTGCCGCTGCGCGTCGACTACGATCACGCGCTCGCGCCGCTCGCGCCGGCGTCGCTGGTCGGCCGGCCGGCGTCGCTGTGGCGCTATCGCGAGGTGCTGCCGATCTTGCCCGAGCACGCGGTCAGCCTCGTCGAGGGCTGGACGCCGCTGTGCGCGGCCGGCGATCGGCTGTTCGTCAAGGACGAGTCACGCAACCCGACCGGCTCGTTCAAGGCGCGCGGGCTCGTGATGGCGGTCTCGCTGGCGCGCGCACTCGGCGCCCGGGCGCTATCGGCGCCGTCGGCGGGCAACGCGGCAGGCGCGCTCGCGGCCTATGGCGCGGCGGCCAAGATCCCGGTCGTCGTCGCGATGCCCGACGACACGCCGCGCGCGTTCATCGACGAGTGCCGGCACTACGGCGCCGAGGTCCAGCTGGTCGCCGGCACGATCGCCGACGCCGGCCGCTGGCTGCGCGAGCACGGCCCGCGCGAGACATTCGATGTCTCGACGCTCAAGGAGCCCTACCGGATCGAGGGCAAGAAGACGATGGCGTACGAGCTGTGGGAGCAGTTCGCGGGCGAGCTGCCCGACGTGATCGTCTATCCCACCGGCGGCGGGACCGGCCTCGTCGGCATGTGGAAGGCGTTCGCCGAGATGCGCGCGCTCGGCTGGCCGATGCCGAAGACCCCGCGGCTGGTCTCGGTGCAGATGGAGCACTGCGCGCCGGTGGTGCGCGGCTTCACCGAGGGCGCGGCGGCGACCGTGGCGTGGGCCGATCCGCGGACCCGGGTCTGGGGGCTGCGCGTGCCGTCGCCGCTCGGCGGCTTCCTGTGCCTGCGCGCGATCCGCGAGACCGGCGGCACGGCGCTGACCGTCACCGAGGCCGAGGCCGCCTCCGCCACGTCGCGGCTCGCGGCGCAGACCGGGCTCGACATCTGCCCCGAGGGTGGCGCCACGTTCGCCGCGTACGAGGCGCTGCGCGCCAGGGGCACGATCGCCGCCGGCGAGACCGTCGTGCTGTTCAACACCGGCACCGGCCTCAAGTACCGCTGACGAGGCTACGCGGTCGCCTCGGTCGCTCGTCAGCGCTTCCTGCGGGACGACTTCTGCCCCGAGGAGGCACGTTTCTCGACCAGCGCGCGCGTGCGTTCGACCTCCCCGGCGATCGTCTCTTCGTCCGGTAGCGTCGTGCGGTACTCCGCTGCGAGGATCTTGTTGGGGAGGCCTCCGAGCGCGTAGTGCGCGACCGCTTCGCCTTTCTTCGCGCACAAGATGAGCCCCACGGGCGGGTTCTCGCCGGGCCGGGCCCAGTGCTCGCGCGCGTAGTTCAGGTACAGGTGCATCTGGCCTGCATCGGCGTGCGTGAGGTTGCCGAGCTTGAGGTCGACCAGAACCAGGCAGCGCAGTCGCCGGTGGAAGAACAGGAGGTCGACCCTGTACCACTCGTCATCGAGCCGAAGCCGCCGCTGGCGACCGATGAACGCGAAGTCATCTCCGAGCTCGAGGAGGAAGGACTCGAGGCGCGCGATGAGCGCCGCTTCCAGATCGCTCTCCGAGTACTCGTCCTTGAGATCGAGGAACTCGAGCACGTACGGGTCCTTGATCTCCTCCTCGGGCGTGATCGCATCGTCTGCCCTCATCTCGGCGCCCTTGCGGAGCATCGCGGCCTTGTTGCGTGACAGTGCCGTGCGCTCGTAGAACTGCGACTGGATCTGACGGTCGAGCTGGCGGCTCGTCCATCCGCCGCGCAGCGCCTCTGCTTCGTAGAAGGCACGCGCATGGGCAGCCCCGACGGCTAGCAACCGGACGTAGTGGGTCCAGGGCAGCGGAAAGCGCGGCTGGATGCCGCGAGGGGCGCCGCGAGATTTCGCAGGCAGTGCCTGCGAAATGCCGCCCTTCCGACCGATCGTCTTCGAGGGTCGTGATTTCGCAGGCAGTGCCTGCGAAATCGGCCAGCCGAGATAGAACCCGCGCATCTGCTCGAGGTTTCGCTCGGAGAACCCCCGGCCGAAGCGCTTCGAGAGGTCGCGAGACAGCCGCTTCAGTAGCTGCTCTCCATAGTCCGCGCGCGGTGACCCTTGCTGCTCCTGCTCCACGATGCGCTGTCCGACGAGCCAGTAAGTGGTGGTCATGATGGCATTCACGGAACGAGCGGCGGCGTGCCGCGCTCCTTCGACCGTGCGTTCGACGTCTGCCAGCAGGACGTTGTAGCCCACCGGCATCACCTGCTTTGACCGCGTTGATGGCGTTCTCCTGGACCGAAGCATCTCGCGTGAGGTTGCCCGGAGAGGCGCCCGACAACAAGCGCTCGTGAGCTACGACGATGCGTGGCTGCGGACCAGGTCCGCGGAAGCGAGGCGTCCGGTGATCCGCATCGAGGGTGACCTCACCGTCCAGGTGCGACTCGCTCGCATCGAGCCGCACCTCCCTCGGTGCGCCAAAGCTCGAATGGAGGTGGTGCTCGGCGCCGGGCTGTGCGCTATGCCGTAGTCGATGCGCTCGTCGGATCTCCGTCGCCTCGGTGATGGTAGCCGACGCGACGCGTTGGCGACGTCCCACGGGGCACGCCGCTACGGAAACGGCACCAACGCCAGGCAGCGCGCCGCGAGGAGCTCGGCGTCGAGTCTGAGCGCGAGCGGGCGTGCGTCGGCGAGGCGTGCCGCTCGTTCTTCGGTGATCCACACCAGCGTGCGCGGTGGCTCGAGCCCTCGACCGCGATCGTCTGCGGCGAACCCCTCCGCGAGCAACGCGGCCGCCGTTGCGTCGTCGATCGCATAGGCGTCGCGCGCGTGGGTCAACGCCGCCCGGAACCGACCCCATGCGCCGTGCGCCAGGTTGCGCTGGCGATACTCCCATCGCCGGATCAGGGCACGAGCGCGCACCGCCTTCACACGCTCAGCGATCGTCATCGTGGCTCCAGCCTGCGCGACAGCGCGTCGACCACGAGGCGTCGAGGCCGTGGGTCGGGCATGCCGGGGCGCGCATCGACCTCGAGGAGGTTTGGCACCTCCGACCCCGCAACGAGCACTCCGCGAACGTCGAGGATCGGTTGGATGGCGCGCAATCTCGCGAGCAGCCGATCCCTGAACGTCACGCCGGAAGTATACCAAGCGGTTCTCCTCCGATGCGGACATGTTCGCGCCGGGCTGGCCGCTCATGTCGAGGGCGAGGCCGATGATCCGACATGTCCGGCCCGGACCTCGACACGTTCGAGAGACACACGGCCAAGCTCAAATCTGGTCGACGCAAGAGATGCCTGGGAGCCGCAGCATTTGCGTCCATTCGGTCCCGAAGCTCACTGCTAGCAGTGTGTACGCGATGGTATCTGTACCGCCTTGGAGCCAGACAGTGGGTAGTTTAAGCTGCCAGGCGTGGCGACGCCTCCCAGTTGTGACGTGCTCCTCTTCGTTACGACCAAGACGGAGATGACGGAGCTCGGACGCGCTGCCACGGCGCTCGGGCTCACGTGGAACCCAGGGCGGCAAGCGGTATGATGGGTGAGCCGTGAAGCTCGCAGATTTTTTCGCGACTGCGCCAGTCCAACCATTGCCGCCTGAAGCCCGGCGCTGGGAGGAGCTGCTGCGGTTCACTGCCGCCCAGGAACTGCGGTCGGAATTCGTGCGCCCCCCGCGAGGGTCTCAGCTTCGGGCCTGCTCGCTTGAGCGTCTCGTTCCAGCGCGGCAACCGAGAGGTCCCGCGCGAGGTGGCACAGTGGGATCTCCAGCTCGACGATTGGTTGGTCCGGCAAGGAGCCAAGGCCCCCTCCGTCGAAAACGAAGCCGACCGCTTCGGGTTTCGTCTGCGCGAGTTGCTCGAACACCCCGAGCAACGCTATGGCAGCGGATTCTTCAACTCGGTGCTCGTGCGGTACCTTCACGAAAGCGATCTCTCCAACCAGCCGGCGATCCGAGCGATTCTGGCGTCCGTTCATGAATACAAGCCTTCGCAGGGTGAAAGCTCCCGTGATTGCGCTGGCTACATCGAACAGGTCCTCGTGGAAGCCGCGCAACAACTGACGAACCAGCTTCGATACCCGCGGACGCAGGCGGTCGAGATCCTATCGAACGCGATCGCCTATTATCTGGACGAGCGCTTCAACGTCACGACGCGCAAGCAACTTGGCTTTGGATGACATTGGACTGTCGTCTACTCATCGAGCGCGTACCTGGATCGACTGGCATGGTCTGAAGGCACACTCTTTACGGTCCGTGTGGGTCGAGGCTTGGCAGGATGACCTGGTCGGCGCTGACGCCATCGCGGGTCCGGCAGACGGGGAGGTGCTCGTCGGGGAGTTGCTTGGCGGCCATGGTCGCGACCGCCTGGGCGACGGCGTTGCCGACCGAGCGGCGGTACCCGAGGGCGCGGTAAAAGCCGACCGCGAACGAGCGCGCCGCGCCGTCGCCGATCGCGCCGGTCATGCCGACGACGCAATCGACCACGCCGCGGAGCGCGTCGGCTACCGCGTCGCTGAAGCAGGCGTTGAGCACGACCAGGCGTGTCGACGGTGAGGCGGTGCCGATCATCTGGCCAAGGGCGCGCGCGCTCACGTGCTGCGGCAGGTGTTGCTCGTCGTGGAGCTGGATGCCGGCCGCGGTGACCGCACCGATGTGACGGAGTGTGGGCGATGGCCAGGGCTGCTCGTCGTGGAGTTGGATGCCGGCGCTGCCGCCACCATGGCCGCTGAAGTGGACGACGGTTGGCTGCAGCTCGTTGAGGTGGCGCATCATGTCATCGACGCTGACTGCCCACTTCGAACGGAAGTCGAAGTCGTCGCGGCCCGAGGTCATGCCGAGCTCGCGCTCGATCGCAGCGCATTCTTCGTCGAGGGCAAGTCGAGATGTGCCACGCGGGTTCGCGGCGAGGAAGAGGATGACGTGGTTTCGCAGGCCGGGCCTTGACGCGCTGACCGGTGGCGTTGCGCTGGAAGCTCGCGAGGCGCTGCCGTGGCCGAGCAAGGCTGGGCCATCGTCGCTCCGGGGCCGGGTGACGCCGGTCGCTTCACGCCACCAGGCCGCAGGCCAGTCGAGGAACCAGACGGCGCCGGCAACATCGCCGGCCACGACCACAGTCGCAGTCGCGCCGACTGCCGTGTAAGCAGTATCGCCCCGGTGGGTGAGAAGGCAAGTGTACGTATCAAGGCTCCAGACCTTGATCGTGTGGTCCTCGGAGGTCGAGACTGCGCCTCGGCCGACGGGCACCACAACGCACGCATGCACCTCGCCAGCGTGACCTTCGAGCGTGGCGAGGAGACGGCCGCTGTCGAGGTCCCACACCTTCAGCGTCCGATCATTGGATGCCGAGACCACGCGCCGGCCATCGGGCGTCACCGCGCACGCGTTCACTCCGCTGGCGTGACCTTCGAGCGTGGCAAGGAGGCGGCCACCCTCGAGATCCCAGATCTTCAGCGTCCGGTCCCCGGATGCCGAGACCACGCGCCGGCCGTCGGGGGTTACGGCGCACGCGGTCACAACGCCGGCGTGGCCTTCGAAGATCGTAAGGAGATGGTTGCTGCCGAGGTCCCAGACCCTCAATGTCCGGTCATTAGACGCCGAGATCACGCGGCGACCGTCGGGAGTTATCGCGCATGCGTTCACTCCGCTGGTGTGGCCTTCGAAGGTGGCGAGGAGGCGGCCGTCGTCGAGGTCCCAGAGCCTGAGCGTCCGGTCATCAGACGCCGAGACCACGCGCCGGCCATCAGGGATCACGGCACAGGCGGTCACCCAGCCGGCGTGGCCTTCGAAGGTAACGAGGACGCGGCCGGAGTCGAGGTCCCAGAGCTTGAGCGTCCGGTCCCGGGACGCCGAGACCACACGCCGGCCATCAGGCGTCACCGCGCACGCGGTCACCCCGTGGGCGTGGCCTTGGAAGGTGGCGAGGAGGTGGCCGGAGTCGAGGTCCCAGACCTTCAGCGTCCCGTCATAAGACGCCGAGACCACGCGCCGGCCGTCGGGGATCACCGCGCACGCAGTCACGTAGTCGGTGTGGCCTTCGAAGGTCGTGAGCGCGCGGCCGGAATCGAGATCCCAGAGCTCCAGCGTCCGGTCCCAGGACGCGGAGACCACGCGTCGGCCGTCGGGAGTCACCGCGCAGGCGGTCACCGGACCGGCGTGGCCTTCGAGGGTGATGAGGAGGCGACCGCTGCCGAGATCCCAGACCTTCAGCGTCCGGTCTCCGGATGCCGAGACCACGCGCCGGCCGTCAGGGGTCACCGCGCAGGCGGTCACCACGCTGGCGTGGCCGACGAGATCACGCAGGAGCGCGTGGCTCTGGCGGGTGGCTCGGTGCCGCACGCGCAGGAACGTGGCCGCGGGTGGAAGCTGCAGTTGCTCGTCGAGGTCATCGGCGCCCCATCCCAGCCACCGCAGCCGATTCCACACGAGCGCGGCGGTGGCCTCCGGCGCATCTCGCAGCCAGTGCGACTCACGCATCAATGCCCGAGCGAGGTCGTCGAGGCGCCGGCACAGCGTCTGGTCTCCGCTCGCGCGGCAGCGCTCGGCCGCACGCGCCACGTCTGCCTCCGCCTCGTGCGCGCCCAGGTCGCGACACTTGGTCTCCAGGAAGCCCATGTCCGCGGCGAGCCTCCACGCTCCTGACCAGTCTCCCGCCTCGGCGCGATGGGTCAAGGCGTGGCGCAAGGCGTACCGGCGCGGCGTCGCATCCACCGGAGCCGGCCAGGTCGCGAGCTGCTGCGCCAGCGCGGCGTGATGGCCTCGCAGCTCGGCCGCGCCGATCATCGAGGCGATGTGCTCCCGGATCGAATCGTGGTGCAGGCGGTACTCGGGCTGGTGGTCCACTCGCCGGGTCTCCACGAGGAACTCCCGCGCGCCGCGCACGAACGCCCCCCGCTGCGCCACGCCGGTCCAGCCGGCAACAGTGCCGAGCTCGTCGAGCGTGAGCGCCTCACGCGCGGCACACAGGATCCCAAGGCCGTGCACGGCGATAGGTTCCGCCGCGACGCGCTCCCATACTTTGACGAGTAGCGCCTCGAGGCCTTCCGGGAGGCGTTCGACGCGACGTTGTGTCTCGGGCAGGCCCTCGAGGTGCTTCCGCAACGTCACCGCGTGCTGCATGTTGCCCGCCGCGCACGCTACCGCCTCGTCGATGAAGCGCGCGTCGAGTCCGAGCGGCGGCGCGGCAAGATCCCAGAACGCGCGAACGGTCGCCGTATTGTCGGTCGCGTGGTCCGAGGTATCCAGGTCGATCGACAGATGCGTACCGGCGCGCGTCTTGAGCATCGGTAGGTACGGATGCCGCGGCCTGGTGGAGCACAGAAAGCTCACGCCACGGGGCAGCGCATGAGGCAGGAACGCCCGGAGCGGATCACCGGTTGGCGTGCCAACGGGTGGGTCGTACTCGTCGAGGCCGTCGAGCAGCACGATCAGGCGCTCGCCGCGCGGGACCAGCTCGTTCGTCGAGACGCGCATCAGCATGGCCGTCAATCGCGCCGCAGGTTGCGCCCGCGCCTCCACGGCCGGCTCACGTTGATCAGGAAATCGCTCCTCGAGCTGCGCGACCAGCGAGCCGACGAGCTTGGCCGGATCATCCCAGTCGTACTCGCCGCGGCGGATGAAGTGGTGCGGCACGACCACGCCGGCTGCCTCGCGCCGCGCCAGCCACGCCGCGAGCATCGCGCTCTTGCCCATGCCAGGACCGCCGGTGACGACGACCCAGCGATCGATCCGATCGGTCCGGTCCGCGACCAGCAACTGATCGAGCCGGGCCAGCAGCGCGGCGCGGCCGACGAAGCCCTCGTGGCGCTGCCGCTCGATGCGGTAATCGATGCGCTCGTCGGACATCCGTTGCCTCGGTGATGGTAACCGACCGGGCCCGGCGAGCACACGCGGGAGCCCCGGAGGACGCGCCCGCCGCCGTCAGCGCGGCGGCGTGATGTGCAAGCCGCCGTCGATGAAGATGGCCTCACCGGTGACGTGGCGCGCGTCGGCCGCAACGACGAGGGCGTCCGTGCACTTCGCGGCGACCTCGTTCGCGTCAGCCGCGCTCTTGGAATAGTTGATGACCACCGACCAGCCGCGCTTCGACAGCTCGAGGGCGCTGGCCGCGCCGATGCCGGAGGAGGCTCCGGTGATGATTGCGACGTTGCTCATACCGTGGCCACCGCAGCCGCGGGCGAGCCTACCGCACCGGGCAGCCTGAGGGGAGGCGCCGTCAAGAGGAAGCGATTGCGCTCGTGCGCGCGCAGCCAGCGTGCCAGCTCCGTGAGGTACCAGAGCTCGCCCAGGTGGATGCCGTTCTTGAACAGGCAGTGTTCGTGCAGCGGCATCAGCGCGTGCGGCACCGGCTGGAACGGGCTCGCCGGGATGATCTCCACGGCGTAGTTGTCGGCGATCAGCGCCGCGCAACCGGAGTCCGACACCCACTGGAGCAGCCGGTCGTCGCGGCCGTCGAGCCCGGTGCACGCGTTGTGCAGCAGCGCGGGGTCCGGCTGCTGGTTCATCTCGAGGATCACGTCCGCGAAGCCGGTATAGAAGCAGACCAGATCGCCCTTCTCCACGGTCACCTGGTCGTGCTCCATCACGCGCATCAGCGCGTCGTAGCCGATCGCCTTGCGTTCGCGGCTGAAGTGCGCGTGCAGATCCACCATCACGCCGCGACCCTGTGCGCCGTGCTCGGCGAGGTTCTGGATGCCGAGCGCCTCGGCGCGCGAGCCTTCGAACCTCGCCCACGGCTCGGCGTCCGGCTTCGCGGACGCGGTCTTCACGTGCTCGCCCGCGCGGAAGCCGTTGTAGAACACCCGCTCCGGCGTGCCGTCGCCGTCGGCGTCGAACGTGCTGCCGACATGGGCGAACGAGTCCCACTGCGTCGAATACTGCAGCGTCAACAGCACCAGATCGTCGCACACCACGTCGGTGAGCAGCGGGTTGTCGTCGGCGAGCGGGAAGCAGAAGTTCGCCTTGCCGGCGCGCACGGTCGGCGCGAGGCGCGGCGGGCCACGCCGCGGGTTGAGCACGTTGCCGCCGGGATAATCGAGCGGCAGCGACAGGCAGAACGTGCGCCCCTCCTTCACCTCGGCGACGCCCTGCAGCACCTTCTCGCGCGTCACGTAGTTCATGCGGCCGCGCTGATCGTCGGGGCCGAACTCGCCCCAGTTCGAACCGGCGGGCCGTTGCTTCCAGCGCCGCGCCACGGCTAGAAGTAATGCCGGCTGATGGTCTCCGCGACCATGACGGGCTTGTCGCCGGCTTCGCGCTCGACCACCACGCTCCACGTGGTCTGCACGCCGCCGTCCAGCGGCTCGAGCTTGGTCAGCGTGAAGCGGCCGCGGAGCTTCGCGCCCGCCGGCACCGGCGCGGGGAACCGCACCTTGTTCAGGCCGTAGTTGACGCCCATCGTGCGGTCGGACAGCTCAAGCGCGGCGTCGCTGAGCATGGGCAGTAGCGACAGCGTGAGGAAGCCGTGCGCGATGGTGCCGCCGAACGGCGATTGCTTCGCCCGCTCCTGGTCCACGTGGATCCACTGGAAGTCGTCGGTGGCCTTGGCGAACAGGTCGATCCGGTCCTGCGCGATCTCCACCCAGGGCGAAACGGCGATCTCCTGGCCGACGCGGCTCTCGAGGTCGCGGATCTTCAGCACGGTCTTCATCCGTCGATGGTAACCGCTTCGATCTCGCGATGACCAGGCGGTTCGCCCATGCGCCCCACGCGTCGCGTTCCGTCGCGTCCGGCACGAACACGATCTTCACTCCCGGCACGACCTGCCCCAGCCTCGGACAGCAGCGGTGTCGCGCGCGCCCCGCGCTCGACGAAACGTGTGTGCGCCGTGAGGGAAGCTTGTCCCTGCGAGCAGCGAGAAGTTGTCGGATCACGAATCGCCGGATGGTTGCCGACTTGGATGCTCGCAATTTGTTCGCATAATCTCTTGAATAACGATAGATTTTGCAAACGAATGGAGCCACGGGCACGCGACTACGTGGAAGGGCTGCTCGGAAGCGGCCGGCGCACGTTCACGCGCGCCCAGGCGGAACAGGCCCTCGGATCCTCTCCTGCTGGGACTTACCAGTCGCTGCGCCGACTCCAGAAGGACGGCTGGCTGGCGATGCCGCGCCGGGGCTTCTACCTGATCGTGGATCCCGAGCACCGTCACCTCGGAGCGTTGCCTCCAACGGCGTGGATCGACGACCTCATGCGGTTTCATGCCGTCCCGTACTACGTCGGCCTCCTCTCGGCCGCCGCGATCCACGGCGCGGCACATCAACAGCCGCAGGAGTTCCAGGTCATCGCGGGATCCATCCTCCGATCGCTGACGGTAGGACGAGTACGGATCCGGTTCTTCTTTTCCCGTCGGATGGCCCTCGCTGTCACCGAGAAGGTCAAGACGTCGAGCGGCTACATTCCTGTCTCGACGCCCGAGATGACGGCCTACGATCTCGTCCGCTACCGGAAGGGAGCGGGTTCGATCGACCACGTTGCGACGGTACTGTCTGAGCTGGCAGAGCGCATCGATCCCAAACGTCTCCTCGCGATCGCGAGGAAGGGCGAGGAGCTCCCCGTCATTCAGCGACTCGGCTACCTGCTCGAGCGAACGGAGCACGGCAACCTCGCCCGTGATCTGCGCAGGTTGGTCGACAAGCGCAAGCCCAAGATGGTTCCGCTCGAGCCGCGCAGCTCGGAGAACGTCTCCGGCCGCGATCCCCGCTGGCGCATCATCGTCAACACGACCATCGAGGTAGAAGCGTGATCCCCGCCGACCTCATCGCCGAGTGGCGCGCGCAGACCCGGTGGGCGACCGACGAGCAAGTCGAGCAGGATCTCGTGCTTTGTCGCGCACTCGTCGCCATCTTCGAGGATCCCGAGTTCGCGGGAGCGGTCGCGCTGAGAGGTGGAACCGCGCTCCACAAGCTGCACTTCTCGCCGTCGCGGCGCTACTCCGAAGACATCGATCTCGTGCAGCTGCGCCCCGGGCCCTTTGGGCCGATCATCGATCGTCTACGGGCCCGCCTCGACGCCTGGCTCGGCGAGCCGAAGCGGGACCAGGGTCAGGGCGTGCGTCTCGTCTACCGGTTCGAGTCCGAGATCCCACCCGTCGTGCGGCTCAAGCTGAAGATCGAGACCAACACCCGCGAGCACTTTGCCGTCCGTGGCACGACAACACGTCCCTTTGCGGTCGATTCCCGTTGGTGGAGCGGAAGAGCGGAGATCACGACGTTCGAGATCGAGGAGCTCCTCGGAACGAAGCTGCGCGCGCTCTTCCAGCGGAAGAAGGGCCGTGACCTCTTCGATCTCTACGTTGCGCTCGAAGCGGGGGTCGATCCCGCAGCCATTGTGAACATCTTCCGCGTCTACATGAAGAAAGAGGGCCATCCGATCACACGCGCCATTTTCGAAGAGAACCTGGCTACCAAGATCCACCTCCCAGCCTTCGCGGATGACATGCCGATCCTTTTGTCGCCCGGGGCGACGTTCGACGTCGCGGCAGGCATGGAGCGGGTGCAGAAGGAAATCGTCGCGTTGCTTCCCGGCGATCCCTGGAAGGGGAAGGATCGTTCAGGGCGAAAGCTGCGCCGGTAGCCGCTGGGGAAGGTTCAGTGATGATCACGAACCGAAGGGAGGACACCAATCAGCGCGTCATGATCGCCGTGGGTCGAGGCTCGGCAGGATGACCTGATCGGCGCTGATACCGTCGCGGGTCCGGCAGACGGGGAGGTGCTCGTCCGAGAGCCGCTTGGCGGCGAGCCCCGCGACTGCCTGCGCGACGGCGTTGCCGACCGAGCGATGGTAACCGAGGGCACGGTAGACCCGACCGCGAACGAGCGCGCGGCGTCGTCGCCGGTCGCGCCGCGCATGCCGACGACACAATCGACCACGCTGCGGAGTGCGTCGGCGACGGCGTCGCTGAAACAGGCGTTGAGCAGCACGATGCGAGCTGACGGGGCGGCGCTGCTGATCATCTGGTTCAGGGCGCGCGCGGTCACGTGCTGCAGCTGGCGTTGCTCGTCCTGGAGGTAGATGCCGGCGTCTGCAGCCGCCTCGACGTGGCGGTGGGCAGGCGGTGGCTGAGGTGAGCAGTCCTGGAGGCCGACGATGCCGCCATCGCTCCCGCCGCCGTGGCCGCTGAAGTGGATGATCGTGCGTCAGCGCAGGTGCGATCTGGAAGCCGCCGGGATACGGACGCGCGACCGAACGGCATCAACGTCAGGTACTTCGCCGCGTACACGCCAGTGCCGAACGTTGCCGTCATCGCTGATCTCCGCCAGATCAACTCGACTTGGTTCGTCCGGTTCGTCCCGATGACGTAAGCTCGATCCGATGTGGAGAGCTGTATGAGCTACGATCGGTCCTCGACTCCCGGCCGACCGCGAACCCCAGACGCGTCAGAGGCGGCGTCACCGGCGGTGGGCAAGCAGACGCTGACGTCGCAGCTGGATGCGCCGGTCCAGCAACGCGCCGGCGCGGGCGTGGCGACCGCCGGCGTGCACGACGCCGCGGCGCACGGCACCAGCGGCTCCACCACCGGGCTGCCGCACCTCGAACAGATCCAGCGCTCGTTCGGCCGGCACGACGTCGGCCACACCAAGGCGCACGTCGATGGCAACGCCGCCGAGGGTGCCGGTGCGATGGGCGCCGACGCGTTCGCGATGGGCGACCACGTCGCGTTCGCCGGCGCGCCCGATCTGCACACCGCGGCGCACGAGGCCGCGCACGTCGTGCAGCAACGCGGCGGCGTCCAGCTCAAGGGCGGCGTCGGCGAGGTCGGCGATGCCTACGAGCAGCACGCCGACGCGGTGGCCGACCTCGTGGTCCAGGGCAAGTCGAGCGAGGCGCTGCTCGATCGTCACGCCGGCGCACCGGGGGCCGCGGCGGGCCCGGGCGCGGTCCAGCGCCACGCGTTCGTCGGCGGCAAGCAGATCAAGAAGTCCGATCGGGTCGCGACCGGCGACGTCGCGGCCCTGGTGACCGACGACGTGGTCCGCAGCTACGACTCCAAGGACGAGCTCAAGAAGCACGCCGCCAGGCAGACCGACTACCTGGGTAACCTGCCCGACGGCACGTGGCTGCGGTTCAGCCCGACGGGGACGAACCTGCTCGGCGAGGACCACACGCTGGTCACGCTGCAGATGGTGGCGCCGGCGGTCGGCAGCAAGAGCTTCATCTACGAGCCGTTCGCGAACGACGATCTCGCCGACGGCTCGCACCTCAAGACGGCCTATGACACCCAGAACGCGGAGCGCTTCAAGGCGCTGGGCATCAACGGAGAGAAGGACAAGAAGCAGTTCGGCGCCGAGTCGCTGATCCCCAAGATCGGCTTCGGGCTGGGGCTCGCGCTGCCCTACCTCCGCGGCGAGAAGAAGCTCTCGAACCTGACCAAGGCCAGCGGGGTCTACGATGGCCAGCCGATCCAGGGTTCCGTGAAGTTCGGCTGGGCCTGGGCGCAGGACATCAAGTCGCAGGTCGAGCAGCAGCGCAAGGCCAAGCAGGCCGTGCTGCCGAAGCAGGCCGAGCTGTGCAAGGTGGTGACCGCGGTCGAGGGCGAGCTCGATGCGTTCATCACCGGGTTGCCGGTCCGCGGCTGGCTGGGCGATGCGTTCATCGACAACGCCAACAGCGCGCTGCTGCCGAAGCTGCTCGCGTTTGCGACCGCGACCATCGACGCGCTGGTCGAGCAGGCGATCGCCGATCCGAGCAGCCGGATGGACGACAAGCAGAAGCAGAAGTTCGGCGGATCGACCAAGGAGGACGAGAAGCAGGCGATGTTCGGCGACTGGCGCAACTTCAAGTTCGAGGACTCGGTGAAGGACGCGGCCAAGCGCGGCGTGCGCTACGCCGGCATGGGCGCGGCGCACCTCTACCACCTCCAGGACGTGGGCTTGCCGAGCAACGGTCACGCGTTCGACATGTCCGGCCCGGAGCTCGACACGTTCGAGAACCACACCGCCAAGCTCAAGAAGCGCGCCGTCAAGCAATGAGGATGCGCGGTACGGTCAGCTTCCTGCTCGCGTGGGGCTGTGCGGGCGGCGACGCGCAACCCCGCGTGACCGACTCACCTGTCCGAGGTACCCAGATGAACCGATCAGGATATCCCAACGTGCACGTGCGACTGCACCTGACGCAGCACACACCGGATCATCCTCCGCGCGACTGCGAGGTCGAGATCTGGCTCAAGGACACGCGGTTTCGCGTGCGCGATCTGTCGGGCCGGCGGGTCGACGAGATCCTCGGCGACGTCACCGCGCCCCGGCAGCTCGGCGCGCTGCCGCGCACGATCGAGGATCTGATGGATCGCGACGCGGCGGCCCGCGGCCGTGCGAGCCAGCCGCCCCCGCCGACCGAGCTCTACGGCGACCTGGCGAGCGACGATGGCTGGGTCTATCCGCCGAGGCGCCCGCCGGCCGAGATGCGCGCGGCCAAGCTGGCGCCGGCCGCCGAGCAGATCCTCGCGCGCAACAAGATGACCGGGCTCCAGATCGGCGCGACCGCGACGCGGCTCGGCCGGCCGACCACCGCGTACCACGGCTTCGTCATGGTCAGCGACGACGGCGAGCCGTACCAGAACGACGTCACGCGCGCGATCTCGCCGCCGTATCTCTTGTTCGAGGCGACCCGGAGCACCGCCAATGCAGATCTGTCGTACGTGCGCGAGATCGTCGCGCTCGACGAAGGCGGGGTGACCGACGCCGATGTGACGCCTCCGGCGAAGTAGCCACCGCGCCGATCGCGGCCGCCGCCGTCAGCGCGGCGGCGTGATGTGCAAGCCGCCGTCGACGAAGATGGCCTCGCCGGTGACGTGGCGCGCGCCCTCGATCAGCCAGGCGATGACGTCGGCCACGTCCTCGGACCGGGCGTAGTCCTTGAGCGGGACCAGCGACGCGTAGTGCGCCGCCACCTGCTTCGACTTGTCCATGCCGAGGGCGTTGTGATGCCAGGGCGTGTCGACGTAGCCGGGACACACCGCGTTGACGCGGATCTCGGGGCCGAGCGAGCGCGCCAGCGAGTACGTCATCGTGTTGAGCGCGGACTTCGAGGCCGCGTAGGCGATCGAGGAGCCGATGCCGAGCTGGGCGGCGACCGACGAGACATTGACCACCGCGCCGCGGCTCGCCTTGAGCGCCGGTGCGCAGGCGCGCGTCATCTGGAACGGGCCGACCACGTTGAGCCGGTAGATGCGCAGGAAGTCGTCGGCCGTGAGGCCGTCGAGGTCGGCGTGGTCGACGAACTTGGTCGTGCCGGCGTTGTTGACCAGCGCGTCGATGCGGCCCCATTTGTCGAGCGCCGCCTGCGCCAGCTTGCGGCACTCGGCGTCGTCGGACACGTCGGCCGCAACGACGAGGGCGTCCGTGCACTTCGCGGCGACCTCGTTCGCTTCGGCCGCGCTCTTCGAATAGTTGATGACCACCGACCAGCCGCGCTTCGACAGCTCGAGGGCGCTGGCCGCGCCGATGCCGGAAGAGGCTCCGGTGATGATTGCGACGTTGCTCATGGTGGCCACCCCGGCCGCGGCGAGCCTACCGCGCCTGTCGCGGTATTCGCGTACGCCGCCGCGCGAATTGCTGACGGTTTCGAAGGTCGCCCGATCGAATCGTCGACGACGGGGCTGACCTCACTGCTGCGGTGCGGCGGCCGGCTTCTGCGGGCCGTACATCCGCAGCATGTCCTGCCGGTACTCGGCCATGGTGCCGAGGCCGATCTCCTTGCGGCGCACGTCGACGTTGGCCTCGTCTTCGATCGGCTGGGGCTCGCCGTCCTTGAACTGCGTGCCGTAGAGCTGCTTGCGGTGCTCGGCGACCGCGATACGATCGTAGAGATACGCGTAGTCGATCCTGGTGACCTCGCCGGTGTCGACCATCGGCTTCATCCGCGCGAGCACATCATTCTGTAGCGCGAGATCCTGGTCGGCGTGTTGCACGAGCAGCCACGCTGCATGGGCGCCGTCTTCGCCGACCAGGGTCCTTGCCCGGCCAGCCGTACTTTGCGATGGCGACCTTGAGCGCCTGGCTGGTCTTCTGGTCGACCGCAGCGATCAGTGCCCAGTCCGCCTTCTCGCCGCGCTTGTCCTTCTCGATCGCTGCCTTCCGTGCGTCGAGCGTCGAGCCGCGGTCGGTCACCGATGAGCGCGGATCGATGCCGCCGGCGGCCCGAGATCGTCAACGGCGGTCGATCGCTCTACACTCTGGATCCCGTTGAACGCCGTCGAGCTCATCTTTGATCCTGCTCGCCACGTCGGTTGCGCTCGCGATCTGCGCCGATCGGCTCCGCCTGCCATATCCGATCGTGCTCGTCATCGGCGGGATCGCCCTGGCCTTCGGATCGGGCCTGCCGCGGGTCGAGATCCAGCCGGAACTGGTGCTCGTCATCGTCCTGCCGCCGCGGCTGTTCGCCGCCGCGTGGTTCACCTCGTGGCGCGACTTCGCGGCACGGCGGAGAACCGCGGGTCGCAGCTGGTGATCGACACCAGCTGCGTCGGGTCAGCCCCTGCGTTGGTCACCTGGACCCGCTGCGTCGCCAACGACCCGACCCGGACGGCGAACTGGCTGATGAACAGGAGCTCGAAGCTATCGGTCGTCAGCGCGCCGCCGGTGGGCACGCACTGGAACTGCTGAAAGAGCAGATCCTGATTCTCGCGCGGCGTCTCGACGAGCAGCTCGGCAACCCCGAAGCCCTCGAGCGTCGGTGTGCACGACACGGTGCTGGTGAACGACTCGCCGGGATCGAGCAGGAGCAGCTGGCTCCCGCCGACGACTAGGCCGCAAACACGATCTGGTCCAATGCATGGTCGTCGTGCTCCCAGCAGTGGCTGACATCCCGGCGCTCGACACCATTGAAACCGACGACTCCATGCTGCGCTCGTGCTGGGTGCACCGATCGACGTAGCCTTGCATCAGGTCGCGCAATACCACTGCGCCATCCGTCGCGAAGAGTTGCGCCACACTTCGTCCGCGCTCACTCATTCCCTCAGAGCCAGCGCCAGTGACAGTGATGCTGGCTGTCTCTTGACGCTACTCGGTGCTTCACACACCGCCTAGGAGCATGTCGCGGTGAGCGTCGATCGCCGCCCGCACGCTGTCCTTGAGCCCTTCGCCCTGATGCTCGTCCACCCAGCGCAGGATCTCGCGGCGCATGCGCGGATCCCAGAACCGCTTGAGGTGGCCGGCGATGCCCTCGAGCGCGAGCGCGCGATCGGGCTCC
>Ga0137459_1000216_pt1 | contig 20885 bp, 10 predicted proteins | sample EasRivERMGT700_2_FD_104908 | JGI IMG/M metagenome (GOLD analysis project Ga0137459, IMG submission 104908) | Soil microbial communities from meander-bound floodplain in the East River, Colorado, USA - East River MetaG ERMGT700_2 | ecosystem: Environmental > Terrestrial > Soil > Floodplain ...
GTCCCTCGCCGATGAAGACCACCCGCGCGCGGGGGCTCCCCGACCCGAAGACGATGGTGGCTCGCCCCTGGGAGAGGCGGCAGCGCGTGCACCCCTGGAGGCCCTTCTCCTGCCGGCCGAGGTCGGCCGCGGGCTCGGACGCACGCGCCGGCGCGAGCGGGGTCCGCCGGGCCGGCTTCCTGCCCGACATCACGTCGTTCGATCCCGAGCTGTTCGGCATCTCGCCACGCGAGGCGGCGCGCATGGATCCGCAGCAGCGCCTGCTGCTCGAGGTGACCTGGGAGGCGCTCGAGCACGCCGGGCAGCCGACCGGCGCGCTGGTCGATTCGGCGACCGGCGTGTTCGTGAGCGGCGCGACCAACCAGTACCTCGAGCGGTTCACCGCGGACCCGAGCGAGCTCGACGCGTACGCGATGACCGGCAACCTGCCGTGCACGCTGTCCGGGCGCGTCTCGTACGTGTTTGGTCTGCGCGGCCCCAACGTGTTCATCGATACCGGCTGCTCCGGCTCGCTGGTCGCGCTCCACCTGGCGTGCCAGAGCCTGCGCGCCGGCGAGTGCGACCTGGCGATCGCCGGCGGCGTCAACGTGCTGCTGTCCGCCGACCTGATGCTCGGCCTGAGCCGGACCGGCGCGCTGTCGCCCGACGGCCGATGCAAGACGTTCGATGCCTCCGCCGATGGGTTCGGGCGCGGCGAGGGCTGCGGCGTGCTCGTCGTCAAGCGGCTGCGCGACGCCGAGGCGGCGGGCGACCGCGTGATCGCCGTCGTGCGCGGCTCGGCGGTGAACCACGACGGCAAGAGCGGTGGGCTCACCGTACCGAGCGGCCCGGCGCAGCGCCTGCTCATGGTGCGCGCGCTGGACCAGGCCCAGGTCGCGGCCTCCGACGTCGGCTTCATCGAGGCGCACGGCACCGGCACCCAGCTGGGCGATCCGATCGAGGTCGGCGCGCTCGCCGGCGTGTACGGCAGCGGCTCGGGGCGCACCACGCCGTGCTTCCTCGGCGCCGTGAAGAGCAACCTCGGCCACCTCGAGGCCGCGGCGGGCGTCGCCGGCGTCATCAAGGCCGTGCTCGTGCTCGAGCGCGGCGAGATCCCGCCCAACGTCCACTTCGCCGCGCCCAACCCGAAGCTGCCGCTCGACGGTGAGCCGTTCGAGCTGCCGACGCAGCTCCAGCCGTGGCGTGCCGAGCGCCGGCTCGCAGCGGTGAGCTCGTTCGGGCTCGGCGGCACCAACGCCCACATCGTGCTCGAGGCAGCCGCGCGGCCGGTCCCCGGACCCACGGGCGAGCGAGGCGCATCGGTTGATCGCCCGGTGCACGTGATCGCCGTGTCGGGGCACAGCCGCGAGGCGCTGCGCGAGCAGGCCCGCCGGCTCTCGGCCCATGCCGGCGCGCACCCGGAGCGCTCCGCCGCCGACCTCGCGTTCTCGGCGAACTGCGGGCGGACGCCGCTGGCGCACCGCCTGGCGATCACCTTCCGCTCGACCGAGGAGCTGCGCGCTCGGCTCGACGGCTTCGCGGCGAGCCCCGGCGCCGCCGGCATCGCGCACGGCGTCATCGACGAGCCGCGCCGGCTGCGCATCGGCTTCCTCTACACCGGCCAGGGCTCGCAGTACGCCGGCATGGGGCGCGAGCTGTACCAGACCCAGCCGGTGTTTCGCGACGCGCTCCGGCGCTGCGCCGAGGCGTTCGACGGCGGCGACGAGCCACCGCTCCTGGCGATGCTCGAGCCGGACGATGCACCCGGCGAGACGTCAAGCGGCGCGCCGCACAGCTCGCCGGACCAGACGATCGACCGCACCGGCCGTGCGCAGCCGGCGCTGTTCGCCCTGCAGTACGCGCTCACCTGCCTGTGGCGGTCGTGGGGGATCGAGCCTTGTGCGGTGTTCGGCCACAGCGTCGGTGAGGTCGCCGCAGCATGCGCCGCCGGCGTGCTCGATCTGGAGGACGCCCTGCGGCTCGTCCGCGAGCGTGCGCGCTGGATGGACACGATCCCCGCCGGCGGCGCCATGGTCAGCGTGCGCGCCGCCGCGGGCGACGTCGCCACCGCGCTCGCGGCCCACGCCGGCGTCGTCGAGATCGCCGCGCTCAACGGGCCGGACCACACGGTCATCTCCGGTGCGCACGACCCCGTGATGGCGCTCGCCGAGGCGTTTCGCGCCCGCGGGATCGAGGCCAAGCAGCTGCGGGTCTCGGTCGCGTTCCACTCGCCGGCGGTCGAGCCGATCCTCGCGCCGTTTGCCCGCGCAACCGCGGCGATCGCGGTCAGGCCGGCACGCATCCCGTGGATCACCGGGCTGACCGGCACGGCGCTGCCGCGGCTGCCGGACGATTACTGGTCGCGGCAGATCCGCGAGCCGGTCCAGCTCGTGGCGGCGGTCGGCGCGCTCGCCGAGCTGGGCTGCGACGTGCTGCTCGAGATCGGCCCGCACCCGACGCTGGTCGGGCTCGCGGCCGAGGCGATGCCGGGCCGGTTCGCGTGCCTGCCATCGCTGCGGCGCCACCAGGACGCCGCCGCGGTCATCGCCGCCAGCGTTGCGCGTCTCCACGTCGCCGGCGCGCCGATCGACTGGGCCGGCTGGGACCGCCCGTTCGCGCGGCGCTATCACCCGCTCCCGCCCTACGCGTTCCAGCGCCGCCGGCTGTGGTTCGATGCGCCGCGGCGCGTGGTGGCCGAGCGTGCCACGGCTCGCGAGCACGACCGCGACGCCGATCGCGAGGCGTCGTGGTACGCGCGCTGCACGTGGCGCGAGGCCGCGCTGCCACCACCGCTGCCGGCCCGCCCGGGCGACCACTGGATCCTCCTCGCCGATGCAGGCGGCGTCGCGCGCGCGCTCGCCGAGCAGCTGGCCAGGCGCGGCGACACCACCACGCTGGCCCCCGGCGAGGTCTGCGAGCGCGACATCGTACAGATCGTACAGATCGCACAGATCGCACAGCTGGTCGGCGCGGTCCCGGAAGGCCGCCGGCTGCGCGGCATCGTCCACCTCTCGAGCCTCGACATCGAGCGCGACGACCCCGCGCTGGATCGCGCGCTCGCGCGCAACCTGGCGAGCCCGCTCGCGGTGGTCCAGGCGCTCGCGGCGCCGGGCGCGCGCGCAGATCGTACGCCGCCGCGGCTCTGGCTCGTGACCCGAGGCGCGATGTGCACCGGCGACGACGGCGGGCAGGTGGTGGTGGCCCAGGCGCCCGCGTGGGGACTCGGCGCGGTGATCGCCAGCGAGCACCCCGAGCTGTGGGGTGGTGCGATCGATCTCGACCCGGCGTGCGATCCGGACGACCGCGCCAGCGCAGACGCCGCGGCGCTCGCTGCCGAGATCACCCGCGCCCCCGGCGAGGATCGCGTCGCCGTGCGCGGCGGCCGGCGGCTCGTCGCGCGGCTCGTCGGCCATGCACCCTCGCGATCAGCGGCCCTGGCGATCCGCGGCGACGCGACCTACCTGGTGACCGGCGGTCACGGGGCGCTCGGACTCACCGTCGCCGGCTGGCTGGCCGCGCGCGGCGCGCGGCACCTGGTGCTGGTGAGCCGGCGAGGGCCCGACGAGGCCGCCCAGGCGACCCTCGCGGGGTTGGTGGCGTCCGGCGTGGTCGTCGAGGACGTGCGCGCCGACATCGCCGACCCCGACGCGGTGCGCGCGATCGTGCAGCGCATCGCCGATCGCGGCCCCGCGCTGTGCGGCATCGTTCACGCGGCGGGCGTCGTCGACGATCACCTGCTGGCCGGGCAGTCGTGGCGTGCGTTCGAACGCGTGCTGCGGCCCAAGCTGTACGGCGCCTGGCACCTCCACCGCGCCGCCGGCGCGCTCGACTTCTGCGTGCAGTTCTCGTCGGCGGCGTCGCTCCTCGGGCCGCCCGGCCAGGCCAACTATGCCGCGGCGAACGCGTTCCTCGACGCGCTGGCCTACCGGCAGCGCGCGCAGGGCATCCGCGCCGTGACGATCAACTGGGGGCCATGGCAGCTCGGCATGGCGGCGCGGCTCGACGCGGCCACCGCGGGCACCGCCACCGCGGGCTGGGATCCGCTGTCGGCCGGTGATGGCTGGCGTGCGCTCGACCGCATCGTCGGCGGCGACGACGCCCAGATCGCCGTGCTCCCGGTGCGCCGCGGCGCGCCGATCGCGCTCGCCGGACGCCGCGCGCCGTTCCTGCAGGAGCTGCTCGCCGGCGCGCCCGGCGAGGTCGCCACCGCAGCCGCGGCGCCCGCCGAGCCGCGCGTACGCGACCGCCTCGCCGCCGGCGGCCCCGGCGACCGCGAGCGCCTCCTCGAGGATCACGTCCGGCGCGTCATCGAGGACACGCTGGGGTGGAGCGCGCGGACCGACGAGGACGGCGTGCTGGGCGCCCGGCGGCGGTTCGTCGAGGTCGGCCTGGACTCGCTGATGGCCGTCGAGGTCCGCAACCGGCTGCAGGGCGACCTCGACGTCGCGCTCGCGGCGACCACCTTGTTCAACTACCCCACGCTCGCCGCCCTGACCGAGCACCTCGCCGGCACGCTCGCCGCGGCGGGGCTTCCGTGCGGCCCCCCGCATGGTCACCCGATCGATGGACCCGCCGGCGGCCCCGCGCTCGCGGTGGCGAGGCCGCCCGCGGGCCACGACGCCGAGCTTTCGGACGCCGAGCTGATCGACCTCATCGCCCACAAATACGACTCACGCGTGTGACCCATGGCTGCACCCAGACCCACGCCGCTGCAACAGGCCTTCCACGTCATCCGCGATCTCGAGTCGCGGGTGTTCTCGCTCACCGCCGAGCCGATCGCGATCCTCGGGATGGCCTGCCGGCTGCCGGGCTCGGTGGCCAGCCCCGAGGACTTCTGGCGGCTGCTGTCGTCGGGGCAGGACGCCACCTCGGAGCTGACCTCGGACCGCTTCGACGTCGACGCGTTCTACGACCCCGACCCGCAGGCCGCCGGCAAGATGTACACGCGCCGTGCCGGCCTGCTCGACGCGATCGATGGCTTCGACGCCCGGTTCTTCGGGATCTCGCCGCGCGAGGCGATCCTGCTCGATCCGCAGCAGCGCCTGCTCCTCGAGGTGACGTGGGAAGCGCTCGAGCGCGCCGGCCTGCCGCCCGACCGGCTCGAGCACACGCCGACCGGGGTGTTCGTCGCGGCGAGCCCGAGCGACTACGCGCGGCTGCCGGCCTACACCGGCGAGCTGCGGCCGATCGAGGTCTACGACGGCACCGGCAACGCGACCTGCTTCACCGCGGGCCGCATCTCGTACGTCCTGGGGCTCGAGGGCCCGTGCTTTGCCGTCGACACCGCGTGCTCGTCATCGCTGCTCGCGGTCCACCTGGCGTGCCAGAGCCTGCGCGCCGGCGAGTGCGACGTGGCGATCGCCGGCGGCGTCAGCTTGATCGCGTGCCCGGAGACCTTCATCTTCCTGTCGCGCGCCGGCAACATCTCACGCGACGGTCGGTCGCGCACGTTCGACGCGGCGGCCGATGGCTACGGCCGCGGCGAGGGCTGCGGCGCGATCGTGCTGAAGCGGCTGTCGCGCGCGCGCGCCGACGGCGATCCGATCCTCGCGGTGGTGCGCGGCTCGGCGGTCAACCACGGCGGCGCGTCGAGCGGGCTGACCGTCCCCAGCGGCCTTGCGCAGCAGGCGGTGATCCGGCGCGCGTGCCGGAGCGCCGGGATCGAGCCGCGCCAGCTCACCTACGTCGAGGCGCACGGCACCGCGACCTTGCTGGGCGATCCGATCGAGCTCGACGCGCTCGGCGCGATCGCGGCGGGTCGCAGCGAGGACCAGCCGCTGTGGGTCGGCTCGGTCAAGAGCAACGTCGGCCACCTCGAGGCGGCCGCCGGCATCGCCGGCCTGATGAAGGCCGTGCTGATGCTCCAGCACCAGCAGCTCCCGCCCAACCTGCACTTCACCCGGCCAAACCCGCACGTCGACTGGCAGCACCTGCCGCTGCGCGTGCCGACCCAGCTCACCGCGTGGCACGCGGCGTCGCCCCGGCTCGCCGGGATCAGCTCGTTCGGCCTCAGTGGCACCAACGTGCACGCCATCCTGGAAGAGGTGCCCTGGGGACCGTCTGTCCCGGCGGTGCAGCGTCCCGCGGCGCAGGCGGTTGCTGCGACGCAGATCGTCGAACCGGCGGTCCCCGCCGAGCCGCTCGTGCTGGCCGTGTCGGCGCGCTCACCGGCGGCGCTGCATGCCCTTGCCGCGGCCATGCGCGACCGGCTGGCCGCGGCGGACGTGGACGTCCCGATCGCGGCGGTCGCCCACACCGCGGCGCTGCGGCGCAGCCACCATGCCCACCGGATCGCCGTGACCGGGGCCACCTGCGAGGCGTGGATCGCCGCGCTCGAAGCGTTCGTCGGCGACGCGGCGCACCCCGGGCTGTTCGCCGGCCGCGGCGAGCCCGGCGGGCGGCTCGCGTTCGTGTGCTCCGGCCAGGGTTCGCAGTGGACCGGGATGGGCCGGGCGCTGTACGCGGCATCCGACGTGTTTCGCGACGGCCTGCGCGCGGCCGCCGCGGCGCTCGCGCCCCACGGCGGCTACCCCGTGCTCGACGCGTTCTCCGAGGCCGGGCCGCCGCCCGATCTGACCCACGGCGAGATCGTCCAGCCGCTGATCTTCGCCGTGCAGGTCGCGCTCGCCCGGCTGTGGCGCGCGTGGGGCATCGAGCCCGCCGCGGTGACCGGCCACAGCGTCGGCGAGGTCGCCGCGGCGCACATCTCGGGCGCGCTCGGCCTCGACGACGCCGCGCGCATCGTCGCGGTACGCAGCGAGCTGCTCGCCCGGATCCGCAACCAGGGCGGCATGGTGATGCTCGAGCTGCCGGTCGGCGAGACCGAGTCCTGGCTCGCCCGCGTGGCGCCCGAGCTCGCGATCGCCGGCATCAACGCGCCGCGCACCACCGTCGTGTCGGGGCCGAGCGCGGCGATCGAGGCGCTGCTCGCCGCGCTCGCAGGCACGGCCGTGTTCGCGCGCCGCGTGAAGATCGACGTCGCGTCGCACAGCCCCCAGGTCGCGCCGCTCGTCGACGAGCTGCGGGCGCGGCTCGCCGGCATCCGGCCCCATGACGCCGCCATCCCGGTGTTCTCGACCGTCACCGGCGGCGAGCTCGCCGGCCGCGCGCTCGACGCCGATTACTGGGCGCGCAACCTGCGCGAGCCGGTGCGGTTCGCCGACGCGATCGCCGGCCTCGATCGCGCCGGCTACCGGGCGTTCCTCGAGATCAGCCCGCACCCGATCGTCGCCGTCGCGATCGAGCAGACCGTCGGCCCGCGCGTCATCGGTGGATCGCTGCGGCGCGGCCGGGGCGAGCTGGCGTCGCTCGGCGAGTCGCTCGCCCTGCTCTACGCGAGCGGCACGCCCGTCGACTGGCACCAGATCTACCGGTCGGCGCAGCCCTGCGTCCCGCTGCCGACCTACCCCTGGCAGCGCGAGCGTTACTGGACGCATGGCGACGGCCGGCCCGCCGAGCGGCCCGGCGCCCGGCTCGCGCTCGCGGCTGCGGAGCCCGCGCGGTCCTGGGCCGGCCAGCGCCTGCACAGCCCCGGCGAGGAAGCGCACTACGTCGACCGCGTCGCGCTCGCCGACCATCCCTACCTCGAGGACCACCGGATCTTCGACGACGTCGTGGTGCCGGGCGCGTTTCACCTCGCCGCCGTGCTCGCGGTCGCGCCCGATCTGGTCGGCAGCGAGCGCTGCGTGCTGACGTCGGTGAGCTTCGCGCGCGCGCTGATCGCCGGCCGGCAGGGCGCACCGCCGGTCCACCTGACCGCGCTGCCGCGCGACGGCGCGCCGACGCGGTTTCGCCGCGCGAGCCGCGCGACCTCGGGCGAGTGGGACGATCACGCGACCGGCTTCATCGCACGCCTCGACGGCAGCCCGGATGCCGCCTGGCTGCCGAGCGCGGCCGCGGGCGCGCCGCTGATCGCCGCCGATCCCGCGGCGTTCTACGAGCGCAACGCAGGGCGCGGCGTCGCGCTGGGGCCGCGGTTTCGCTGGATCCGCGCGCTGTGGGTCGGCGACCGCCAGGCACGGGCGATCCTCGAGCGACCGGCAGCGCTTCCGGCTGCGGCTGACCCGGCGATCCATCCGGCCCAGCTGGACGCGGTGTTCCAGACCTTCGCCGCCGCGGCGCCCGACGCCGCCGACCACGCGTACATCCCGTTCTCGATCGATCGGCTCGAGGTGCACGGCGCGGCCGATGAGCCGTGGCACTGCGTCGCCCGATATCACCCGGGAGACCTCGAGCTCCTCGTCGGAGATGCCGTCGTGCTCGGCGCCGACGACCGCGTGATCGCGCGGGTCACCGGCCTTGGCCTCAAGCGGGTGTCGCGCGCGGCGCTCGCCGGCAGCCGGCGGCCGGCATGGCGCGACTGGCTGTACGAGACGCGCTGGGACCGCGCAGCTGTGCCCGCGCCGGCCGCTGCGTCGTCGATCCGCTCGAGCCGCCGCTGGCTGGTGATCGCCGACGCGCACGGCGTCGCCGATCGGCTCGCCGACCGGCTCGCAGGCCGCGGCGACACCTGCGTCACCCTGGCGCTCGGGGATGCGCCGGTGCGGCCTTCCGGCGCGGCGCCGATCGCGGCGACCGACCGTCGCGATGACCTCGATCCGCTGGCCGGCGCGCTCGCCGCTGCCCCCACCGATGTCGTGGTGCTCTCGGGCCTGGCCGGCCCGCCGGCGGACGAGCTCCGCACCTGGCCGCGCGAGCTCGCCGCGCGGTTCGCCGCCGGGCTCCTCCACACCGTGCAGGCGATCGCCGCCGCGGCGCTGCGCGACCCGCCTCGCGTCAGCGTCGTCACGCGCGGCACGCAGCGCGTCGGCGACGTTCACCCGGTCGACGTTGCCGCCGCGCTGCTCTGGGGCATGGCGCGGAGCTTCGCGCACGAGCACCCGGCCCTGGGCTTCGCGCGGATCGACCTCGATCCGGCGCTGGGGGCGAGCGTGCCGGATGCCAACCGCGCGCAGCCGGACGACCCGGATCGACCGCGTGGCAGCGCGGCGGGAACCGACGATCCGCGCGGCGCGGAGATCGATCAGCTGGTCGCCGAGCTGGTGGCCCGAGATCGCGAGGACGAGGTCGGGTTTCGCCGCGGGCACCGCTACCTCGCACGGCTCGCGCATGCGCCGCGGCTCGCCGGGCCTGGGCGGCCGCCGGTGCGCGGCGATGCCAGCTATCTCATCACCGGGGGGCTCGGGGGGCTCGGCCTGCGGCTGGCGGCGTGGCTGGTCGAGGCCGGCGCGCGGCACCTGGTCCTCGTCGGTCGCCGCGGCGCAGCCACCGCCGCGCAGCGCGATGCCCTGCGTGCGCTCGAAGCGTCGGGCGCCGAGGTCGAGGTGGTCCCGGCCGACGTCGCCGATCGCGCCGCGCTGGCACGGGCCGTCGCGCGCGCGGCCGCGCTGGCACCGCTGGGCGGGGTCATCCACGCGGCGGGGCTCGTCGACGATGGCCTCGTCGATCGCCAGACCGTCGAGCGGCTGCACCGCGTGCTCGCGCCCAAGGCAGAAGGCGCCTTGCACCTGCACGCGCTCACCCGCGACCGCGAGCTCGACTTCTTCGTGCTGTTCTCGTCGGCCGCCGCGCTGATCGGCGCGCCGGGCCAGAGCAACTACGCCGCCGCCAACGCGGTGCTCGACGCGCTCGCCCTCGACCGGCGGGCGCGTGGCCTGCCCGCCCTCAGCGTCAACTGGGGCGCGTTCGCCGAGGTCGGCATGGCCGCGGCGCAGGCCAACCGCGGCGATCGGCTCGCCCACCGCGGCGTGCTCGGCATGAGCCCGGACGACGGCCTCGCCGCGCTCGCGGGCTTGCTCGACGGCAACGCGACCCAGGCCGCCGTGCTCTCGCTGGATCCGCGGCAGTGGCTCGAGTCATCGCCCCACCTGGCGCGCTCGAAGCGGTTCGCCGAGCTCGTGCGCGACGCGCAGCCGGCAAACCCGACCCGCGCGCAGGTCCGCGATCTCGATGCGCTGCGCGAGGCGCCTCCGAAGGACCGGCGCACCCGCATCGCCGGCATCGTGCGCCAGCAGATCGGGCTCGTGCTCCGGCTCGACGGCGCTGCGCTGGAGCTCCAGGCGCCGCTCATGTCGCTCGGCTTCGACTCGCTGCTCAGCCTCGAGCTCAGAAATCAGCTCGAGCGCCTGCTCGGGCTCACCCTTGCGGCGACCCTGCTGTGGACCTATCCCACGATCGAGCAGCTGACCGAGCACCTCGCCGATCAGCTCGGACCCGGCGGCGACGCGGCGGCCACAGGATCGGGCGCTGTACCCGACGCGGAGATCGCCGCCGTCTCCGACGATCTCGATCTCGATCTCGATCGCCTGAGCGACGCCGAGAAGGCGCGGCTCGAGCAGCAGCTCGCCAAGCTGGTGAGCCGCCTGTGAGCCGCCCGGTCACCGCACGCGCCCGACGCCGATGCGGCGAGATCCTAGCGCGCACCCGCGGCGGGTGTGACTGCCACCGGCATGCGCATCACCACGGTGTGCTTGTTACTGGCGGCCCACGCGACCGGTCCGGTGACCTCGAGCCGATCGAACCGATCGAGCAGCGCCTCGAGCACGATGCGCATCTCGAGCTTGCCCAGCGCCTGGCCGAAGCAGGCGTGACTGCCGTGACCGAACGCGACGTGCGGGTTGGGATGGCGGCGGAGGTCGAACACCGACGGGTTCGTGAAGACGGCTTCATCCCGGTTGGCCGACGTCCACCACAGCGTGACCTTGTCGCCGGCCCGGATCTGCGCGTCGTGGATCTGGATGTCGCGCGTCGCGGTGCGCCGGTTGTACGGCGTCGGCGACGTCCACCGCAGGATCTCCTCGATCGCCTGCGGGATCAACGAGCGGTCCGCGCGCAACGCACGCCACTGCTCGGGGTGCTCGATCAGCGCCAGGACACCGCCGGCGATCATGTTGCGCGCCGACTCGGTGCCGGCGAGCGCCATCAGGCAGAAGCTGGTCTCGCGCTCCCGGTCGCCGAGCGATGCGCTGTCGTCGGCGAGCTGGCCGCGGGCGAGCAGCGACGTGAGGTCGTCGCCCGGCTCCGCCCGCCGCGCCGCGAGCAGCCTGGCGCCGTAGTGGAAGACGTCCATGTGGACCGTCTGGCTGCGCTTGGTCGGCTTGCCGGTCTCGCGGTCGTCGAAGCCCATCAGCGTCTCGGTCCACGCGGTGAACTGCGGCCAGTCCTGCCGGGGGACCCCGAGCAGCATCGCGATCGCATGCCCCCCGACCCGCGCGCCGACCTCGGTCGCGAAGTCGCAGCGGCCGCGAGCCGCGAGCTCGGACACCACCTCGGCGACGTAGGGCCGGAGCCTGGTGTTCAGGGCGGCCAGCCCCTGGCGGCCCATCGCCGGCGTCAGCATGTCCTTGAACGCCTGATGCCGTGGATCGTCCATCATGTTGATCATCACGCCGGGCAGCTCGGACCGTGCGTCGTCGATGTGGGTGCCGCCATGCGGCCGGCCACCGCCGCCCTGCGACGAGAACACGGCGTCCGCGGCGGCGGCGCGGATCTCGGCGTGCCGGCTCAGCACCCAGAAGCCGGCGCCGTCGCCGATGGCGGCCGGCGGATGAAACACCACCGGGGCATCGCGGCGCAGCCGCGCGAACACCGCGTGAGGAAACCCGCCGGCGAACCGCGCCTGGTCGGTCAGGTCGAAGCCGTCCAGCACTGCCGGCAGCTGGTCATGGGGATGATCGTGATCATGATTGTGCATTGCTGTTCTTATAGCAACACGCAATCATCCATCAAAGGCTTTTTTTACGTGGTCAGTCATGATCCGCGCGCGGCGCCCCGGCGTGCCGGCCGCGCGGTTCACAGCCGCTCGATGCGGAGCTTCACGTCGCCCGACACGATCCCGGCCGGGAGATATGTGTGATGCCCGCGATAGTCGCGCGCGAGCGAGAACCGACAGCGCGTCAGCATCGCCTGCCAGAACGCCTTCACCTCGGCATTGGCCAGGTGCATACCGGTGCAGGTGTGGGGGCCTGTGCCGTACGGCATGAAGTAGCCCTTGTGCTTCTTGTCCTCGGCGCGCGCCTCGGAGAACCGTTCCGGATCGAAGCGCAGCGGATCGTCCCACAGCGCCGCGTCGTGCATCACCGAAGCGAACAGCGCGAACACGAACGTCCCGGCAGGGATCTTCCACCGGCCGAGCTGGACGTCGCGCAGCGCGCGGCGCGCGGCGTACGGCGCGATCGGATACAGCCGCATCGTCTCCTTCCAGACCCGCGAGCTGACCTCGAGCCGCTTGCTGTCCTCGAACGACACCCGGCCGGGGCCGACGGCGAGCGCCTCCTGCCGCATGCGGTCCTGCCACTCGGGGTCCGCCGCGAGCAGGTACGCCATGCTCGCGACGCCGGACGACGTGGTCGCGAACGCAGCGGCCATGATGCCGATCACCAGGCGCACCAGCCCGTCGTCGTCGAGCGCGTCGCTATCTCCCGACCTGGCGCACAGCCGGCTGAACATGTCATCGCCGCCGTTGGCCCGGCGCTCGGCGATCCGCGCGCGCAACAACTCGCACAGCCGGCGGTGGCCGTGGATCGAGCGCCGCCACTTCCGGCTCCATCGCGGGTCCCTGATCAGCGCCAGCGGCCCCTCCCAGTACTCGATCAGCGCGCGCTCGAACTCGGCCGCGGCGTCGTCGACCCCCAGGAAGATCCGGGTCGACACCTGCACCATCAGCCGGCGGATCTCGTCCTTGAACGCGATCCGGCCGCGCGCCACCCAGCGGTCGATCGCGTGCTCGAAGATGTCCGACGCGGCGTCGAAGTAGCTCGCGATCGCGGCGGGGTTGAACGCCGGCTGCAGCAGCTTGCGCGCGTAGCGGTGCGGCTCGAAGTCGAGGAACAGCGGCGAGTCAACACTGGCCGCGTTGAGCTTGGGATCGATGCCCTGGAAGAACGTGATCCACGCGAGCGCCGCCGACCACGTCTCGTCATCGCGCGCGATCGACGTGACCAGCTCGGGATCCCCGACGCAGACAACCGTGTAGCCGGCGAACTCCGTGCGATAGACCGGACCGAACTTGCGATGCTGGGCGACCACGTGGCTGTTGCCCTGGCGCATCCAGCCGAGCGTGTTGCGGAAGCCCGCGAGCAGCCCCGACTCGCCGGGCAGGTGGCCGAGATCGACGGTGGTAGACACCGCGCGGCGCGGGCGGGAGATATCGCCCGCGCGATCGGCAATGAATGGTGCGACCTTCGGCAGAGCTTGCGCCTTGGCGCCAGTATTACTCATTCGTAGAACAATAGCACATTGCGAAATACCGTGATCGATAATCATAACAGGCGCTCTCGAATTCGTGACCCACCACGACAAGTGCTGATGTACAGCCAGGAATCATAGGTGGTAATCCGATCGACCAGTGGTGGTGTGTCGATCATGCCCCTGCCATGCGCGAGCATGCTCCCGCACTTCGCGCTATTCGATGCCGTCGTACTGGCCGGTTGCGGCGGTACCTCGAGCATCATCGCGTGGCGCGTCACCCGGGCGCGTCAGCGCTGATCGTGGCGCGTCACGCCGGGCATGCCGGGGGTCAGGTGAGCTTCGCGAGTGGCACACCTGAGGTGGGCGTCAGGGCAGCGACGCTCGATCGGCCTTGCGGGCGCCCGGCGGCTTGAGGCCGTGCTTCTCCATGCGGTAGATCAGCGTCCGCCGCGAGATGCCGAGCTGCTTGGCGGCCTCGGTCTGGCTGCCGTGGCACGACTCGAGGATCGCGGCGATCGTCGCGCGCTCCATGTCGGCGATCTGATCGCGCATGCCGCCGAGCGTGAGCGACGGGGAGGACGACGACGTGGCCGCGGCAGCGGCGGTGGCCGCAGCGGCGGTGGCCGCAGCGGCGTGTGCATCGGGCAGCTCGGTGTCGGAGGTCGTCTGGTCGTCGAGATCGGGATCCCACCGCGAACACGTCGCTGCGGCGATCGAGGGGCTCGCCGAGGCATTGCTCGGGCGACATGTAGCCATACTTGCCCTTGATCACGCCCTCGCGCGTCTCGGCCCGAGCTGCTCGACCATGCCGCCAGCACCGAGGCGCAGGTCTTGCATTCGGTGGTCGCCGATGCCCGGTGGGCGATCTCGGCTGCTCACGATCTTGCATTGTCAGCGATCGGCACTACCGGCGCCGACCGCGATACGCTCGCACTGCTCGCCACGTTCGTATGGAGGCCCTTACCATGACTCGATTCGCCATCGTGATTGCGCTCATGTCGCTGGGGGCCTGCTTCCAGGCTCGCAGCGGCACGGACAAGACCTTCTGCCATGATTGCCACTAGGTAGGAGCTCCCCTAGATGACCACGCTCATCATCGTGCTCGGCCTGGTAGCGATTGCCGGCGTGCCGTACCTCTTGTGGACCCGGATGGAGGCGCGCAAGCATCAGCGCGCGACGATCATCCATCAGGATACGCTGTCGCTCGGCGACGACGTCGCGCCGGTCTCGATCCACCCCGAGGTCGCGCTCGACGAGTGCATCGGGTCCGGCGCGTGCGTGCGCGCCTGTCCGGAGAAAGACATCCTGGCGATCACCGACGGGCGGGCGCGCCTCCTGAACCCGCTGTCGTGCGTCGGTCACTCCGCGTGCATGCAGGCGTGCCCGGTCGGCGCGATCAAGCTCGTGTTCGGGACGGCGACGCGCGGGATCGAGCTGCCGCGGCTGACGCCCAGCTTCGAGACCAGCCAGAATGGCATCTTCGTGATCGGCGAGCTCAGCGGGGTCGGCCTCATCCGCAACGCGGTGGAGCAGGGCCGCCAGGCCGCGGCGACGATCGCGAAGTCGGGACGGCGCGGCAGGCCCGGCGAGCTCGACGTGATCGTGGTTGGCGCCGGCCCGGCCGGGATCGGCGCCGCGCTCGCGCTGCTCGCCCACGGGCTCAAGGTCCAGATCGTCGAGCAGGATCGCTACGGCGGAACAATCATGCACTATCCGCGGGCCAAGGTCGTGATGACCGGCTCGTTCGACCTCCCCGGCTACGGCAGCGTGCGGCGCAAGACGATGTCCAAGGAGCAGCTGCTCGAGCTGTGGACCGATATCCGCGCGCGCGTCCAGTTCGATATCAAGGAAGGCATCCGCGTCGAGGCGATCCACCCGGACGGCCCGAGCTGGCGGCTGGTCGGCCCCAGCTGGCAGGATCGCGCCGCGGCGGTCGTGCTCGCGCTCGGCCGGCGCGGTGCCCCCAAGGAGCTCGGGGTGCCCGGCGAGCACCTGGCGAAGGTCTCGTATCGCCTGCTCGAGCCCGAGCCGTTCGCCGGCAAGCACGTGATGGTCGTCGGCGGGGGCAACACCGCCGCCGAGTGCGCCATCGCGCTCGCGAACGCGCAGCTGTGCACCAGCGTGTCGATCAGCTATCGCCGCGCGGAGCTCGCGCGGCTGCGCAGCTCGGTCCGCACGCAGATCGAGCGCTGCTTCGAGGCCGGCACGATCGCCCCGCTGCTCGCGACCGAGGTTGTCTCGATCGAGGAGCAGCAGGTGACGCTGAAGACCCCCGGCGGCGTCCAGCAGATGATCAACGACCGCGTGATCATCCAGATCGGCGGCCAGCCGCCGAGCGAGCTGCTGCGCACGATCGGCATCGAGCTGGTCGAGAAGCGCGGCGAAGCCTAGCCCGGCGGTGGCGGTCCCGCCGTCACGAAGTCCACAGGAGAACGCGGACACGCGCGCTGGCAACGCGGGCTTGGGTCCGTCGCTCGTCCGTTGACCACCGTATCGAGCATGGAGGGCGGTGCCATCTCCACGACCAGCCGGCGTTCCACCACCCGGCCGTGCAATTTATCTCGCGACGAGACCCAGCCCGCGTTGCTGCGCTGCGCGTTGGCGTGGTCACGGGTGTGGTGCCAGACGCTGAATTCCGTGGCGCGGCAGGTTCACGCAGCCTGGACGGCGCGGCGAGACTCGAGATGCTCCCCCCGGGCGTCTCTGCAGCGCAACCGGTCCAGATCCTCCGCGGCGAAGGCTCGACGTCAACGGCGACGGCGTCGCCGACCCTCGCCGCAGAGATCTGGGTGGTCATGAGCGCTGCTCCTTGGCTGCCGGGGACTGGCTCCATGCCTACGACCGTAAGCTCACGTTAGCCAACATAGCGAACAAGCAGAGTGCGCACAAGCGCCACGTCGTGCATCGGCGAGACACCTTTGGTACTCGACTACTTCGGAATGTGACGGGATTCGATCGTCGAAGTCGCTCCCGACCTCGAATCCCGCCGCATACCGGTCGTGGCAAAACGTGCCACGCTGCAGCCGTTGGCCTCGCTCCAGCCAGCCCGATCGTACGCGTAGGCCTTCGGAGCTTTGCCGAACAGCGCCTTGGCGTCCTTCGCCGCACGTGCGAGGCGAAGGGCTCTGTGCCAATATTTCTTACAGATCCGTATCTGCGTCATCCTGGTTGCTAGCGTGACGCTGGACGTTTAGACTGGTTCCGCCTGCCTGGAGGTGTAAATGCGCGAACCTAGCGGACGCTTCAGCCTCGAGTGGGCTTTGCCGGCTGCGGTGATTCTGGTGACCGGGCTGGGTTGGTACGTCGCCACGAAGTACGAAAAGACCGTAGAGCGAGCGGTGGTGTCGTCGTATCAGGAGACGCAGCTCGAGATCGTTCGCGCGGTGGCGCGCAGCGCCGAGCTGTACCTGGTGGACGAGCTGGCCAAGAACACCGAGCGGCAGACCATCGAGCAAGAGATCCTGCGGCGCTTCGTGGCTCCGGTGCACCTGCGTCACAACGGAGACGCCTGGATCTACGCGCCGGATCACATTGTCTTCGACCTGAGCGCGGACTTCCCGAAGGAGTACCGGGGCAAGAGCATGGCCGAGATCTTTGCCATGCAGGCCAGCCATGGGGCCAGCCACTACCAGGAGATGACCGACGACGTCATGAATAGCCGCGAGGGCGTCGGATATTATACCTGGCTACCCGACAAAGGGCCCGAGATCGCGGCCTGGACGCCGGTCAGGCTCAGGGACCACGTGTGGACCATCGGGCTCTCGACTCCGCTCACCGAGATCCTCGAGGCAACGGGGGCGACGGCTCAATCGCGCTACGTGTTCCTCGCGATGGTGATCGCCACGATCTTGGGGTTGGGGTTCTCGGCGATGGCGACCCGCAGCATGCTGATCAACCGACGTGCCGAGCGCGCCATCAAGGAGAGCGAACGCAAGTACCGGACCCTGTTCGAGACCGCGACCGACGGTACCTTGATCCTGTCCGACACGGGCGTCATGCTCGATGCCAACCCCGCGGCATGCTCGATGTACGGCCGCGGCCGTGACGAGCTTGCCGGGCAAGACGTGAGATGCCTGTTTCAGCGCGACTATCACCCTGCGGTGGAGGCGTTCATCACGTCCTCGCTGGCCGGTCATCCATTCCGCGGCCGCGTCCAGGGCCTGCGCAAGGATGGCGCGACCATCGAGGCCGAGCTCAGCGGTAGCGCCTACGACCTTCGCGGACAGCAGTGTGTGTTGTTGAATATTCGTGATCTCACGGAGCGGACCAAGGCCGAGCACGAGAAGGAGGAGCTCGAGGCCAAGCTCGCCCGGTCCAGGAAGATGGAGGCCCTCGGGCTGCTGGCCGGGGGGGTGGCTCACGATCTCAATAATATCCTGAGCGGCCTCGTGAGCTACCCTGACATGCTGCGCGCCGAGCTGACCCCGGAGCCCGGCACCAGCTTGCACGAGATGCTGGAGACCATGCAGGAAGCGGGCACTCGCGCTGCCGCCGTGGTGTCGGATCTCATGACGATGGCCAGGGGATCGTCGAGCCGGCACGCGGTCGTGTCGGTCAATCACCTGGTCAACGAGTTCCTCATGTTCGGCGAGTCACGCGCGCTCAAGGCGCGCTTTCCGGCGGTGCGCTTCGAGACGCGCCTCGATGAAGACGTTCCGTCGATCAAGGCCGGCGTGGTCGGGCTCAAGCAGAGCATCGTCAACCTGGTGCAGAACTCGGTGGAGGCGATCCAGGGATCCGGAGTCGTTCGGATCGCGACGCGTCACCAGCGCGTGACCGAGGCGATCGCCGGCTATAACAACATTCCACCCGGCGAATATGTGGTGCTCTCGATATTCGATAGCGGGACTGGCATCGCCCCGCATGAGCTCGAGCGCATCTTCGAGCCGTTTTATACCCGGAAACAGATGGGCCGGTCGGGCACCGGCCTCGGGCTCGCGATCGTGTGGAACGCGGTCCAGGAGAGCAACGGGTATATCGATGTTCATAGCGACAACAGCGGCTCGATGTTCGAGCTGTACTTTCCGGTATCCCACGAGCGCGAGCCCTCCAAGGAAGCCAAGCCTTCGTGGTCCGATCTCGCCGGCCATGGCGAGAAGATCCTGATCGTCGACGACGAACCCCGCTTGCGCGCCATCGCCTGCAAGATGCTCGCGTCGCTCGGCTATCGGCCGCAAGCGGTGTCCAGCGGTGAAGAGGCTGTCGAGTACTGCAAGAGCAATCCCGTAGATCTCCTCGTCCTGGACATGATCATGGATCCGGGGATCAACGGTCGGCAGACCTACGAGCGGATCGTCCGGCAGACCCCTGGCCAGAAGGCCATCATCGCCAGTGGCTATGCCGATTCCGAGGACGTCCTGACCGCCCAGACGCTGGGGGTCGGCGAGTGCCTGCGCAAGCCCTACACCCTGGAACAGCTCGGCAGGTCGGTCCTGCTCGAGCTGCGCAAGTAGCCGCGGCTTCCGGATCGCGCACAGAGGTCCATCGCCCCGAAGCGCTCATGGGCCGGGTTCACGGCCCTCGTGACAGATGCGTGGTCATGGAGGGCAGCAGACGCCCCCCTCGATGGAGATCGGCCCCCCTGGAGGCGGCGCGATGCTGCCGAGCGGTGGCTTTCCGCTCGGGCAGAGGTAGTCAGGGCGCTGCGTGGCGCCATCGCCGATGTCGCCCACGACGCTTCCACCTTGTGCCTCGCACTGCTCTTGCGTGAGCGCTCTGCGCTCGGGCACGCCCGTCGCGGGATCACCGTTCGGGGGGCCTTGTGGCGGCGGCTGCGAGGAGCCGCAGCCGGCCAAGACCACAGCGATAGCCCAGCTGATCGTTCGGATATGCATAGAAAGATTCTTAACACTATTGGGCAGATGGGGCAGCTCAAGCTACGTTCTGGATGCATTTCGTCGTCCTTACCGAGCGATAGCGCTCGCGGCCCCCGAGCGACAGCGCTCGCCGCTCCTCCAGCGCAGGCATGCGAGCCTCCTCGTGCAGCCGAAGTCACCGTTGATAGTGCGACGCGATTGCACGCCGATGCAGCATAGTGCGGCAGGGCGACGTCCTCGAGCCAGCCTATGCTAGTCTGCTCGACGGAAGGCAGGAAGTGCGAGGGCAATGGACCGCAAGCATGGCGACTTGGGGAGCACATCCGCCGGTAACGGGCGAACGTTATCCGGTCTCTCGCCAGGGAAACAGACCCTTGTCGAGCAAGTCTACGGCATCCAGATGCGACGCGCCGAGGACGTCGCGCCGGTGGACGGTGACGTGGTCAGGGACGCTGCAACCGCTGGCGTGAGCGGGTCCGGCGGGTCGCTGCCGCACCTCGGCAGGATCCAGACGGCATTCGGCGCTGCGCATGACCTGTCCAGTGTTCAGGCTCATGTCGGGGGCGAAGCTGCGGCTGCGTGCGACACGATCGGCGCCGTCGCCTATGCCGCTGGCGGGCGTGTGGCGTTCCGCGACCAGCCAGATCTCCATACGGCCGCCCACGAGGCCGCCCACGTGGTGCAGCAGACTTCCGGCGTGCGGCTCCAGGCCGGCGTGGGAGAGGCCGGCGACGCATACGAGCGGCATGCCGATGCCGTTGCAGACCAGGTCGTACGCGGCGAGTCGGCCGCGGATCTGCTCGGTGAGCACGGCGCAGTGGGCACACCGTCAGTGGCAGCGACGGCCGTCCAGCGGAGGGTCAAGCCCGAGGATGTGTCGTCCGAAATGATCGGAAAGACGTTCGAGCTCTCCGACGCGTTCACCAGCGGATCCACGACCCTGAAGCATCGCGACAAGGTCAAGATCGCTGCGAAGGCGGCCAAGGGGGGCACGGACTTCACCCCGGGCGGCATCTGATGCAACTCGACGCGAGAGGCATGTGCATCGCTGCGCTGCTCGGCCTCGCGTGTGGCGCGCCGCAACCAGGTTCCAGGTCGCCGCCGCCCGTCTCGTACGCGCCGAGCTGGCGCGACGCATACGACCTCGATGGCGATGGCACGAACGACCGCATCGTCGCTGAATTCACCGGCGGGGGCCACTGCTGCTACCGCGTCGGTGCCACGCTCTCGTCCACCGGCACGTCGACGGTGCTCCCGTTCGACATGGACGGCGGCTACCCGCGTGGGCTGGATCTCAGCCAACCCGATCAGTTCACGGTCCGCACGCGTGACGGCGGGCTTCCCGAGATCGTCTACCAGATCGCCACGTACAACGGCGAGTCGCAGCCGCTCGATCCGGACAGCATGAAGCGCTGGGGGGATCCGCTCGCACCGCATTGTGCTCTGCTTCGCCGGCGGCAACCTGCAGGCTCGTGACGAGGCGCCCGATCTTCCTCCCTGCAAGCGCTGAGCAGTGAATGATCCGGCCGGGATAGTGAGTGAGTTAATCAGTTGGCATCTTTATGACGTCGTCCGATAGCCCTTCAGCTTTCCAGATGTCTCCGGCGTCATTCGTGTGCTGAATGTCAGCACGCAATAGTCGCGGGAACCAGCGGAAGCGGCGTGCCCATCTTCGATTGGTGCCGAAACTACCGTGGTCCTCGTGCTCGCAGGGGCGACGTCATCCCAGAGCAGAAACGCAGCCGAGCCGCTTGACGAACGGAATGATCCTGAGCGACTTCGTGACGTGCTACCTTGAGGCATGCGCACGGTGAGCGCCAAAGTCCTGAGAGGCAAGATCGTCACGCGTGCCAAGCTCCCCGAGGGCGCGAAGCTGACGTTGTTCGTACACGAGCCGATCGA
>Ga0137459_1000217_pt1 | contig 20834 bp, 20 predicted proteins | sample EasRivERMGT700_2_FD_104908 | JGI IMG/M metagenome (GOLD analysis project Ga0137459, IMG submission 104908) | Soil microbial communities from meander-bound floodplain in the East River, Colorado, USA - East River MetaG ERMGT700_2 | ecosystem: Environmental > Terrestrial > Soil > Floodplain ...
GCCGCATGCGCGCTCGTGGCGCCGTGGCGGGACGGCGGGGCGCCGCAGCTGTTCGTGCTGATCGCGATCGCGGGCCTCGTGCTGGTCGCCGGCGCGATGCTGCCGGTGCTGCCGTGGCTCGTCCACCACGTGCCCGGGTTCGCGCTGCTCCGCATCCCGGGGCGCTACAAGCTCCTGGCGGCCTTCTGCCTGGCGGCCGCGGCGGGCCACGGCGCGGCGTCGCTCGACGGGCCGCGGCCGCGCGCCGCGCTCGTCGCGGTCGGGGTGGCGCTCGTGGCATCGATCTACACCGTGGCCGTGCACGGCGCCGACAAGCTGCGTCCGGACGGCTGGTCGATCGCCGCGATGGTGGTGCCGAGCGTGCTGGTGACCGTGGCGGCGTGCGTGCCGCGGCTGCGCACGGCGGCGAGCTCGGCGCTCGTCATCGTGGTGCTGCTCGACGCTCCGGCGTTCACGCACACGCCGGTGGCGCTGCCTGCGAGCGACCGGCGGCAGCTCCACGAGCGCGACGCCGAGATCCTCGCGCGGCTCGATGGCGTCCGCGATCGCTGGCGGCTGTACGACGAGTTCGTGCTCGGCGAGCGGGTCGGCCAGCGCCGCGGCGTGCGCGACTTCCGCGGCTATCCCACGATCGATCCGCTGACCCAGCGGCGCTACGTCGACGTGCTCGACTTCGCCAGGCGCGACCCCGCGATCATCACCGACTTCAACGTGCGCTGGGTGCTGCAGGGCACCCACTTCCGGTTCGGGACGGGCGCAAACTTCGTGGCGCCGCTGGGCGCGGCCGGCGGCGCGTTCGTGGCGCGCGGCGACCAGATCTTCGAGGCGGCGCACCCGGCGCCGCTGGTCGCCTGGTACGGCGCCGCCACGCTCGTGACCGATCCGAAGCAGGTGCTGGCCGCGGTGCGCGCGGTCCAGGATCCGGACGGCGAGCGCCGGCGCGTGGTGATCGAGCCGGACGCGGTGGCAGAGCGTCCGGAGGTCGCGCACCTCGCGTTCGCCGCGCCCGCGTCGGCCGCCGGCACGCTGGTGTCGTATGCCGCGGACCAGATCGCGTTCACCGTCGACGCGCCGCGCGACGGCATCGTCGTCCTGAACGAGCTCGCGTTCCCCGGCTGGACGGTCGAGGTCGACGGCGTGCCCCGCGCGGCGCTGCGCGCGAACTACGTCCTGCGCGCGGTCCACGTCGGCCCCGGCCACCACGCGATCCGCTGGCGGTTCGCGCCGCCGGGCGTGCGCGGCCTCGTCGCCGGCTACCTGCTCGCGCTCGCGATCATGCTCGCCGCCGCCGCATGGCCGCGCCGACGATGAGCAGCCACACCGCCGCGCCGCCAGGATCGCGGCCGGCGTCGCAGCAACCGGCCGGCGAGCTCGCCTCGCAGGCGACCGCCTCGGGCGTGGTGGGCTCGGCCTGCGCCGTCACGAACGCGCGCACCGAGCCGTCGTACGACGCGGCGACGAGCCAGTCGCCGGACACCGCGAGCCCGCCGAGCACCGGGGTGCCGAGCTGGGTCTTCCACAGCACCGCGCCGGTGTGCAGATCGAGCGCGGTGAGCTGCCCGGCGGTGTCGGCGGCCCACACGAGGTCCCCGGTGATCACCGGCGACGCCTCGAAGCCGGCCTCGTCGGCCCCGCGATAGTGGGTCGAGCGTATCGGGCTCGGCGTGCCGGCGTAGCGCCACAGCTCGAACCCGCTCGTGGCGTCGAGCGCGACGAGATCGCGATACAAGGTCGGGACGACGAGCACGCCCCTGGCGACCGCGGGCGTCCCGACCGTCGCGTTGCCCCAGTCGAAGCCGGCGGCATCGAGCTTGACCTGCCAGCGCTTCGCGCCGGTCGCGATCTCGAGCGCGAACGCCTCGTCGATCCCGTTGACGATATAGACCAGGCCGTCGGCGATCACCGGCGAGGCGTTGATCGCGGTGGTGAGCTCGCCCACGAACCGCCACAGCTCGCGGCCGGTGGCGCGATCCCAGGCGCCGACGCCGCCGAACGCGCGGTTGAACACGCCGAACGCGACGCCGTCGCCGATCGCGACCGCCGACAGCGCCTCGCTGTCCTGGCCCTGCGGCACCGGATCGACCGACCACACCATCGCGCCCTCGGCCGCGGAGATCGCCGCCAGGTGGCGCTGGTTGCCGACCAGGATGTCGCCGGCGTCCACGGCCGGCGGCGCGAAGATCACGGCGGCCTCGGGCGCGATCCCGATCCCCAGCTCGCTGCGCCAGCGCACCGCGCCGGTCTCGGCGTCGAGGCCGAGCACCGTGCCGTCGAGCTGGACCGCGGCGACCGTGTCGCCGGACACCGCCGGCCCGCCGCGGACCTGGCGCGGGGTGGTCGTGCGCCACTGGATCGCGCCGGTCGCGAGCTCGAGCGCGACCACGCCACCCGAGCTGCCGTCACCTTGATCCGTCGCGGTGATGTAGACGTTGCCGTGCGCGATCACCGGCGAGGCCTGCAGGACGTGGCCGCCGATCGCCGTCGCCCAGCGCTGGGCCAGCGGCGGGGCCAGCTCGCGATCACGCGCGCCGGCGTGATCCGGGGCGCCGCCGACCTGCGGCCAGTCGGGGCCGCTCGGTGGTGCGGCCGTGGCGCTGCAGACCTCGAAGCCGGCCGCGGCCGCCGCCCGCCCGGCGCGCGCCGCGAGCGTCACCGTGTGGGGCCCTGGCTCGAGCGGCGGCAGCGCGGCCTGCCAGCTCCAGCCGCCGGCGTAGCGCAGCGCGATCGGCGTCGCGCAGTCGATCCGCGCCGTCACCGCCGGATCGCCGGCGTCGTACTCGGCCGCCGCGAGCACGCTGCCGCCGGTCGCCGGCACGCACTGGCCGCGGCCGGGCGCGATGACCGCGAGCAGCGGCCGATCGACGACGGTGCGGTGATACGCGCCGAGCACGCCGCGATCGATCGTCACCACGCGATAGCCGCCCGGCGAGAAGTCGAGGCCGCCCATCAGGAGCGGCTGGGTGGTGAGCTCGATCACCCCGTCGAGATCGACCACGCGGTTGGTGTGGCTGTGACCGGTGAGCACGTAGTCGACGCCGAGCGAGCGCAGCACGTCGGTCACCCCCGGGCTCGGCGGCGCGTGGGTCAGCGCGACGATCGCCATCCCGGTCTTGACGCGCGCGAGCTCGGCGCCGAGGTAGCTGCGGATGTCGCCCTCGGATAACGCCATGTTCCACACCACGAAGTGCGTGGTGTCGATGTCGAAGCTGTAGTTGTCGGGGCCGTAGTGCTGGAACCAGGTCGCGCCGCCGTCGTACCAGTCGTGGTTGCCGGGCACCGGGATGTACGGCGCGGCGATGCCCGCGAGCGAGCGGTCGACCAGCTCGAACTGCTCCGGTAGGTTGCCCTGCGTGATGTCGCCCAGGATCGTGAAGAATGCGGGCGGCGGATCGAGCGCGGTGGCGTCGGCCGCGGCCTGCAGGAGGTCGCCTGAGAACGGTTGGTCCCGGGCCAGGTGCGTGTCGGCGGCGACGACGAACGTGATCGGCCCGCGGTGCGGCGCGGCGAGCCGGCGCAGGCCGAGGTCGATCTCGCGGTCGGGCCGGCGGCCGTCGACCTGCGCCCACACGGGGCCGGGGACGAAGCCGTCGGGGACCCGCACCCACGCGATGCCGGCCGGGGTGGCGGGCACCTCGAGCACGAAGCCGCCGTGCGTGTCGGTCACGACGAACTGGTGGGTATCGTACGCGACCACGGCGCCGGCGACGCCGGGCTCGCCGAGGCTGGGCCGGCCGTCGCCGTTGCGGTCGTCGTAGACCAGGCCGTGCATCGGCGCCGCGGCAACCGGCGCGGCGGCCGCGAAGACCAGGACGGCGAGCAGGCGATGCACACCTCTATTATAGTGGCGGCGTGACCAAGCGGTTCCAGTCCATTGCGCACGATGTTGTCCTGGGGGAAGGCACGACGGTGCACGAGTTCGTCAACCTGTACGGCTGCCGGATCGGCGCCTACTCGCGGATCGGCGCGTTCGTCGAGATCCAGCGCGACGTCACGATCGGCGATCACTGCAAGATCTCGACGCATTCCTTCATCTGCTCGGGCGTCCACATCGCCGATCGCGTGTTCGTCGGCCACGGTGTGACCTTCGTCAACGACAAGCACCCGCGCGCCTGCAACGCGGACGGCTCGCCGAAGGGCCCGGGCGACTGGTCGCTGGTCGAGACCTGGATCGAGGACGATGCCGCGATCGGTTCGGGCGCGACGATCCTGTGCGGCGTCCGCGTCGGCAAGGGCGCGATGGTCGGCGCCGGCGCGGTGGTCACCCACGACGTCCCGGCGGGCGCGACGGTCGTCGGCAACCCGGCCCGCCGCGTCGATCAGGCGTGAGGGGAGCTGCTCGTCGGCAATTTCTGATGCGCTCGAACCCGGTGCTCGAGCTTGACGCGGGCGAGAAAGCGTCAGGGCGGACCGCCCCTACGATGACGCGAGCTCCGCCACGACGATCGACGGGAAGCCAGGCGACCTAGGTGCCGGGTCGGGAACCGGCGTGGTCGCGGTCCCGCCGGCAACGAGCTCCCGCAGCACTCGCATGGACGTGACCGCGGTGTCAGGAAGGCTGATCGGGGGAGTTTGCGCACGGAGGGTGAGCTTGCCATCCGGTCTCGTCAGCGCGCCGGCCCCCACCAGCATGCGGCGGCACGCCTCGCTGGCATCCGGTGCACCCGAGCTGGCATCGTCAACTCCCTGCGTCATGGCGGCGACGAGCCCCCGCATGCGCCGTAGCGCTTCACCATCGAGACGGGCGAGCTCCCTGGCCGGGTGATCCCGATCCGGGAGATCAAACGCAAGCGGGGGAATCGCCCGGGCTGACGCGCCCGAAAGCCAGGACATCAGCGTAGCGCCCATGTTCGTCAAGCCCAGCAAGGAGAACTCGAGACGATGCATCGGCACGACCGTTGCGCCCAACGCCGCGGCCATTTCCACGGACGCGCCGGCCTCCGTTGCCTCCAGCCAAAGGTTCAGATTCAGCTCGCGCTCGATGTGCTCGGCTAGCAAGGTGCCGAATCCACTGCCCTCGTAGTTCGCTCCCATGGCTCCCTTCAGGTGCGTGTGCCATTCTGCCCTCGCCCACACGTGGGTGAGGAACCTGGAGAACTCCGCCGGATGGAGGAAGAGTGGGGCGGACGGGGGCCCCGGTTCCCGCATCGACGCCCGGCGCAGTCGCTCCTGCCGCTCCCTCAGACTGAAGCCGGGAAAGAACCACGGGTAGAGCCGCCGCCGGAGCTCGATCATCGTCGCAGCGCAAAGGGCACGAGACCACACCAGCGACTCCGGAGCCCGCTGCGCGAGATCGTTGAGCAGCTTCGGTTCGTAGCGATCGGTGGACTGCGGGAGCAGGACGATCAGCCGCCCCTCGCCCGCCAGCGCGACAACATCTTCCCGGGTGAACCCCATCTCTGCGAGCGTGTTATCTGAACGCTCCTGCAATGGACACGTGATGACGAGCTGGTCGCAAAACGGCAGCAGCCTGTGAGCGCCCGGAATAGGGGACACCTGAGATCCAGCAAGGAACCTCGAGCCCGGTGCTCTCCGCCAGGCCGGAAGGACGGCGGACGGATCGTCGATCTCTCCCCGATGGATCGCGTGACGCGAGGACATCCAGACGTCTTCGTCCCGAGCGACCAGATCGCGCACCGCCTTCGAAAATACCGATGGTAGCCTGCGACTCGGGATGAGATCGACATCTCCCTGCGGCGCGCGCGCGAACCTCGGCTCCTCGGTGGCGATCGCCGCGTTCACGCGGATCACGGGACGCGGCATCGGGCTGTATTGAAGCGAGGCGAGCTCGCGTCGCAGCGTCGCTTGCTCGTCTGGTCGGAGCGTTCGCTCGACCTCGATGAGGATGCTTGATGCGTCTTCTGGTTGAGAATTGAATAGGGGAAACGTGGTTGGCAGTCTGAGATCCAGCTCCGTGTCGATTTCTCTGAGGTTGCGCGGCAGATCACGCAGCTCGATGAGCTCGGAGAGGCTCGGATCCGGAACTCGGGTCGCGCCGTCGGGAATCCGAGCGACAAGCTCCAGGGGAACCGCCAACGTCATCTCCGATGCAAACCACTCCGACAGAGTCCGCCCATCAGCTGCGCGCATGCCGGGGCCGAATCCGGGGATGACGATGAAGCATCGCCGTCCCACCCGATACAGGCCGTCAATCGGCACGCCGGGGTTCTCCAGGACCAGTCGTGAGTAATTCCACACACTGTAAGGATATGGAGATGGAAGTCTTGGAGACCAAACGGTCGAGGTTTGCGACCACAGGGATTCAGGAACGAGCTCCTCTGCGATGGCCATGTAGTCGAGGCTGAGCTGGGACGTCCCTCCGAGGTCGGCACCGAGGACCAACCTTTCCTTCTGTTCTACCTCCGGGCTGTGCGCGAGCGGGTACGGTGTCCCAACAGTCAAGGTGGCATCGAGCATCTCCGCCGGCTGTTCGAGGAAGGTCCGGATGGCATCGAGGCGGGTCGACAGCGGGATGGATGGGTGGGGCCGTGAAACGGCGATCCTCATCTCGAGGAGCGCACCGTCCGAAAGTCGCCGGTGCCGCCGCAATCCCCGCAGCACCGCACGCGACCCCTCGAGGTTCTCGGCGCTGTCGGCGACGATGCACACGACCTTGTCGGCGAGCAGCGACGTCGCGACGTTGCCGATCTCCGTGATGCCTGTCCTGCTGTCGATGAGCAAGAGGTCGGGCTCGAAGTCTGCGGAGATCCGGTCTCGCAGATCCACGAAGAACTCGAGACCCGTCGCCCCCTCGTCGTAGAGAAATCGCTTCCAATCGATGTTCGCCATGCGCTGCCAGTACTCGAGCGACGGCGACGAACCCGCGGGGATCACGCGAAGCCATCCGCGCGGCGGCGGCTCGTTCGGTTCGAGCATCGGCTCGCCGAGGGGCACCTCGAACGACGCGTCGCGCAGTGACTCGTAGAGCTGGTTTCTCGTGGCGTAGTCGAAGATCAGATCGACGACGCCGCGACGAGGGGCGAACCCATGTGGCATGGCCGCGGCGAACTTGTAGTGAAGGCCGGGGGCCTCCAGGTCGAGATCGATGGCGACGACGCGGAGCCCGAGCCGGGCCAGATAGAGCGCGCAGTTTGCGACCAGGAGCGAACGGCCGACGCCACCCTTGTAGGAATAGAACGTGACGGTGTACATGCGCGCTCAGGTCCCCGAGTTGACCATCGAGGCCGAGCCGAGCCCCTGGAACCTCGACCGGCAGCCGGCGACCTCCGGGCGCCTGGAGATCTGCGCGATTCGCGGCGGCGGTTGCCTCGCGGGCGCCCGTGCTTCTCGTTCGCCGCGCAAGTCATCGAGCCTCAGGCGCAACGCCAGCGCACGGTCGAGGAGCACATTGTCAGTCTTCACGCGATCTTCGGCGAGCAACGCCCTGAGCGCACGATCGGCGGCGCGCAGATCGCCCGTCGCGAGCCAGGCGTTTTCGATCCTGTCCAGGAGGCCCGTCAGCACCGAGGGCGGGCCGCTCCGCAACATGCGGGAGAGCATCTCGGCGTCGGAAGGCAAGGTCCTGTTCTCGTGGACGTTCGCCATGATTTGACGGATCCGTTCGACTGCGCCCGCCCACGACTCCTCCGGTGCATCCATCCGCGCCTCGTATCCGTGCAGGGCCACGGCGTCCGCGAGCGTCGCTTCCGGGACCGGAACACGCTCCGAGCTGCGAAATGGCGGGCGAACGAAGAAGATCGTCTCCTCCTCGCGCACCATGGCCCAGCCGTCCTCGGGAATGATCGCCAGCAGCCTGGGCATGTCACACCGCCCTGTAGAGGGTATCGAGCTTGTGCTTCGCGAGCGCTTCGAGCACGTCCAGACGGGCCATCAACTCCGTTCGTTCGGAGTCGGTCACCGTGCCCGTGACCACCCCCGCCACCAGATCATCGAGGCGCGCTTCATCGACGCGCACTTCGATCAGGGCATTCGGGGTGACCGGTGAGCCCAGGATGACTTCGACGAAGTTCTCCTCGGCCTCGGTTGCGTGGCACATCATCCTCGGCCAGGCAGCATCGGGAGTGCTCGCAACCTCGTGCGCGTGTTTGCAAGCGGCGAGGTGGTGGCGATTGGGCCACGGTGCGACCTCGCGCCGTAGCGCGTCTATATCGAGCTGCGGCTCGTCGTTCACGAACCGCTTGAGGCTATTCGCAGGTAGCAGCGCTGTCAGGTCGCTATCTCCCGGATCGCGAAGCACGAGGCAGTAGAGACCATAGTAGGACAGCCCCGCGCCTCCGATGTTGAGCGTGGCGTAGCGAAAGCTCTCGCCATCCACGAAAGACCGCTCGAACGTCATCCGCGGCGGATAATAGTCGCCTTGCTGCTCCTTGAGGTACGCTTCACTATCCCCACCTTCCTGCCGTGCGCGTTCTCGCGCCTCATCGTGAGGGTTGGGGTAGTACCCGTTTCGAAGCATCGACAGCAAGCGAACGGACTTGGTGTTGATGGATACGCGCCCATCGCGTTCGACTCGCTGGCAGAACCGGTCCACGGCGTCAGCGACCCCGGATGATCCGTCTGATCCGTCACGCACTTGCTCGTAGCGCGCGCGCATGGCGTCTCCGTTCAGGCGCGCGAGCTCGTAGAGATCGAGCTTCGCGGGCGGATCGGCTTCGACGCTCATGTGGCTTCCTTCCCCGGAAGCATAGCGCCGAACGCTTCCGCAAGCGCCCCCGCTGCCCCCAACAGCCCAGGACGCACCCGAGCGCAACGCCCGGCGGAGCCCTGACCGTGCCAGGCGCTGGCGCGAGAAAGTGCGCGCCATGCTCGTGAGTCCGCCGCGCCTTGTTTAGACTGCCGGGATGGAGCTTGGCATCCGCGGCCGCACCGCGATGGTGGCGGCCGGATCGAAGGGTCTCGGGCGGGCGATCGCGGCCGCCCTGATCAACGAAGGCGCGCGGGTCTCGATCGGCGCGCGCTCTGCCGGTCCGCTGGCGGAGGCCGAGCAGGCGCTGCGCGCGGCCGGCGGCGAGGTGCTGGCGGTGCCGGTCGACGTCGGCAAGCCCGAGGATCTCGCGCGCTGGCACGCCGCCACCGTCGAGCGGTTCGGCCCGCCGGCGCTCGTCGTCACCAGCACCGGCGGCCCGCCGGTCGGGCAGCTCGAGGACCTCACCGAGGACGCGTGGCGCGCCGGGATCGACGGCACCCTCATGAACGTGGTCCGGCTGTGCCGGCTCGTCCTGCCCGCGATGCGGGCGGCCAGGTACGGCCGGATCGTCCACCTGACGTCGTTCGTCGCCAAGCGGCCGATGGCGCTGCTCACGATCTCGTCGACGCTGCGCGCCGGGCTGTCGGCGCTGACCACGACCCTGGCCGCGCAGGTCGCCGCCGACGGCATCACGGTGAACGCCGTCCTGCCCGGCAACTTCCTCACCGACCGCCAGATCCACCTCAACGAGGTCCGGGCCCAGCAGCACGGCACGACGCGCGCGGCCTGGGAGGAGCGAGTCCAGGCGGAGATCCCGGCGCGCCGGTTCGGCCGCCCCGACGAGCTCGCCGATGCCGTGGCGTTCCTGCTGTCGGAGCGCGCCGCCTACATCACCGGGACGTCGCTCCAGATCGACGGCGGCCTCGTCGGCGCCACCTTCTGACACCGAAGCTCGCACAGGAGACTCATGACCAAGCCCGCGACCGTCAAGCTCTACCGCTGGGACGACATGCCGAAGGAAAAGGTGACCGACCGGATCGACCGGCGCCTGGTGGTCGGCGAACGCATGATGCTGGCCCACGTGTACCTGGCCAAGGGCGCCATCGTGCCGCAGCATGCGCACGAGAACGAGCAGCTCACCTACATCCTCGAGGGCGCGCTCAAGTTCTGGATCGGCGAGGATGGCGCGCAGGAGCTCGTCGTCCGCGCCGGCGACGTGCTGGTCATCCCGTCCAACGTGCCGCACAAGGCCGAGGCGCTCGAGGACACCCTCGACGTCGACGTGTTCAGCCCGCCCCGGCAGGACTGGCTCGATGGCACCGACGACTACCTCCGCCGGGGCTGAGCCATGACGGTGCGCGCGATGCGCGACGACGAGGTCGCCGAGGTCCACGCGATGATGACGGCGCTGTGGCCGGACTTCGACGGCGACTCCGGCGGTGAGCGGGTGATGGTCTGGGACCGCGGCGACGGTGGCCGGCTCGGTGGCTTCGTCGCGTACGGCGTGCGCGCCTACGGCGAGGGCTGCGATACCGCGCCGGTGCCGTGGATCGAGGGCTGGTGGGTGGCGCCCGACCTGCGCCGCACCGGGGTCGGGCGCGCGTTGATCGCGGCCGTCGAGGCGTGGGCACGCGGAGCCGGCTACGCCGAGCTCGGCTCCGATGCGCTGCTCGAGAACGCGGTCAGCCTGACCGCGCACGCGGCGATCGGCTTCGAGCCGACCGAGCGCCTGCAGTACTTCCGCAAGCGCCTGCGCTGAGCTCCGCGGCTCGCGCGCGTGCCACCCGCCGCCGCTACCGCCGGCGCTTCCAGCCGCAGTGGCTGCACCAGTCGAGGCGGTCGTCCTCCCCGAGCCGATCGAGCGGCGAGCTGACGAGCTCGAGCCCGCACGACGGGCAGAGCAACTGCGTGCCGAAGATGATCCAGGCCAGCACGGCGAGCAGGCCGACCAGGAACCAGAAGACCGCCACGGCCTCGAGTATAACCGGCGCGCGCCGTGCACCATCGCCGTGATGACCGCCCGCCGCGATTGCGGCCGCGCCGCCCGGCACGCGATCATCGTTGCATGGAGCTCGACGAGCTGGGTAAGCGGCTGCGCAAGATCGCCGACCTCGACGCACACGCGGCGTTCGCGCAGTTCCAGGCCGAGACCCGGTCGAGCGATCTCGACGAGTTCCTCGCCTACCTCCGCGATCGCGACCTCCTCTCGGTCGGCGCGTTCTGCGCGTTGCACGCGTCGGCGCCGATCCTCCTCACGGCGATGCCCGCGCGCCCGACCGCACCCCTGGTCGTCTCCGACGCACTCGCGACCGCGCCCGCCGCGCCGACCGCGCGCACCGTGGTCCCGGCCGGCATGGCTGCCGCGCTCGCCGCCGTCCCCGCGGGGCCCGCGGCGCCGGGTGCGAGCCAGTACCGCATCGTCGGGCGGGTTGGCCGCGGCGCGATGGGCGAGATCCTGATCGCGCGCGACGCCGCGCTCGGCCGCACCGTCGCGTTCAAGCGCATCGTGCCCGAGCTCGCCGGTGACGCGGCGATGACCGCGCGGTTCTTCGTCGAGGCGCAGATCACGTCGCAGCTCGATCACCCCAACGTCGTCCCGATCTACGACCTCGAGACGTCCGGCGATCAGCTCGGCTACGCGATGAAGCTCGTCGAGGGCCGCAGCCTGACCAAGCTGATCGAGGAGATGCACCAGGCGCTGGTCGAGCGTGGCCCGCGCGACGAGCGCGCCCGCCTGATGGGGCGCCTGCGCTCCTTCCTCGGCGTGTGCGACGCGATCGAGTTCGCGCACAGCAAGGGCGTGCTGCACCGCGACCTCAAGCCCGACAACATCATGATCGGGCGCTACGGGCAGGTCTACGTGATGGACTGGGGCATCTGCCGCCTGATCGGCGCGCCCGACGACGACCCCGTCAGCGTCGAGGCGCGCGTTGCCGAGAGCGCGGTCCACGGCCGCACTCGCTACGGCGCGATCATCGGCACGCCAGCGTACATGTCGCCCGAGCAGGCCGCCGGCAAGGTGCCCGAGCTCGACGGGCGCAGCGATCTCTACGCGCTCGGCGTGATCCTGTACGAGCTGATCGCCCTGCGCCCCGCGCTGACGTCGGACTCGCTCGAGGCCACGCTGGCCAGCGCGACCCGCGCCGAGAAGGCGCCGCTCGGCCGCCGCGTGGGGGGCGCGCCGATCTCGCGCGACCTCGCTGCGATCGTCGACAAGGCGACCGCGCTGCACCCCGCCGATCGCTATGCCGACGTCGCCGCGCTGTCCGCCGACGTGCGCGCCTTCGTGCGCGGCGATCCGGTCGTCGCGCGCCCCGACGGCGTGGTCGGCACGATGCTGCGCTGGATCGGCCGTCACAAGGGCGCGACGCTGATCGCGATGCTCGTGCTGCTGCTCGCCGGCGCGGGCGCGACGATCGTGGAGCTCGCCCTCCACCAGCGCCGGATCGCCGCCGCCTACACGCGCGCCGATCGCATCGAGGCGTTCCAGCGGGCGGTGCTGCGCCAGGGCCACGCGATCGACGCCGAGCTGTTTCGCTACCAGGAGCAGATCCAGCGGCTCGCCGGCCACGTCGCGCAGATCCTCGACGATGCCCCGCCGGCGGCGCCGCCCGCGATCTACACCGGCGCCGAGTTCGACGCCGGGACCGCGCCCGGGCTGGTGGCGTCGGCGCACTACGACGGCCGGGCCAGCCTCGACGCGCCGGTCTTCGTGTTCGGGCCCTCCGCCGATCGCGGCGCGGTCGCCGACGACGTCGCCCGGCTGGCGCGGCTGCGCGGCGCGTTCGAGGCGCTCCTCGTCGGGACCGCGCCTCCCGAGCACCCCGCGACGCCGGCGCAGATCCTCGGCCAGGGCGTGCCCGCGCTGCGCACGTTCGTGACGCTCGCCAGCGACGTCCACGTCTCGTTTCCCGGGCTCGGCGGCTATCCCGCCGACTACAAGCCGCTCGAGCGGCCCAAGTACTTGCTCGGCACCGATCCGATCGCCGCCGACGGGCGCCCCCACTGGGGCCGGCCGTTCCCCGACCGCTATGGCCACGGCCTGATCCTGCCGGCGATCATGCGCGTGGCGCGCGCCGACGGCAGCTTCGCGGGCGTCACCGGCCTCGAGATGACGTTCGACTGGATCACCGAGCACCTGCTGCCGATGTCCGGCGCGTCGCACGTCGAGGCGACCTACCTGGTCAACGCCGGCGGCGAGGTCGTGCTCGGCTCCGGCACCGGTGTGTCGGCCGCGGTCGCGCCCGATGACGCGCGCGCGCACCGCGAGCTCGACGATCGCACGATCGAGCTCGAGCCGCTGCCCTACCCCGAGATCCGCGCCGACATCGCCGCCAACCGCAGCGGCCACGTCGAGCTCGACGGCAAGCTGGCCGTGTTCGCGCCGATCAACGCGCTCGGCTGGTGGTACGTCGTGGTCGCCGACGAGGCGCGGCTGCTGCGCTGACGGATCCCGGCGCGCCGGTTCGGCCGCCCCGACGAGCTCGCCGATGCCGTGGCACGTCCGGGGGATCTCCGGAGGGCGGTGACTTCGCGAACGCGCTGGAACAGTCCGGATCACCGGATGTGATATGTTCAGCACATGGCGATCGGATGGACTGACCCGGAGAAGAGAGATGTCTCAGACATTCTCATGCAGTATCCAGCCGCTAGCAATCGCTGCGCAGATGCGGCGCGCGCGATCCTTCCTGTTGGAAAGCACCGCGACCCGCAAGCGCGCGCAATACTTATCAAGCCCCGGCTCGGTTGGTGTGTGCTTCCAGCGAAGTCATTCGGTGTTGAATGGCATCATCATGCCAGCACGAATGTATCGATGCATTATGTAGATGCGATCACCGGCGTCGACGGCACGCCTGAGAGTGTGTACCTCGAGACTCACTGGCGATACTCTGACAGCTACATCATTGTCGAGGCCGATCTGTCGGACGAATTGCTATGAGCTCTCTGCGGGACACGCTCTTACATTTTATTAGTGATCGTATAGAGCACTTGCTCAGCCGCCCTGGTATGTGGGGACCAGATATCGCCGTGGAGCTCCAGTTCCTTCAGCTAGTGGAGATCCACTCCACGATCTTGCATTCGCGAACTGACTCCGAAGTTCGTTTCGAGAATCTTCGCAACGCGTACTTGTTGTTCTTGCGGAACCGCATACCCGGTGCTGGGCCGCTGTTGCTCTCGGCTTTTGTCAGGGGCGACTCGGAACGGATGACCGGTGTACTTCGCGAGTTCTGGCAGGTGTGGATGAGCGAGACCGCGGAACAAAACCCGTTCGAGAACTACGATCTTGTTCTTCGTTTGCGTTTCCGCAGCGAGGTCGCTTCGCCGCCTACGTCGCTGATCGGTCATTACTACGAGACATTTCGACGAGCAATTCGAGGTATCGCGAGACCAAACATCGTGGGTAGAACGCCCAAGGAGATTGAACAAGCCACTGAGTTTACCACTCCTGATGTGCAAGTAACATCATCTAACGGCGCCACTGCGCGAGTTCTTCTGCCTCTCCAGCTGCCAGCCCTCGTTCAGGACGGGCTTCCCGTCGCTGCTGCGCAGGCCGTCGCTGCTGCGCAGGCTGCAGTCCAGGAAGCGTTGACCGAATTGGTCACGATAGCGGAATGGGCGAGCACGAACGCAGGTGTCGAGGACATGGTTGATGCCATCCCTGTACAAGAACGACGCCAGAGAGTGGCATTCCAGGCGATGCGCTTACTTCCCTCGGCAAAATCGCTGTGTCAGTCGGTTGAGCTGGGCGGGCGGGTGATCCAGCGCCTCCGACCGATGGCCTTGACTCCAAGCCTTGCAAATAAGCTCAGCACTGTGATTCGGCATGGACAGGTGCCAGCTCACTTTGAGCTTGAGGGTGTTGTCCGGAAGCTTGATCTCGACGCCGGCTCGATCGGTGTGCGCCCCGGCGACGGCTCTAAACGTATCGAGCTGTGGGTCACTGAAGGTGTGGAGTTGCAAACGGCACTGCTCGATTGTCGAGTACACGTTACCGGCGAGAAATACCAGGACCCACTTGGGCGTCCATTCTTGTTCGTACAAAGCCTCGAGGTCCTGGACGATGCAGATGGTGAGAGCTGATCGCCGACGAGGCGCGGCTGCTGCGCTGACGGATCGCTCGCTCAACGCGACAGCAGGACCTTCAGCACGCCGGGATCCGCCGCGCGCCGCATCGCGTGCTCGGCGTGATCGAGCGAGATCACCTCGCTGATCAGCCCACCCACGTCGACCGCCCCGCGCGTGAGCAGGTCGAGCGCCGGCGCGAACCGGCCGCAGCGCGAGCCGATCACGCGGATCTCCTCGACGACGATCCGCGCGGCGTCGACCGGCGTCGCGCCGTGGAACGTCGACTTGAGGACCAGCGCGCCCTGCGGCCGCAGCAGATCGAGCGCGAGCGCGAAGCCGCTTGCCTGTCCGGAGGCCTCGATCACGACGTCGAACGCGCGGCCGCGGGCCCGGGCCTCGGCGACGGACGCGGTCTCGACGCCGCGCGCCATCGCAATCGCCGACCCGTCGATCAGCGCGCCGTGTTCGCCGCCGGCGACTCCGATACCGACGTGGACTTCCTGCGTGACGCGAAGTACAAGCTCGTCCTCAACCGGAACAAGACCGAGCTCATGTGCTACGCGTATCTCAACGAGCAGGGCTCGTGGCGGGTGAACCCGATGTTCCTCAAGCCCAAGTCGGCGTTCGCGGCCGGCTATGCATGCGCCACGAGCGCGTGCAAGGACTCCGCCGGGGCGCCGGTCCCGTGTCGCGACGAGGCCGGCAACATGATCCCGGATCAGCTGGATACCGTGTACTGACGAGGTTCCGGAACCGCGACCGGCCTCGCGAACATCATGATACCGGGCACGCTCGTTCGAGGCAGATCTCGATGCGACTCCGTGCGAGAACAACCACCTCCTGTGATGCGCGCGAACCTCTCGATATCGAGGCGCTCTTAGTTCTACGCGATGAGCTTCAGGCGATGCGCGGCGGCGACCACAGCGCACCGAGATCGAGCTCGATGGCGTCGAACGGTTCGGCGCGGACCGTCGAGTCGCCCTGGTGGATCCGCACTTCGCGCCAGCGGCTGGTGCTCGCATCGAGGGAGTACACTTCGAGGCGCTTGTCGATCGGATCGACCATCCACACATGATGTACGCCGTGCGCGGCGTAGTAGGGGAGCTTCTCGTCACGATCGAGCTTCTCGGTCGAGCGCGACAGCACCTCGCATACCCAGTCGGGGACGAGCGTGAAGCAGGCCGTGTCCGGGAGTTGCGGCATGCGCTCGAGGCGCCATCCGGCGAGATCCGGCACGACCGGCTCTTTCGGAACAAGCTGCAACTCGGGCTCGAAGAGGATCCACCAGCCACCAGGGCCGCCCCGTGCGCGCTGGAACGGACCGCCGAGCTCGACCTGGAGCATCGAGGCCGCGCTCGCGTGCTTCGGCGCCGGGCGCGACATGACGTAGAGGGTCCCGTGCACGATCTCGGCGTGCTGGTGTGCGGGGACGCGAAGGTACGCCTCGTACAGCTCGTCTCGCCGGTCGCGTACGGGTTGCACCATGCGAAGAGCCTAGCACCGCTGGCAGTCCGCCGAACCGCCGAACTACGCGGCGTCAACGGTCGCGCGTCCACATGCCCTACAGAGCTGCGCCGGCGCGCGGCCGCCACGCCGTGGTCACGATGTGCATCGGTGGTGGCCAGGGCGCGGCCAGGCTCTTCCCCACGTTAACCGTTTCCACGCGTGTCCAGGCGTTCACGTTCGCCCAGCGAAGGCGCTGGGTCCAGTTGAACGGATGATGCGGTCTCGTTCCACTGGTCGATGAGCGCCAGCACCTTCACGTCAGGTCAGTGAGATCGCCGGTCGCTATCGGATGAGAGCTGCCCGCCCGTCGCGAAGAGCGTCCTGGCAGCGTATGAGGTACGTCCGAAGCAGATTACGATGCGCACGTCGAGGCGCTCGATGACCTCTGCGTGGACCTTCCAGCACAGCGACAGGAGTTGCGACTTCTCGCGATCGAGATCGGCCTCGCGCGCGGACCGCACGAACACGACATTGCTCGCCGGAACCGATCGCGGATCCATCCTCAAGCGCCGCAGCAAGTGGAGGACACGGGGCTGCATCCCATGCGTACCCGCTGGTCGCTTCCTCCAACTGTCGTCGGCGTAGGCGGACCAAGATTCGCGATGTCGGAGAGACTCTATATTGCGCGCGATGGTCTTGTCGCGCTGCTTGATGGGGTCACCACCCGGGTTGAGTCCGAGGAGGTACAGCTTCGCCGATCGCGCGAACGCAGTGCGACCCGAGTAGAACACGGCACCAGATCGGTCGTGGAGCGTCGGGGCAACCATCCCGAGCAGGTCGTCGAACAGCGATGTGGAGGCGTCGGACACGGCATGACCGTAGCACCGACACACGCTCGGTGGTGGGATGCCGAGGCTGGCGAACCGCTCCGGCGGCGGCGTCCTGACCGTCGGCGGCTACGCCATGATGAGTTCATCGGCGGGTGCGGCGTTCGCTGGCTGTCGCGAGGGCGGCGACGCGCTACCATCGCGCGATGAGGTCATTCGTGGGGTTGTTGGTTGCGATGGCCGCGTGTGGGTCGTCGTCATCGTCTGCGGTCCCGTCCGCGCCGTCCAGTTCGGCGGCGTCGTTGCTCGCGCGTGTCGGCGACAAGCCGCGCGGTTACGCGAGCGTGGATCTGCACAAGTCGAACGTCTTCGAGCCGATGGCGGGGGAGGCGGCGCCGATGAGGCAATCAAGGAGTTGAAGGCATGTGGCATCGATCTGGCCAAGCTCGATCGTGTGCGCGTGGCGATCGGCGAGCCGCTCCGCATCGCCGCCGAGATCGACGGCCCGATCGACGCGAAGGCGGTCACCTGCGCCGCCGGACCGCTCGTGACCAGCCTCGGGGTGCACGTCGTCGATCGGCCGGGCGGCATCGCGTTCGACTACCAGACGACGCCCGCAACGACGAGCCCGCTCGCTGCGGACGTCATGAAGCGCTGCCCCGAACGCTGCGCGATCCTGCGCGCCGGGCCGGCGTCACGCACGCTGTGGCTCGCGGCTGAGCTCGGCGACGACATCACGCTGCGGATCTCCGGCGACGAGATCCAGGCGGGCCTGGCGGCGTTCGCGGCGGCCACGCGAGCCATCCCGGCGCTCGAACCGGCACACATCGAGGAGCGAACCGGCACGCTCGTGGTGCACTTCCCGACGGACCCACTCTCCATCGTCGGTGTCGCGCTGGCGGTGCGGGCGAACCTGTTCGAGGCGTTCAAGATCCCGAGCTCGTCGATGGAGCCGACGCTCCACATCGGCGACCACCTGTTCATCGTCAAGGGGCCGCTCGCCGGGCCGATCACGCCGGGCGACGTGCTCGTCTACACGACCGACGACGATCACGACTTCATCAAGCGCTACATGGGCGCGCCCGGCCAGACGCTCGACGACTCGGACGCCGGGATGGTGGTCGACGGCAAGGTGCTGCCGAGCGAGGTCGTCGACGCGAACTACAGCTACGAGGACGGCGAACCCGGCCACATGGAGCGACGAGCCGGTATCGAGGTGCGCGAGCATTTCGGTGCGCGCAGCTACCTCGTGCTGCGCCCCGAGCATCCCCGCCGGCCCGGGCCGTGGAAGGTGCCGCCGGGAACCGCGTTCTTCGTTGCGCGACGAGATCGAGTCCGTTCCCACCGCCTCGATCACCGTGCCGGGCGCGAGCGAGGCGCGCAGCCGCGACAGATCGAGATGCGAGATGCGGGTGACCACCGTGATGTCCGCGGCAGGGAGCCGCCGGTCAGCGCGCGCGCGGCGTTGCAGGGCAACCCGCCGAGGATCGCGCGAACCTCGCGGCCGGCAAGGGCAAGGTCGACGTCGAGCAGCTCGAGCGGGAGCTCGACGTCCGCATCGAGGTAGGTGCGCCCGTACAGCGCCAGGCCCCTCACGCGCGCTTGCCTTCGAACCGCGCGAGCACCGTGGTTCCCGCGGCGACGAGGTCGCCGACCTTCACCGTCCACGCCATCGCCTCGCCGGTCGGCACGAGGATGTCCATGCGCGAACCGTACTTGATCAGGCCGAACCGCTCGCCGACCGTGAGGTCCTCGCCGAGCCGGACGAAGCACACGAGCCTCCGCGCGAGCGCGCCGGAGAACTGCTTCACGCGGATCATCCGACCGTTGGGCTCCTCGTAGTCCAGCCACAGCTGCTCGTTGCGCCGCACGCAGTCGCGGTGCCTCGCGTTGAGGAAGGCGCCGCGGAAGTAGCGCACCTGGCGAACGCGCCCGCTGCGCGGCACCCGGCTCAGGTGCACGTTTCACACCGACAGGTAGATGCTGATCCGGCTCGCGCGATCGCCCGGGAAGCCCGGGGCGACGACCTCAGACGAGCTGGAACCACAGCCAGCCGACCGCGCCGGCGAGCAACCACCACGCCGGGCTCGCGCGCACCGCGCTCCTCACGAGCAGCGCGAGCACGGGCGCACACAGCGCGCTCGCGAACACGACCTCCGCCAGTCCGTGGCGCGCGAGGGGAACGCGCTCGCGCCAGCGGAACCGATCATCCTCGGGCCGGAACCAGTAGCCGCACACGCTGCGCACGAGCTTGACGTCGCGCGCGTCGATGATGTCGTGCGTGCAGCCGTCGCACTGGCCCCGGCGGAGGCCCGCCATGCGACGCACGTAACCGGGCCGGACGCGCCGGAGCCACGCACGTCGCGCGCGGCCCCACGCCGCCTCGAGCGCGAAGCACAGCCCGCCGCCCGGCTGCACCGTCGTCGGGATCGCCGCCTGTGCGAGCGGCGGCTCGTGATCGACGACCGCCGTCACGAGAGCGTCGGGGACAGCCTCCACGCGCGGATTGTACATGTAGACTGGATCGATGAGGCGCGGCACGAGGCGGCTGCTCCTGTTCGGTGGGCTGTTCGCCGTGCTGACGGCCGCCGGCGCGCTGTGGGCGCTGTCGCGCGCGCCGATCCGGGCACGCGACCTCTACGCCGTGTTCGCACGCCAGCCTGCCGCCCTGCTCATCGCGATCGGCGTGTCGTGCATCGCGATCTATGCCACCGATGTGATGCGCTATCGCTCGCTCGGGCGCGCCGTCGGGACACACGTCGACTGGAAGGCCGGGCTCGACTCGAGCGTCGCGAACTTCCTGTTCTCGTGGGTGTTCCCCGGCTCGACGTTCGGAGCGCCGGCGACGATCTACATGCTCGGGCGGCGCGGCGTGCCCTGGGACGCGGCCGTCGTGATCGCGTTCGGCAAGGCGTTCACCGGCGTCGCGATCATCGTCGTCGCCTCGCTCGTGTTCGTCACCCTCGGCCTGGGCCCCGACTACGACCGGGCCGTGCTCGCGATCCTGCTGTTCGGCGGGTCGGTGTTCGCGACGCTGTTCGGGTTCCTCGTCGTCGCGGCCTTCCGGCCCGATCCGGCACGCCGGTTCGTCGCCGGCGTGTTCGGCCGGATCGCGCGGCGGTTCGGGCCCGGGCGCGTGGTCTCGGCGATCGAGCGCACCACCACGCAAGCGATCGATCGCCTCGTCCAGCTGCGCACCGGCGGCGCGCGACCGCTCGTCCACCTGGTCGTCACCCACGTGCTCTACTTCCTCGCGTTCGGGGCGCTCGGCGTCTCGCTGCTCCACGCGGTCGGCGGTGACGTCAGCGTCCGGTCGTTCGCCGCGGTCATCATCTACCTGATGTTCACGTACCTTGCACCGACACCGGGCGGCGCGGGGTTCGCCGAGGCGATGGCGATTCCGTTCTTCGGCGCGCTCGTCCCCGCCGACAAGGCCGTGATGTTCGTGCTGTGCTTCCGGGGGCTCGCCCTCTACCTGCAGGTCGGCATCGGCGTGCCGTACCTGCTGTTCGCCGGCGGCATGCGCGAGATCGTGACGCGCGCGACCCATCACGATGAGTGACGTCCGCGAGCGCTCCTCCGAGCGGCCCTGCGCTCGCGTGTGTTGAGCTAGTACGAGCTAGTACGAGCTAGTACGAGCTACAGTGGGTGTGACCGGTTGCGCCGGCAGTGCATGCCATGAGCTCCAGGAGACTCCTGGAGAACGCGGACACGCGCGCTCGCGCCCCCGGGGCTGGGTCGGGCGCTCGTCCGTTAACCACCGAATCGAGCATGGAGGGCGGTGCCATCTCCACGACCGGCCGACGATCCACCACCCGGCCGTGCAATCTATCTCGCGCCCGGACCCACCC
>Ga0137459_1000218_pt1 | contig 20781 bp, 19 predicted proteins | sample EasRivERMGT700_2_FD_104908 | JGI IMG/M metagenome (GOLD analysis project Ga0137459, IMG submission 104908) | Soil microbial communities from meander-bound floodplain in the East River, Colorado, USA - East River MetaG ERMGT700_2 | ecosystem: Environmental > Terrestrial > Soil > Floodplain ...
GCGCGGCAGTATCAACATGACCATGCCGCTTGGCCCAGACGGAGAGAACGGCAAGACTTTCAAATGCATGGGTACCTACCACCCGGCGAATATACTGCGGCAGTGGGAGAATAGACCCATCGCTGTTCACGACCTACAGAGAGCAAAGCGTGATGCTGACTTTCCTGAGATTCAGTACCCTCCGTATCGTTTCGCGATTCGACCGAGTTTCGACGATGTTGTCGCTCGCCTTACTGATCTCCTGCAAAGAGCGGAAAAAGAGACTTACAAGCTCTCGGTCGACCTCGAAACACGGCGCGGCTATATTGCATGCGTTGGTCTTGCTTGGTCTCGGCTTGATGCTATTTGTATTCCTATTATGTGTGTGGAGCGCACAAGTGGTTACTGGTCTCCTGAGCAAGAAGTCATAATAATCGAACTACTTCGCAAGCTGGTAACGCATCCGAACGTCAAGATCATCGGTCAGAACTTCGCGTACGACACGCAATACACAGCGAAAGAATGGGGCGTGTTTATCGAAGTCTATTTCGACACGATGTTTGCACAAAACGTACTCTTCGCCGGAACAGAAAAAGGACTCGCCTTTCTATCGTCGATGTACGCTGACTTCCACCAGTACTGGAAGGACGAAGGCAAGGAATGGAATCCGAAGACGACGTCGGAAGATCAGCTATGGATATACAACTGCAAGGACTCGGTTATAACGTACGAGTGCTGTGAGGTGGAGGAAAACCTACTCACCGCCATGCAGCTCTGGCCGCAGTTCAAGTTTCAGATGTACGAACTCTGGCCGGAATTAGTCAAAATGATGCTCCGCGGCGTTGCGATCAATAACAAAACCCGCGCGGAGATTGCTGTTGAACTCGTTGCAGCGATCAACGTTCGTCACGAGTTCTTCTTCAATCTGCTCGGTAGAGACTTGAATCCCCGCAGCGTGCCGCAAATGCGCCAGCTGTTCTACGATCAGTTGAACTGCCCTGTCGTAAAGCACATCAAAACGCGCCGGCCGACGCTGAATAACGAAGCTCTGGAGGAAACGGCAACAGTCGAGCCGCTGCTATTCCCCCTCGTTGATGCGATCAACGAAGAGCGCTCTCTCGGTGTCTTTATGAACACTTTCGTAAAGGCTCCACTCGATCCCGACGGCCGGATGCGTTGTTACTACGGCGTTGCCGAAACCTATCGTCTGACGTCGAGTGAGAATGCTTTCGGCAAAGGTACGAATCTTCAAAACATTCCAAAAGGCGACCGTTCCTCCACAATGGTCATGCCGAATATAAGAAGGCTGTTTGTTCCCGATCCTAACTTTGTTATCCTCGAACCAGACCTCGCTGGAGCAGACGCTCAAGTCGTGGCATGGGAAGCGGGTGACGATATTCTCAAGGAAATCTTTAGGCGTAAGCTTAAACTCCACGCCGAAAACGCCAAGATGCTGTATGGCGCTACTGCTGGACCAGATGGTAAACGTGAGCCGTATTATACAAGAACCAAGCAAGGAGTGCACTTGCTTGATTACGGCGGCTCTTCCAGAACATTGGCCAAGACTATAGGAATTACGCAGCACGAAGCCGATGAGTTCAAGGCCCGCTGGTTCAGTATCCACCCCGCTATCCTTAACTGGCAAAAGCGAGTTGAGGCAGACCTTATTACTACACGGGAAGTTCGAAACCTGTTCGGATACCGTCGGCACTACTTCGACAGGATTCAAAGTATACTCCCCGAAGCCCTTGCTTGGGTTCCACAGTCGACAGTCGCTTGTGTTATCAATCGAGGACTTGTCAATATCGCTAAGTACGCAAGAACCTTACCGATCGGTACAGTGGAGCTTCTGCTGCAGGTTCACGACTCCTTAGTGTTGCAAGTTCGCAAAACCTACCTTGACCATCTGCTACCGTCCCTCGAACGACAGTTACTCATTCCCATACCCTACTCCGACCCCTTGACCATACCGCTAGGTCTCAAAGCTTCGCCCGTTTCATGGGGCGACGCAGAAGATTATCCATGGCACCGGGTGAGCGCGAACGTAGCATAGCGCACTTCCCGGCGATTCTTGGCCGGAATTCCGAGGGAGTGGGATGGCAAACCGTATATTCCCGAACTGGCTTCGTGCGTACGTCGATCACACGGCCAGTTTGGAAGCACCAGATACGTTTCACTTCTGGACAGCTGTTAGTACAATCGCAGGTGCGTTGAGACGAAAAGTCTGGATCGATCAAGGGTACTTCGAATGGGTGCCAAACTTCTATATCATCTTCGTAGCCCCACCGGGAATCGTGTCGAAGTCTACTACCGCCGCCGTCGGGATGGATCTATTACGACGTGTACCGGGGATACACTTCGGGCCGAACGTGATAACGTGGCAAGCGCTCGTGCAGTCGCTGGCTGGGTCGACGGAAACGTTCGTTCTGAACGGCGCCCACCATCCGATGAGCGCGATAACTATCGCCGCGTCGGAAATGGGAACACTGATAAACCCCAAAGATCGAGAAATGATCGACGTTCTAACCGATCTCTGGGACGGCCGAAGAGGCGTGTGGGATAAGGTAACGAAGACGCAAGGCAGCGATAGTATACAAAATCCGTGGATTAACATAATCGCCTGCACGACACCAAGCTGGATAAGCGACAATGTCCCTGAAAACGTCATCGGAGGAGGCTTCGCCTCTCGCTGTATATTTATCTACGCGAATCAGAAACGTAACCTCGTGGCGTATCCGCGAGACTCGCTGCCAGCTACGTTCCTCGACAACGCTAAGCACTTGGTGCACGATCTGGAGGCAATATCTCTACTGGCGGGAGAGTATAAACTCACCCCGGAAGCGTCCGTTTGGGGTAAGCTATGGTACGAACGGCACTATGCCACAGTTCCACGGAATATATCGTCTGAGCGTTATGGCGGCTATGTTGCTCGTAAGCAAACGCATATCCACAAACTCGCGATGGTCATTGCGGCATCACAACGCAATGGACTCACAATCGAACAGCAAGACCTGGCGTCGGCTGATACTATTGTCACGTCAATCGAGGCTAGCATGCCACTGGTCTTTCAGGACATCGGCCGAACTGATGCGTCCCGCGGCGCCGTTGAACTGGTTAATTACGTTCGCGCGTACGGAAAGGTTCCTTACCAGGCGCTTCTGCAGCACCTATTCCGCATTATGTCTCTTCGCGACTTTCAAGCGGCGCTCGCGAGTGCGATCGAAGCGGGGTATGTAAGACAGGTACAGGAAGGAAACGAGCTTTTCCTCTACCCGGTCAAGGAGGCGAAAAGTGCCGAATAGACTGATGGAGAAGCTCGTCGTTGATACGCTGGGGTATTGCTGCGTATACGGTTACTTCACCGACGCGGTAAACGAGGCAAGAGACAACCGTTCCCTCGCCCGCCACTTAGGAGTAACAGAACGAACAATCCGCTGGCATAAGCAGCAGATACGACAGCGTTGCTGCACCTGCGAGCATCAGCTACGCTGTCAGGTATCACCTATACTAAAGCCCTAGTAACGCCTGCTCCAGCTCACGATACATCGGATCATACCTCCGCGATGGCGCAAGTCCCGCCTGATCGCGTTCGAGTATCTTCTGTCTCTGTCGCATCGACTGCTGTACATCACGCTCGGAGATGCGCAGCGACTTTTCAGGCGCTTTTTCGTTGAATCTCTGTACCGACTCTTTCGCATCTGCGAGCGCTTCACGGTCGTTCTGTATCTTCGCCTCCCACATCGTGCGGAGCACGCTTTCTCTGCGACGAGACCAGTAGCGTTGCATTTCTCTCTGCTCTCTGTCGATCTCACGATTCTGCGACACAATCGCCGGCTGGAACCCGAGAGCACGGCCCATGAGTTCATAGCCGGTGAGGTCGCGAATCGTGCCGTCGCGATCGCGTGTGATGATATGCCCGCCGGAGCCACGCACGCCTTCGTTAGCAAACAGGTGTGTTTGCAACAAGCTGCGAGTAGTACCGGGTAGTGCATACGCCGCCCTCCTTGCCCAGTTCGGATCGGTTCCAGTCAAGAACTGCAGCACGCCCTGGATCGTCCCACCGAACGGCCCCGTCATATCAGCGGCCATGTTGGTGAATTTAAAGTTCAAATCACCTTCGCCGGCGAGAACGTCCGTTCCTGGCACAAGCCGGCCGAGGCTGATCGAACGGGAAAGGTCGAACCCGCCCATGTTATGCAAAATCCCATGCATTAGCGTCTGTCCATTCCCGCCCGTTATTTCGTTCAGGAACTTGTGCAACTCCATCTTCGGGTCTTCATCCTGGCCGAGGCCCTTACGCCAGACCATCTTCAGTATATCCATTAAATTTTCCATCGCAGGCAGGCCGAGTATGCCACCGAGCATACCGTAGAATACCCACAGCCGCGCCGCCGCAGCAGCACCAGCTCCGCCGCCCATGAGGAACGTCATGGTTTGCACAAAGAGCAGGAAAATCATTGCGATAGACTTTTTGCCCTGCATAAACCGGGGTCTGTTACCCGGTGAGTAGTCGCCTTGTGTTAGCAACACCTGCTGCGAGGCGAAGTCATGCGCGGCTTCGACGCTCGCGCCCTGCTGAATCATCAGTCGAGCCGCAGCCAACGCGCCTACCCGCCTGGAGTAAATCTCCACGATGCGGAAGGGCAGCATACCGACGTGTTTGAACGTATCCCACGCCAGCCCGGCCTTCGAATGGGCAAAGGCACGACGCAGGGCCCCCGAGTTCGCCATTTCGGCGAGCATGTAGGCGTACGACTGGTCGGTAATACCTTCAATATTCAACATCTCCCGCAGCCGCTTGTCCGCCGCGGAGAACTGGGTAGTCGTATACATCGCCTGAGCTTCATCTTTAATCGCTCGGAGTATTTCTTCCGTCGCTGCTTTCGTTCCGAACTGATTGATCAGCACAGACCACGTATTCACCATGCTCGTCGCATTCATCGCGGCGGTTTTAACGCTTCCCCACAGCGCTAGAAGCGTTATCGCCGTGCGCAGCTTCTGCAACTCCGACTGCGGGTTGAGGATGTAATCGCGTTGGATCTCCATCCACTTTTGCAGGTTCTGTAACGGAGCCGAGAACTGATTGTTCTCATGAAGTTCGCGAATCTGTCGTGTCAGCATCGTCGTCGCCCGGTTGAACTCGGGGCGATACTTCAACTTTGCCAGCATGTTCGCCGTATGCCAGACGTGATCGACGAAGTTCCGTTGCATGTCCTTACTAGCGCCGGTGATCTTGCGGAACTCTTTGTCGTACTTACCGAATACAGCTTTTCCCTTCACCGCCTGCGCCGCCATCTGCATAGCGAGCACGTCTTCGTCGCTCAGCTTGAGTATCTCTGCAACGGTGTCGATATACGTCTGTGGAATCGAAGGCATGATGGAGATGTTGTCGGATAGATCGTGCGCGACGATCCGCTTGCCGTTTGCGACGGCGCTGGAGTGTAGCTTTTTATACGCCTTATCCCGCTCCTTTTTATTCTCGAAGTATTCGATATGCACAGGCTTCGCCGGCCCAGTTGGCTGCGGTTCGGAGATGACGATTGAATACTTTCCAAATCGCGACTGAGGCAGGAACGGAACGTTTCGTATCGCTTCAACAGTTTGAAACAGCTGTTGTGCCTTCACCGCCAGGACTGTCCTGTCCTTGTATCGTTTCGCAAGCCGGTCGTACAGAACCTTCTCGAACATCTGCAGTTGCATCAGGTGTATGTTCTTCGTATCGATGAACAACTGCGCAACCATCTTTCCTCGTTCGGAATTCGTGTCGATCCCCATCGACTCGAGTTTGACCTTCAGCGTTTCGCTCGGAACGTGAATCCAATTCCCCTGCAGGTCGCGTTCGAGGTTCGTCCAGTGCTGTTCACCCTGGTACTCAGCGGTGAGTGCACGGTCCAGCTGCGACCGGGCTTCCTTCATGAGGGAGCGCCAGTTGTGTGCAACCTCAACACCTTTCGCCATTAGCGATTTGCGCAGCTGTTCGTAGAACAGCCGAACGCGGTTGAAGTATTGCAGGCCGGGAATCGCCGGGTTGAGACTGGCGAGCTGTTGCGTCTGCAACGTTGCCAACTGCCACCGGGAGATGTTGCGCATACCTTCGCCGAGCTGGAGTATGTCGACGTCGGACTCTTCTGGTATCGCATCGGCGATGTTCTTCTGTGCGGCTTCTGTCTCGTCGCCGAGTTCGAAATGCAGCTCGTTCGTCTTGGCGTAGGTGCCGGCGTTGCCTCGGTACGACTTCACCTGCTGCGGGTGGAAGACAGCGTAGATAGTTGTCATCGGTCCGCCGTCGAAGGTGTTGTATATAATAACACCATCATACCCCCCAGCAATAGCCTGCTGAAGTCGGTCGAAATATGACTCAGTTCTATACGTATCCCCCTTGTCGTCGAACTCAAGTGGGTTTTGCATAGAGAGGTACACCGGATACATTGTCGGTGGAGGATAGTCATACTTCGGATAATGCGAAGCTTCTGTTTCAAGTTCGAGTGCACGATCAAGTAACTGCTGTCCTCGTGACAGCAACGCATCCTTCTTACCCTTCGCTTCCAACCATAGAATGTCGCCATAGCGAGGGGTCAATAGTTGTAGTGCCTTTGCTGCACTAACTATGGTATCTCGTTTATCCCGTAGCTGTTTTGCCTGCGCCATCAACGTTTCGTACGTTTGACGATCGGCTGCAGTTTCAAAAATCATATCTGGTTCGCCAGGGTCTTGCGCAAAGACTTCTGCTGTAAATGTATCTCCAGCAAAGAAGAAGGCTAGTTCTGCGCTAGGCGCACCAGTACTTTCTCCCCGTAATTTAGGATCGAACTGAAGTATGCCTTCTGGCGTAGTTGCTCGCGTACCTGTTCCGTGGTATACAACCTTCGGTCTACCATTCGCGTCGAGAACAGCAGTTACTTTCGGCCTCGTGTTCAGTTCGAGCGTATCCTTCGCATTCGTTTCTGCGTCTTGAAATATACGCAAGAACGGCGATGGAACAGTCCCGCGTTGAAGATTGGCGTATCTATGCTGAAGCGTACGCATCTTCAACTTAATATCCACCAGCTCTTCCTTCTTCGCTACGACATCAGTCGGACCTCCGGTCAGCAGCTGAGACTGCACGACCTGTCTCTGCTGCCACAGATTGAACAACTCCCAGTCTCCTGCCCAGGACTTGAACATGGGTGTATACTCCATCCCGCCCATTTCTTTCGCGAGCCGGCGTGCGTAAGCCAACACATCCGGCCGCTTAGATTCCGCTTCTGTCAAGCCTACTCGACTAACCGGCTCAAACCCTTTGCTCGTAAAGTCCAAACTTGTCGGATCGTCCAGTTCGAACTTCGGCTTGCCGTCTTCGTCGAAAAAGTCGTTCAGTGCCTCCTGTGCACCGGTGTAGTCTTGCTCTTTGATCAACTGCATTATCCGCGCGTACTCTTCCGGCGAGTCCTTTTTCAACTGAATCGCCAACGCACGCAGCCGCTTCACCTCCTTCATCGGGTCGGTTACTGTCGGCTGCACTGGCTCATTCTTCGGCTTGGCTTTCGTTTGCTTCGTCTTAGTTTTCTTCTTCTTCGCTTCAGCTTTCTTCGCTGTCGAAGCAACAACACTCTGCCCCGCCGCCATGGAGTCCATCCACTTAGCAAACGCCGGCTCAGCTTCGATCGCCTTCGTATACTGCATCTGTCCAGAGCTGAACAGATAGTCGAAAAACTCTCGCATGCGAGCAATCGTCTTTGCGAAGAACTGTCCTAGCGGCGACGCATCGGCGATCTTCCTTGCGTGAAAGTGCCTTGCTGTCTGTTCTGCCATAAAACTCTGAAAGCTCAGCACCTGCTCGACATTCCCATCGCCGCGGTCGACGAGCTTCCGCACGAAGTCTTTCGCAAGAACGCCTTTGACGTCCTTCGTCATGTCGGCGTTTTCACCGAACATTACAGTCTGTATAAACCGATCGACTTCCTTCCCCGGCGCAGTTGCTTTCTGCCCGCGGGCGATCTTCCACGGGTTCAGCCAACGCTGGAGGAACTCCTGTGCCGACATTTCTCCACTTTCGACCCTTGCACGAAGCGATTCCCATTTTGCAACTAGTTCGTTCTTCACCTCCGTTGGCGCCTCGCGGAAGGACGTCTCGGTAAGTATCCTTCCAAACTCATGGCTCAGCGCGAAGATCGCTTTCGACTGGGCGGAGAATTCGTCGATCCCGTCGGGATACGTACTAGTGTCTAGCATGCGGTTAATCATGCTGGCGTAAAAGTGCGGCGGGCTTACGAAAGCATAGCCGTCTTTGAACTGCGTTTGCGCAACGACAGCTGTATTGAAAGTATCCCTCGTCGTAATAACGACCTTCGCCGTCGGAGCGAATTTCGTCACCCAGTCCTGCATCGTCTGGTGCATCAGGCCGAGTACTTCGCTCGGACGCTTCTCGTCCGGAAAGCCGACAGTAACGACCTCGCCCGGTTTGACGTCGACCTGACTCAGCGTCATCGCCGGCTGTCCGTCGACCATTGCAGGCGAAACCTGTTCTCCACCTCGATACAGCACCGGCAGCTGTCCCGGAGGCGTTAGATTAGCCTTGTTCTGCTCCGGATACTTCGTCCGCATATGACCGGCGACCCATTCGCTGTTGATCACATCCGGCTCTTCGCCTCGCTCTTGTATCGCCTTCGAAACAAGCTTCAGCCCTTCATCGACAGCTTCAGCTTTAACCGTGTCTTCTGCCGTCGGTGGGCTAGACATCAACAGCTGCCGCATCGCTTCGATCGACAGGTCAGGCGACGCCGCGCTGGCGGCACTGAACTGCTGCGCCGTGGTATCGGTGGGAGTAACCGGCGGCACTGCCTGGGGATTCTGAGGCGGAATTGCCGGAGGAGTGGCAGCAGGCTGGTTCAGCTGATCTCCACCCGGCAAGCGCTCAGCGATAGCCATCCCACCCTGGGCGATGCCCGCTTGTATCGGAGTTGATACTGCCACCGACGCCACCGTCAGCAACATATCATGCATGAACTCTTCCGCCGTCATGTCGGGGCGATAGCTGAGTTTCGCACTAGCGTCCTGCAGCGCCGTTGCGACGAGCTCGCCCGGCACGTCTTTCGACAGCAGATTGACAAACCGAGTGAGATAATTCTTCGATCGGCCGAACAACGCGCGAGCAGGCAGCAATTCCGTCGCAGCTTCAACTCCGCCTTCGAACACGGAATGCACAAGCGACCGCGCAGGTGCGAACCCAGCCTCGCGAGCGGTATGATACGTCTGCCCCGCCGTTGTCGACCCCATTATCGTCAACAGCCCCGGTATGCCAGTTAGCGGATACGCTAGCATTGCTGGCACCATAACGCCAGTCGACGTTAGCCCAGCATGCACCGCCTCCTGCGCAAACGACATATTCTTCGGCGCAGCGTCTTGCTGCTCCAGCACACCGCTCTCTGCGATACCAGCGCCAACATCGCTGATACCGCCGTAGCCAGTAATGCCCTTAACAACATCGCCAGCAACACGTACGCCTCCCCCCAACGCCTGGGCGAGAGAACCACGCACGCTGCGCGGCACCGAACCGACAACCTCCCCCATCGTTGGCACAGGCGGAGACACCGCCAATGCTGGGTCGAACGGCGAAGGCGGTTCTACTGCGAGCGAAGCATCAAAGTCCATAGGTCTCACTCAATCTGTTCTATCTGGTCACCGAGGCCACGGTTGCGAATGCGATCTGCAATACCGCCAGGAGTCATACCTGCCGGCGCAGCAGGTTCAGCTGCTGGAGCAACTTTCTGTGCCGCAAGCGCCCGCATTGCATCGTACGCTTCCTTCGTCGACGGCTGCATCCCTTGCGGAGTGATTTCGAAGTAGCGACCAGCGTTGTCTGGAACAATCGTTCCGAGGCTGAGATGCCGTAGATTCGCCGGCACAGGCACTGGCGCAACCGGAGCCCGTCCAGTCGGGGCAGTAGCGGCGCCTGTCGGTGCCTTGGCCAGTTCTTCCGCAGTCAGCGTTCCCAACGGCTTTCCTTCGCGATTGAACCGCTGTGTTACCGCACCGCCCTTGCGATACCGATCAGTCAATATCCGTTCCGCCTTTGCGAACGAATCGACTGTTGGATCGCCCACGAGCGACGCAGCCACCTGTGCTTCCGACTCGCCACCGCCCCACCAACCGGCGACTCTTCCTTTCACTGAAGCAACATCCTGTTTCGCCCGCAGCGCCGCTTCAGCGGGCGACGCCGGCGGGTTCATTCTGGTAATGTGCCGCTCGCCGGACTTCTTATTGACATTGATGATATCGACGCTATTCCCTTCTGCGTCTTTCGTCACCGTCGTCTGCCAATCTTCCGTTAGCCCACCAGCGATCGCAGCCGATTGCTTCGCATGCGCGTCGGCGTAGCGACCTTGTGCCTGCTTCAGACCGATATCGGCGCGAATCTGTTCGATCTTCGCGTTGGCTTCAGCAGCACCGTACGCTTCAGTAATCTGCTCCTTGAGCAACCCGAGCCGTTCCTCAATCGCAAGCACATCGGACTGTTTTTGCGAATGACGAACTTGTGCCTTCAGTACCTCGATCTCTTGCGGTAGCCGTTGCGTGATCCGTTCTGTCTCCGCGCGTATCTGCGGCACCTGCGCGCGACGAACCGCACCAACATCCCGTGTTTCCATCTCTCGACGAGACTGCTCCCGTCCAGCAATGTCTTGCGTGTTCTGATGCGCCTGCATGGCCTGTCCGGTCGTCGCTCCAACGTCGAGCGCCTGCGCCGCATGACCGGCCTTAGTCTGCCCTGGCTCGATAGGACGCATCAGCTGTGTTCCAAAGCGAAACAGCGTCATTTGCGCAACAGGGTCGCTTTGTATCCTTCGCGCAACGGCTTGCCACCCGTCCACACGCCGCTGGAGGTCAGCCGGGTCGGTAGGAGAAGTAACTCCAGGCTGCGGCTGTTGTCCCTGCTCTCCACCTGGTGCCGCTTGCGGCTGCGTTTGCGGAGGCTGTTGCTGTTCTCCACCTCCGAACACCGCATCGGCGTATTCGTTACCGTTTGCCATAGCTACCTCCATAGATAATACTCGCCATATCCGGCCGACGAGCCGGCGGCGTGGTTACCGGCTGGTACTGAAACTGCGCCGGTCGCGGGCCAGCGCCAGCACTTGGCGCACCTAGTCGTTGCGCAGGTCGATTCATCTGCGCGAGTAGACTGAGCGAGTTCACGTCCAGTCCAGAATTACGCGCCTGCGGCATCGTTGGCATCGGTGCAGATACTCCTCCACCACCACCTCTCGGAGACCGCACCCCGGTCGCCGCCTGTCCGCTTCCGAGCGAATACGGACCCATTACTGCGTTTGCAATCGGATCAGCTTGCGGTGCCTGCACCGCATACGCCGGACTCGTCGTCGGGCTTCCCCCAGGCGTGGAATCCAACAGCGTCATCACCATATCCGGGTCGGCGATCTTTGCCAGCTCGAACGCATCCTGCGCGCTGAAGGTTGAAAAATCGAACTGATTCGGTCCCATATCGTCTCCTTACCTCGACATCATGTAGCCAAGCAGCGCACCGACCGCAGCGCCGTATGGTCCATACGTCGCCCCATTCGCAGCGCCGCCAATCATACCTCCCATACTGTACCCCGCCGCAGCACCGCCCAACGCACCCATGACAGGGTTACCCGTCGGTCGCGGCACATCCGCCGTCGTCGTCGTTCCAGGCGCCGAACCGCCGAAGACGATATTTGCATAGTTCTGCAAGTTCATCCACGGATAGTTCAAATCCCACTGTCGCCCCGCCGCCGCTGTGTCCTCCTTCGCCTGTTCAAGACCTTCCTTCTGCGCACCAACCGTCGCCAACGCGTTCGCCGGCGCCAGAGCAGCTGACTCACCCAACGGAGACAGCGCCAGCGACTTGCCGAAAGTGTTGAGCGTATCCGAACGAGAAGCCGCTGCCAGTTTCGCCGAAGTATCGCCAAGGCCTCGGACATAGTTCTCTCCAATAACAGCGTTCGCCAGTGCATCCCGACTCGACCCGAGCATTTCGCTCCCGATCATATCTGAACGATTCTTAGCGAAGTACCCGCCGGGAGACGTGAACGCCTCATGTATCGGTCGAGTTGCCGCAGTTATCGCGTTCTGCAACGTTGGGTCTTCACCATAAATAATGTCCCGCATGCCGAACTGCAGTGCATTATTCGTCATCGCCGCGTTTTGCTGCAGCTGCGGCACAGCTCCTGCCACCATCTGCTGTGCCTGTTGCGTCTCCGGCGAGAACCCAACCGGTTGTGCACCGGGATACGGCGGAGGCGTTGCCGGAGCATTGCCGAACAGCGTTTCTGCCGCGCCCATCACCTTCTCCCGTCGAGCCGCCTCTTCTGGAGAATAGTTGACGTTCGTAACCGTCGTTGCCGTATTCCCGCCTCCGCCGCCGCCACCCATAGTCGCCACCTTTGCGCCCAAACTTGCGGGCTCCAAGCCAACCGCCCGACTTAAGGGGTCGACTCCGTATTGTCGAAAAAGCGGCAGTTCTCCGCCGCCACCACCACCACTCATTGCAGTGCTCCGTAGATCGATTTCTCAACTACGTCACATCGTTTCGTAAAGCCGAAGAACCGCTGCAGCATCGTCGACATTGCTTGCTTGCAATACGCAGTCATAACAGCACAGTCGTTCCGCACCATGAAGTCTTCCACCTTCGGCCAGAAATAGTTTCCCATTCCAAGCAGTCCCTTTCCTCCCAGTGCCATCACGTGCAACACCTTCCGCCTTGGGTATATTACGAACGTCGTCGCCATTGCAAGCGTAGCTACACCGTCCTCCGTAACGAACCACAGCTGAACCTGCTCACGCAACGCAAGCTCGAGTAAGTCCTCTGGCAGAACTTCCAGAGAATCATACCCTTTCTCCAGTAACGGCAGTAGCGTCTCCCAGTGCGACAGAACCTCCTCTGGAAGCAGCAACATTACCTTATAATTTTTGCCATCCGGGGACACCGGAATCGTACCAGTATACTCCACGGCCACCTCCAGGATTCCAATTCGTTCCGTCGGCGATACGAACCATGCCCAGTCTCGGTTTAGCCGGCGCTACGTGCGAAACCTCCAACTGCCCCGATGCGATGATCTGCACGAATGACGCCAGTCGTCGATATTCGTTGAACAAATACCGCATCATCTCTTTCGGATCGTCCGATACCGGCGCAGGCTCTGGTTCGAAAATCTGCCAAACTTCGATTGTTTGTGTAGCCATTAGTACTTACCCGTAATGACTAATTCCATATCGAAACCGTTAAACTTCACCTGCGCGTTGCTTGGAAACGCAAACTTCACTCCGAGTAGCTTTCCTCCCACCATAGGATTAACCTTCTTATCTGTTCCAACGGTGAACACAAACGGGCCTGTCCAGGCAATAGGATCGTTCGGCTCGTTCTGGCTTGCTACACTAATCTGCACCACCGTTCCCGCAATCGCTTCGACGCGTGGCCAGATCTCTGTACAGAGCTTGTACGAATTCAAATCATACTTCGGATTCCCTTCTCTATCCTGTCCGATAATGGCAAGGCCGACACGCTCGACATACGAAGTGAAAGCTACTCCGTTGAACTGATTCGTATCATCTCCCATGAACAGAGATCGCGACGCACCTGGCACACCCATAAGCCAGCGATCAGACACCGGTCCGAATGTGCGCTCGTCCCAAGTGCTCGTATCTGAGTCCCACGTCTGCCCATCTGTGTCCCAGGTCAAAGCCTGCGCTGTCGGGTTGATAATACCCGACTCGACATAGTTCACGCTCGGCAGCTCTCGTATCCCCCAGCGATCGGTTTTGTAATTCCACAAGGCAGCGACAGTACACTGCGCGCCTGTTGGAATTGCAATACCGAGCTCGTTCTTCGTCGCGTTGATAAAGACGTGCGTGCGTTGATAATTTGTCGAATCGATCTGGTTGAACAGCCACCGACGCATTCTTCCGTCGATAACTGAGATGGTGTTTTGCCCGTCGTGGACCATAACATCATCTTTAGTAACTGCGAAGTGCTTTTCGCCGTCTTTATTGAACGGACGCGCGCAGTTCCGAGAGAGTAAACCACCAAAGCGACTAAGGCGGCTGAGTTTGAATACAGTAGTTCCACCAACGTGTTGCATTATCCAGGTAGAATCCTCCTTGTATACAATACCAACGTCTCGCAACGGCACTAGATCGATACATACTCCAGGCGTTTCCGCTACAGGAACCTCCCCCGCGTCTTTCGTCGCATCTGCCGTATCCCACGAGCTGGGCACCGCGCCGGGAAGCGCTGAGTGGCTCCATAGAATGTTATGCGGATAACGCGTGCCTGACTTCGTTATATCCAGTGCGACGAGGAAGTTACGTAATGGCCGTACAACCCTCGCCTGATACCCCGCAGGCCAGGCTGTAAGGGCAACCAACGCGGTGCCAGCTGTCTGCGGGTTCCACATTTGTGGAACATCAACTCCGTTGTTCAGCACGGGAATACTATTCAGTATCCCACCATTCCAGCCTATCTGGAAATCCGCAGCATAGTTGCCACCTACCGTACGGCTAATTTCCGTACTCGTTCCACTCTGGTCGACTACATACACATCCGTAGCGTTCGCATAGACCCAGTATACAGTGCTTGGCGTTTGTACTGGCAGCAGCCACCACGGGTCAACAGTCGGAGTCCACGCAAGACTGTGCCCCAGCATTCGCTGGACAGAGTCTTCGTAGAACCGAACGTTATTCCCACCACTCCACGCTTCGTATGGAAGCACGTGCGGCTGACGGTCGTGGATTATACCATAGCGACCGAGATTTTCGAAAACGATACGTGGCATTATCGTCCCTTAGCTGACGCTAAAGCTTTCCCGCCAACGCCAGAATGACGATGAGGATTAAGACGAGGCCTATACCACCACTGGGATACCATCCCCATTGTTGTGCGTGAGGCCACAGTGGCAAGCCGCCGAGTAGAAGCAATAGCAGCAGAACGATCAGTATCACATTCCCACGCTGTTTCATGTCAGTCTCCTTTATCTACCTTTGCCCAACGCCTGACAGAACTCGATCTCCTTCGCGTTCTTCTTCTGCTCCGACGTGAGCCTCGTCAAACAATTTTGCTCCCGCGTCGCGTTCAACTGCTCCCTCATCACCTGCGTCTGTTCCTTGATCGCCTGCGTTTGCTCCTGAGCCTTCCCCATGAGCGTAGAGGTCTGATTGGCAGTAGCTGCGTCACTGTCGTGCCTGACCAGCAGGAACACGATATAGACAAGAGCGATCATCTGGGCGATCTGGACGAAGTTTTCCCCCCACAGCTTGATCTTCTTGTCGCCATACTGCGCCTCCACGCCCGCCGGAGCTTCGCTCATTTTGTTTCATCCATTCTGGTTCGTTCCGCTTGTTTGCCTTCAATAACTCCCTCAGCTTTCCCTTCGGCGTGTCCGACTTGTTTCTGTGATTCAGCGAGTTTGGCTCCGAGTCCGTTCGTCGCTTTCTCAACCACAGTGAGCTTTCGATTGTTCATGATTCCTACAATAGCGGCGATGAGTGAAGTGATAAACACTCCAATAGAGCCGACAAGTATAGGAAGGTGCTGCCAGAATGCGTCGCTCATGTTACCCCCCAGTGCCTCTGAACCTCTGCAAGCATGTCCTTTCGCACCGTCAGGTCGTTCCTCACCAGAGCGTCTGGCTTCTCGCTGTTGATGTAGTTCCAGTAGAACGAACTGCGGATTCCCTTGGCAATCATCCAGTCAACGAAGCGCTTCGTCCACGCTCGACTGTCGTCGGTGTTGTAGTTGCTACCCCACTCGCCGGGCACGACGGTGAACTGCGGATGCAGGTAGCCAAACAGCGTATCCCAAACTGAGCTAGCCTGATTGCTGTGATCTGGAGGACCGTAAGCGTGCGGAGAAAACACCAGCTTTTCTGCCGGTATGTTGAGTGGCGCATACGACTGCGGCTGAAGGTTCTGGCCCCACTGAATCGGCACGTCCTTTTCCTTACCGCTCCAGTCGTTTTGCGTGATGCCCTCGACGAATATCAGCAAGTTCGGATTGGCTGTGCTGATAGTTGCGTAAGCGGACTCCATCAACGGCTTCCAGAAAGCGTGAATAGGGTTGCCGTCCGGTGACCAGCGGATACGTTCGTGCGGCTCGTTGAACGGATCAAGGCCCATGAAGCATTTCAGGTGCTTGTAGCGGTCTGCGATGAACGCAAGGTCGAGCAGCCAAGCAGCCGTCGTATAGGGCTTCTTGTTCCACGTCGCTGCCCATCCGGCATAGTCATTCGGGTCGGTGATGTAGGGATGGAAATAGAGGTTGTGCCCGCTTACCGAATGCACGTCTATCAGCACGCGCATCCCCTGCCGGTCGGCTTCCTCCATCCACAGGTCGAGCACCTGTAGCGGCGTCTTGCCTACCAGATCAGCATTGTCCGGCATCAGAAGCGTGCTCATGCCAGGCATCAACTCCGAGGAGTGCAGCACACCCGGCTCAATCGGAAGGCGGAAGGCGTTGAATCCCATGCTTTTGGCGTGCGCTATCTGCCACTTCCAGCCGGTGTTCCACAAGCTCGTCGGGCGTCTGGTATCCCACGCTTGGAAGCCGGACAGGTTAATACCTCGAATCTGGAACTCCACCCCGGAGTCGTAGAGTTTTCCCGCCTTCGCGGTGTAGCCTTTTCCAGTCGGCAGCGGCGGATCAACAGGCGGCTGCCCGCCAAGCTCTACCAGCGTCCCATCAGTCACCTGGTAGCTTTTCCCGTCCAGTATCAGGCTTTCGATCTTCATCTTTTATCTCCAAGATATCGCACACAGAGCACAGTGGCGGATCGTCCGCCATAGGCCAGAGCCGAGGCCGCTCGATCATGACCTCGTTGCAAGCTGGACACTTGAAAACCTTTTTGCGAAGCATTCATTTATTGCCTTGATTGTTCGTTAGCAACGAAGGAGTTATCATGCTCAACATCGGCTTGTCCATTCGTTGAACGAGCTCGTTTCGCATGCTTTCAATAGCAGCTCCGGCCTGCCGCGTTTGCTGCGCCCCCTCGATCAGCAACACCGGAATGAAGGCCATTGCGCAGTCGAACTTGTCGATACCTTTCGACGTCTGAGGATCGTTGCCGAGCAAGTGCACGTAGAATTTGCACTGATGTTCAATGCAGGCTTTCTTCAGCAACGGACAGAAGTTCCCCATGCTCAATCCTTCACTGCAATAATGCAGTCCGCGAACTTGATGTTGAAGTTGTTGAGCGTGTGCGCGTGTGCCGAGCCAGAGCCGACTGAGGTTGTTGAACAGTCGCCAATGACATTGCCAGAGTTGCCAGCAACCGTCTTGTCGCTGTCTCCACCATCCGTCTGTGTAGAGACTACAGTATGCGCGTGCGCAGGCATTTCAGCGATACTGAGTGAATGCCCAGCCGTGCTCTTGCTCGTTCCAAAGTGCGTGGAGAACGCATCCGCACCTCCTGTGCCTACGGTTCCTGTAACAAAGCGCAGAGCCGCGTCGTTGTAAGTCGCATTGGTCTCTTTCGTCCACCCAGTTGGCGCAGACGTTTGCTGAAACATCATTCTCGCTCCCAAACCGATACCGAGAATAGTTCCAGAGCCAGAAGTCACCAGTGCGCCTGTTACAGTGCCGCCAGCCTCGTTGACTGGAATGGCACACATGAACTTTGTTCCATCGCAGAACAACAAAGCGATCTGTCCTGTTGCGACAGTTACAGTTGCCGCGCCATTGACTGTTTCCGCTCCGGCTGGATCGACCGTAATCGCTCCAGCACGAGCATACAGAATTGTTGCCCAGCCGTTTCCAAGCGTCGCTGCTGCGGTCAGATTGTAAGTCAGCGCGCCACTCGCCTCGATTACAGACCAGTTGTCGGTTGCAACACCAGTATACGACCCGGACTTCGCCTGCCAACGACTGAATCGTCCAGCAAGGCCGGGGAAGGTATTCTTCAGAACCGACTTTAACAGCCGAATATGATCGTCCCCGACGTTCTTGAGGTCAACTGCGCCATCTGGATTCGTTACAACTAGATCTTCCAGATACGTTCCAGCTTCGAGTCCCATCAGTCGTCTCCCATTTGTCGCATACCGCCAGCTTCACGCTGAGCAGTATCTGCGAGAATTAACTCGTTCCGACGCAGCAGTATATCTGCCTTGAACTGATCTGCCAGCGCCGGGTTGTGCAGATAGTACCTCGCCATGACTTCGCCAAGGCTGGCACGAATCAAGCCTTCTGCGTACTTCAACCAGTTGTTCTCGATATTCGTCTCGAGCGCCGTATCTTTCGCGAAGTAACGCGTGCGATACGTATACGACACGTCTGTTACTGGCGCAACGATATACGATCTTCCGATCGTAACGTAGCCCAATGTCGGTCCAGCCCCGGGCAGTCTTTCCTTCATATCATCGAAGTTGTAATACTTCGTCAGCGCCACCCAGGGATCTGTCAGCGTTGCGTCATAACGATACAGTGCCCCCTTCCGTGTCTCCTCATCCAACTCGCGCAGGTAGCCGGTGGGAAAGGCAATCGTATCCTGCGCCACAGTCAGCGCAAGATCATCCTTTTGCGTTTGCAAAAACCACGGCAGAAACGCGTTCGACTCCAGATCGGTCTGGACGGACAATATCTCCGTCTCCATCGACGCCTTCAGCACAAGGTCATTCTGCCGCTGGCCGGCCCTGGCGAGTAGGACTGCAATAACTTGATCCCTTGTCATCGTACAATCTCCAACAATGGCAGTTCTTTCCTTTGCTCGGGTTCTTCCGCCGCCTGGTCGAGATAGCTGAACGAATACGTTCCGATGTGCTGCACTAGTGGTGCAATCTGCTGGTCGATATAGATCGGCACTCCCGCCGCCTCCAGCTTCTCCATCAGAACCCAGTCTTCATACACATGCCGGCGCCGTTTCTCATCCCAGCGAACGCCGAAGTATGGCTGTTTCAGCTTATCGAACACCTTCATATCGAAGAGCGATATTCCCGTTCCGACCCGCCAGACCTTTCGACAAGCTGTGTCTGGAGCAGCTGTAATCCGTATCGGTAATCCCGCCGTGCCACCGTCATCCCGCGCAGTAGCTACGGCCGGAAACGTCTTCGTCACGCAGTTAACTGCAATAACGCTAACTCTGCGCGACAGCAGAACTCTCGCCAGCTGCTGTGGAAACGCATGATCTGTATCGATCATCAACAAATGCGTCGCCTTTCCCGCCTGAGCGATCTCAACGATCGTCTCCCGCTGCTGTGCGAGCATGCTACCCTTTTCGAAGTAAATGCTGAACGTATGCTTCTTCACCATATGCAGAGGAAACGACAGATCGTGTGAAAGCATCGCTAAGCACAGAGAGAAATCCGAGTGCACCAAGCCAGTAGTAGGAATACCAATAGCTAAGCGCACTTCTTCTAACAGCTGTCCTTGCATTATCCGTTCTCCAGTTCAATAGTTATAAACTCCGAAATAAGCGAATCGACTCGAGCTTGGAGTGTCAAGTCGCTACTCGTTCCATCGATAGCCGGGTCTAGCAGTATCATCAGTGCTATCAAACGCCTTGGCGTTTTCACGGCGTCCCGCACCACCCGCTGCACCCATTGCATGCGTCGTACGTGCCCAGGCACAGCCCCTTCGTTGATAATCGCGAACGCTGAAACCATCATCGCGATTTGAATCCGTTTGTCGAAATTCGAGTCGGCTAGCAGTGCGTGCCGATCAAGATACGTTGCCATGGGTCACCTATTCGTTTAGAATAAACACACGCGCGCCGCCCGTTCCAGCGCCGCCTGTACCGATAACTATATCGACGTCACTGAATGCACCCTTCCGTCCTTGAGCTATTACTGCGCCCGCAGCAGTAAGTAGAACAATATCCTCGCCGGCCTGTTGTTGTTCAGAACCTACTACAATCGCCCCACCGCCGAATACTGTTGCGTCAGAAAGCGCACCTTTGAAGCCAATTGCAGTAGCTATGCCTGCGCTTCCTACCGCAACCGAACTTTGTCCCCCTTTAAAACCTAATGCGGCAAGGGCCCCTGCCGTGCCAACTACAACAATCGACTGCGCACCTTTGAGAGTCGCAGTCTGCATAACTCCAGCAGCAGTAATCGCTGCTGTGCTTTGCCCGTCTTTACTACCAGCAACAATAATTGCGCCGTCACCGCGAACCGCTGCTACGCCAGAGGCTGCAAAGGAGTCTTGCTGTCCAACAACTACAATCGTTCCGTCAGCAACGATCGTTACACTGGACAACCCACCCTTACTTACAAGTGCTGCAACCGCTCCAGCTGCGGCAATCGCAGCAGTATTCTGTCCTCCCTTTTGACCAGCAACAACAATTGTGCCAGCACCAGTTACCGCTGCTACATCAGCCGCACCTGCAGCCGCTACCGCGTCTAGGTCCTCATCGAACCACTTCTGGATGATCAGGTCAGACATTGCCTAAACCACGTCTTGATGTTTGTCTCGTTAAAGTTCCCGCGGTAGCGCCCGCCGAAGTAGCGACGCAGCCAGTTCAGGAAGCTGCGCAGCGCAGTCGCTGGCGGACCAGAGTCCTTGAACGCGATGCCGCAGCATGCCCACACTCCACTTGAGATAGTGCCAGTCGCTGCGCCCGTGAATGGCGCGGCGTACGTCTTGTGCCAAGCAGAGGATAAGTTCCCGGGGGGACTGCGAAGTGCTCCGTCCGCAGCAACCCCATTAACCTGCTCACTAGACGTAGTGCTGGGGGAAATCTCAGCGTAACCACCAAGCGCCACACCAGAGTCTCCAGTAGCAGCCATGCTGCCAGACGATACATTCGCGGAGGTTCCATTCGCCGTGCTCTGCGCGTCAAGGACTGCGGCCGCTCCGGTGAAGGTGAA
>Ga0137459_1000219_pt1 | contig 20765 bp, 18 predicted proteins | sample EasRivERMGT700_2_FD_104908 | JGI IMG/M metagenome (GOLD analysis project Ga0137459, IMG submission 104908) | Soil microbial communities from meander-bound floodplain in the East River, Colorado, USA - East River MetaG ERMGT700_2 | ecosystem: Environmental > Terrestrial > Soil > Floodplain ...
CGCCGGCTACTTCGACGGCGTGGTCGAGCCGCCACACTTCGACGACCAGAAGACCGAGACCGCGATCTTCGCCTTGCCCAGCTTGGGCTGCGCCGCGATCGCCGCGGTGACCCGCTCGCGCAGCCACGCGACCCGCGCCTTGGGGTCGGCGGGGGCGGCGAGCGCCTGGGCCGACCCGCCGCCGGCCGTCGCATCGTCGTCGGGCTCGCCCGCGGGGTCCGCGGCGCCTTGCGAGTGCGCTACACCAGCGCTGATACTCGAGGCCCACAGCACGGCGGTCACCGCGAGCACCACCCGAGATGCATCCACGACCCAACGCTAACACGGTCGCCGCGCTGGCGGTCCTGGCGGCCGCCGCGATCGGCTGCGCGCCACGCACGCGGCGCACCCCCGACGACACCATCGTGGTGGTGATCGAGGCGCCGATGACGACCGCGGATCCGCGGGCCGCGGCCACCAACTACGACAGCAAGCTGAGCCGGCTCGTGGCGGCGGGGCTGACCGCGGTCGACACCCAGACGATGACGCCGCGGCTCGAGCTGGCCGCCAGGATCGAGTGGCCCGACGACCGCACGATCGACGTCACGCTGCGCGACGACGCGCGGTTCTCCGACGGCTCGCCGGTGACCGCCGGCGATGTCGCCGGGACGTACATGAACGTGCTCGCGCCCGGATCGATGAGCGCGTCGCACAAGACGCTGAGCGATCGGTTCAGCTCGGTCGAGGCGGTCGCGCCCCTGGTCGCGCGGTTTCACCTGAAGGCGCCGCTCGCCACATTCATGAGCGACGTGGACTTCGGGATCGTCTCGTTTCACGGCTCGGCGAACGGCGCCGCGCCGTCCAGCGACCGCGTGATCGGCGCGGGCCCGTACCGGCTGCGCGCGCTGACCTCGACCGCCGCGTTCCTCGAGCCGAACCCGTATTACTTCGGCAAGCAGCCCGCGCTGCCGCACGTCGAGATCAAGTTCGTGCGCGACGGCGCGGCGCGCCTCTTGATGCTGGTCGGCGGCTCGGCCGATCTGATCCAGAACGCCGTGCGGCCCGATCTGGTCGCCGCCATCCGGGACCGGCCGCGCATCCACGTGGAGACCAGCCCGAGCGCGCTCCTCACGTATCTGCTCATGAACAACGATGACAAGGTGCTCGGCGATCGCCGCGTGCGCCGGGCGATCGCCCTCGCGCTCGATCGCCCGGCGATCATCGCGGCGAAGCTCGGCGGCCTCGCCAGGCCCGCGACCGGCCTGCTCCCGCCGATGCACTGGGCGTACTCCGGCGACGTGCCGCGCTGGACCCACGATGTCGCGGCCGCCAGGCAGCTGCTCGACGAGGCCGGCCTGCGCGATCCCGACGGGGACGGGCCCGCGCCGCGCCTCCACCTGGTCTACAAGACCTCGGCCGACACGTTTCGCGTCGCGGTCGCGCGGGTGATCGCCGCGCAGCTCGCGGAGGTCGGGATCGCCGTCGAGGTCCGCTCGTTCGAGTTCGCGACGTTCTTCGCCGACGTCAAGAAGGGCGCCTACCAGCTCGCGACGATGCAGACCACCGATATCACCGAGCCCGACTTCTACTTCATGTACTTCCACTCGTCGTGGATCCCGACGCCGGCCAACCCGGACGGCTTCAACCGCTGGCGCTACCGCAACGCCCTGGTCGATCGGCTGACCACCCTGGGCCGCGAGGAGCTCGATCGTGACAAGCGCAAGCAGATCTACGCGCAGGTCCAGCGCCTGGTGGCCGACGATCTGCCGATCGTTCCTTTGTGGCACGAGGACAACATCATCCTGTCCAACGTCGACGTGCAGGGCTACACCACGGCCCCCAATGCACGCTTGATCGGGCTGCGGGACGTCACGAAGCGTCCGTGAGCCGGACCCACCGTTGCGCCCTCCGGAGGCGAATGGTTCGGGCTAGAACGCCCCCGGCGGCTGTGGTAGGTACGAGGGCTCACATGGCCTTGGACCCCGGTACCGAAGAGTTGTTCCTCGGGATTGCTCATGCGCTGTTCGTCAATCGACTGCACGTGCTCCGGCTGACCGAGGTCGTCCGGCTCGGGATCCGGCCCGACCCGCACGACCAGAACATGGAAGTGCCTCCGGAGGTCGATCGCGAGCTGATAAGCCAGGCGTTCGCGTACGTGCTGCGCCACTTCCCGCCGTCGTTCACGCCCAAGATCGATGGTGCGAAGGCGCGCTGGATCCGCCTGGCGTAGCGGAATCCGCGATTTTCGGACGAGGCGGACATCCGCGGCCCTCGCTCACCGCGATCGCTTGCGCGCCTCGATCGCCGCGAGCCGCCTGGCGAGCTCGGCCTCGAAGCCGGAGTCGGCCGGCTGGTAGATCTTCTCGGCGACCAGCTCGTCGGGCAGGTAGTCCTCGGGGACGTAGTGGCCGGCGAACTCGTGTGGGTACTTGTAGCCCTTGCCGTGGCCCATCGAACGATCGAGCGCCGTCGAGCCGGGGCGGTAGCGGGCCGGCACCGGCAGCGCGCCGCGCTCGGTGACCAGCTTGCGGGCGGCGGCATAGGCGGTGAGGGCGGCGTTCGATTTCGGCGCCAGCGCGAGGTAGGTCACCGCCTGGGTCATCGGCAAGACGCCCTCGGGCAGCCCGACCAGCTCGACGGCTTGCAGCGCGGCCACCGCGACCCCGAGCGCTTGCGGATCGGCGTTGCCGATGTCCTCGGAGGCAAAGATCACCATGCGGCGCAGCACGAACCGCGGGTCCTCACCGGCCTCGATCATCCGCGTCATCCAGTAGACCGCGGCGTCGGGGTCCGAGCCGCGCATGCTCTTGATGAACACCGAGACGACGCCGTAGTGCTCGTCGCCGGCCTTGTCGTACAGGAGGTTCCGGCCCTGGGCGGCCTCGGCGACGTGCTCGGCGGTGATCGCGGCGGCCGGCGCGTGGCTCGGATCGCCGGCGGCGCGCCGGGCGAGGTCCGCGGCGACCTCGAGCACCGAGTACAGCCGGCGGGCGTCGCCGGCGGCGGCGGCCACGAGCTGCGCGGAGACCTCGGCATCGAGCGTGACACCCAGCGAGCCGAGCCCGCGCTCGCGATCCCCGACGGCGCGCACCGCCAGCGCGGCCAGCTCCAGGTCCGAGAGCGGCTCGAGGCGCACGACCCGGCAGCGCGACAGCAGCGCCGCCACCACGCCGAAGCTCGGGTTCTCGGTGGTCGCGCCGATCAGGGTGACCGTCCCGGCCTCGACATGGGGCAAGAGCGCGTCCTGCTGGGTCTTCGAGAACCGGTGGATCTCATCGATGAACAGGAGGGTGCGCGCGCTGAACTGGTCGCGGCGCTCCGCCGCCTTCGCCACCGCCTCGCGGACGTCCTTGACCCCGGCATCGACCGCGGACAGGGCGGTCAGCTCGGCCCGCAGCGTTTCTCCGAGCAGGCGGGCGAGGGTGGTCTTTCCACTCCCTGGGGGGCCCCACAAGAGGAGAGACGGAACCGTCCGCCCTGGGGCGAGGTTCGACAGGATGCGTCCCGGACCCACCAGGTGGCGTTGCCCGACCAGCTCCTCGAGGCTACGTGGCCGCATTCGCTCGGCAAGCGGCTGACCGACCTGGCGCTTCTTCGCGCTCGAGGCAAACAAGTCCATGGCCCCCGTGGATACCCCAACCCGACGGATTGCGCGACCTTGGCCGCGGGTGTGCACGTTTTGTCGTACGGAGTACGGTCCCAGGACGTGGTGACGCGACACCCGGCTACTCGCGCGTCCACCCCTCCTGACACCACCAAGATTTCGGCCCGTTATCGCGAACCTCCTACGAGGCGCTACGTGGCACGCCGTCTGCTATTCCCTGACACATGCTGGTCGACGTCGTCTTTCAGTATCGCACCCTGATAGGGAAGTGCGACCTGGGCTTTGGCCTCGATTGGGATGAGATCGAGCAGGTCACCGCGATCGAGTCGGCGTTCGAGCCGACCACCGATGACCGCCGGATGAAGGCCGGCCGGCGGTTCCGCCGCGAGACGACCAAGCTGACCGCGCTCCTGCGGGGTGACCGGATCAACGACCTCGTCGATGTCGTCGAGATCGGCCCGGGCGGCGTGGTCGTGCGCAACGCTCCGTTCGTCGCGCACGGCGAACAGGTCGAGATCGTGATGGAAGCCGGCGACAAGAGCTATCGGTTCCGCGCCCAGGGCGTGTGGATGAAGGACGATGGCGACGACTACAAGGTCGGCCTCGCCCTGATCGGCATGCCGGTCTGCCTGCACACGGTCGCGGTCAGCCGCCACGAGTCGGACCTCGTCGACCGGATCTCTGCCGCAGCCTGACAGCGTGATCGATACCTGATTGTTCGTTCAGGATCGATCAGGAGCCCGAGCGACCGACGAGGCGCTCGACCAGGTGCAGCGCGCGCGGCGTCAGGGTCTCGCCGCGCCAGGCAACCGAGCGCGCCAGGACGAGCGCCTTGTCGAAGCTGCTGAGCGAGGGGCGTTCGGCAAACAACCGGGGGCCCATCGCCGCGATCTTGTCGAGGATCCGCATCCCGCCGTGCCAGGTCAGCGCGAGCTCGACCGCGAGATCGGGGCCGACGGCCTCGATCAGCGGGCGGGCACGCTCGAACAGCGCCCGGATCCGCGCGACCTCGTAGCGGACCAGCGCGCCCACCGCAGGCGAGACGCGACGAGACGCGATGTCAGCCTCGGTCACCCCGAAGTGCCGGAGGTCCTCGGCGGGGACGTAGACCCGGCCGCGCTGCCAGTCGGCCGGGGCGTCCTGGATCAGCCGCGCCACGGCGACCGCGGTGGATAGATCGTCGGCGTACGCGTGGAGCTCGGGGGCGCGATAGCCGGCGATGTAGAGCAGGAGGCGGCCGATCGGCTCGGTGGCCTGGCGCGTGTAGCTGCGCAGCTCGTCGAACGTCGCGTAGCGATGGCGCTCGAGATCGGTCCGGAAACCGGACAGCAGCTCGGAGAACTCGGTGATCGGCAGCGCGAACTTGTCGACCGTGTCGGCGAGCGCGACGAACACCGGGTGTTCGAAGTTGCCGTGGTAGGCGGCGTGCAGCTGCTCCTCCCAGCGATCGAGCTCGCGGGCGCGCCGGCCCTCGTAGGCCTCCTCGTCGGCAAAGTCGTCGGCGACGCGCGCGAACGCGAACAGCGCGAAGATGTGCTTGCGCAGATCGGAGCGCGCGAACATCGACCCGACCGGATAGTTGTGGTGGCGGGACCGGACCAGCGCTTCACAGTAGCGATAACACGCGCCTTGCTCGAGCGACGTCGGCAGCGGCACGGCGAGCGAGGGGGAGCGAGCGACACCGAGGCGTTGGATCACAAGCTGTCCTTTACCATGGGCGGGGGAGCCAGACGCGCGAGGACTTCGCGGGCACGGTCGGCCTTGATGTCGCCGGTGGCGGCGAGCTCGTGGGCCACCCGATCGACCAGCTCGCCGGTCGCGCCGGCGGCGCGGGCGAGGCCGCGCGCATGGAGTGCCATGTGGCCGCGCTGGATACCCTCGGTCGCCAGCGCGCGCAGCGCGGCGAGGTTCGTGGCGAGCCCGGCGGCACCGACGATCGCCGCGAGGCGATCAGCGGCGCGGGCCCCGGCGAGCTCGAGCGCGAGCCGCGCGCCGGGGTGGACGTGCAACGCCCCGCCCACGGTGCCGACCGCCATCGGCATCACCAGCTCGCCGTCGATTCCCCCCGGGCGCTCCCGCCAGATCGCGAGCGGGCGGTAGGTGCCGGTGCGTGCGGCGAACGCGTGGGCGCCGGCCTCGACCGCGCGCCAGTCCTGACCGGTGGCGACGAGCACCGCGTCGACGCCGTTCATGATGCCCTTGTTGTGGGTCGCGGCGCGGTACGGATCGAGCTCGGCGAACCGCGACGCCGCGGCGATCGCGGCGCGCACCTCGGCGCCCTCCGCTGCCTCGCTCGCGAGCAGCGCGTCGTCGACCGAGCACCGCACCGTGACCGTGCGGCCATCGGTGAGGTTCGACAGGATGCGCAGCCCCGGGCGGCCGCCGGCGAGCGCGGCCACCTTGGTCGCCAGCGCCTCGCACAGCGTGTTGACCAGGTTGGCGCCCATGGCGTCGCGGCAGTCGACGTGGAGGTGCACGACGAGCATGCCGCCGTCGGGGCCGCTCGCGGCCAGCGGCCGGACGTCGAGCGCGACCGGCCCACCGCCGCGCTCGGCGAGCCGCGGCACGAGCAGCCGCGCGTCCCCGAGCAGCTCCTCGGCATGCGCGCGCAGGACCTCGGCCGCGGCGCCGACGTCCGCGATGTCGGTGACCTGGATCTGCCCGATCATCACCGGCGCCGACACGACGGTGGTGAACCCGCGCGGCCGGACCATGCGCGCGGCGTTCGACGCCGCGGCGACGATCGAGGGCTCCTCGACCACCATCGGCACCAGCGTATCGAGGCCGTCGACCGTGAAGTTCACGGCGACCGCGAACGGCAGCGCGTAGATCCCGATGACGTTCTCGATCATGCCGTCGGCCATGTCGAGCGTCAGCGCGCCGGGATCCAGCGCGGCGAACCCGTCCGCCGGGACCGTCGCGAGCTCGAGCAACCGGCGGCGGCGCTCGATGGGGGGCAAGCGGTAGAGGCCGGTGATGCGCGATGAGCTGGACGGCACGTGAACCTGGTGTTTACGACGCGTCGGCACGCAAGTCCACGCCGGCCTCGTCGAGCGAGATCCGTAGCGGCTGGCACCCCGCTTCGATGAGCAAGCGGGTCGCGATGGTGGCATCCACCGTGGCGGGGATGACGGCAACTCCCACATCGCCGCCGCCGGCCCCCGTCGTCTTCGCGGTGCCGCCGAGCCGCGCGAGCGCCGCGCGCGCCGCGGTGACGCAATCGGGCACCAGGCCGATCCCGGTCGCGATCGCGAGGCGATCCATCGCGTTGGCCGCGAGCGCGAGCGCGCCGATCCACGCCACCGCGGCGATGTCGGGCGGCGCGGTGAGCGCGGCGCACGCCGCCTGGGAGGCGTCCGTGATGGCGGCCAGCGCGGCCTCGACGGCCGTGCGGTTGGCGTCGCGCGCGGCGTGGACGCGTGCCACGAGCTGCGCGGTGTCCGCCGCGACGCCGGTGAAGAACGGCAGCAGCGTCACCGCGGCGGGCCACCGCCGGCGCTCGACGCGGCACGGCGCGGCGCCGTCGTCCGATGCCGCGCGCGAGAACACGATCGTGCCGCCGTGGACCGACGCGGCGACGTCGGCACCCGAGCCGCGTGAGCCGCGCGGGCCCTGGGCGCGCGCGTGGGCGGCGAGCGCCACCGCGAGGACCTCCTCGGGATCGGCGGTGCCGAGCGCGAGCGCGGTTGCCGCGACCGTCACCGCGGCGCTCGAGCCGAGGCCCAGCTTGGTGATCCGGTGGTAGAACGCGGCGCTGTCGACGCTGATCTCGAGCGCCGCGTGCGCCGCCGGATCCGCCGCGCCGCGCCGCGCCGCGATCTCGTCGGCGACCGCGAGCAGGAACGGCGAGCTGCCGCGCGGCGTCGCGTTGCGCCGCGCGACCGCGCGCCGATCGACGGCGATGACGATCGCGGGCGCGCCTTCGAGCACCGCGTACTCGCCGGTGACGATCAGCTTGCCGGGGGCGGACGCGATCATGGCCGGGCTCGGGTCCAGCATGGCCGCGCGATGTGCAGCCCGCGTCGAGCCGTCATGGAGGTTTGGTCGAGACTCACGATGGTCGGCCTTCGCCTTCTTGGATGATCGCGGCGGCCCCGCCGGCGGCCGCGATCGAAACCTCGGTCACCCCCGCGACGCTGCGGAGCGCGGCGGCGACGGCGGCGGCGTCCTCCGCGGTGGACAGGACCTTGACGTGCGGACCGGCGTCGATCGTCGCCCACGCGGCGAGGCCGGACGCCCGGAGCGCGCGGACACCGGCGAGCGCGGCGAGCGTCGCCGGCTGCCAGTAGATCACCGCGGGGCGCGCGGCGATCGCCGACGCGTGCATCGCGAGCGCGTTGGCCTCGGCGATCGTGCCCAGCTGCTCGACGTCACCGGCGGCGAGCGCCGCCTCGGCGGCCGCGAGGTCGCGCGGCACCAGCTCGACCCACGCGCGGTACAGCGGCGAGGTCGCCGCCGTGTGGTCCATCGCGTCGCGCGAGCCGTGCGACTTCGGGGCACCGCCGCCCACGATCGCGATCACCATCCGGACCCGCTCGGTCAACGGCGAGGCCAGCGGCTCGGCGTACGCGTCGGTCCCGTCGTCGGCGCGGCCGGCGTGCATGCGGACGAACCCGCCGAACACCGAGCGCGCGGCCGATCCCGAGCCGCGGCGCGCCAGGATCGACAGCTGGCGCGGCGACATCGCCGGGCTTTCGGCCCCTGAAGCCTCGGCCCCTGAAGCCCCGGCCCCTGCGGCCCCGGCGTGCTTGGCGGCCCGGGCGGCCCCGACCGCGGCGACCGCGAGCGCCGCATAGCCCGACGCCGACGACGCGAGCCCCGACGCCGTCGGGAACTCGTTCTTGCTGACCACGCGCGCCCGCGTCGTGAGCTGCGCGGCGGCGCGCACGAGGTCGAGGAACTCGCTCGTCCGTGCCCGCTCGGCGGGCCTGGCGGGCGCCCCATCGAGCACCAGCTCGTCGTCGGCCAGCCCGGCGTCGAACGTGACCTCGGTCGTCGTGACCAGGGCGTCGAGCGTCAGCGACAGGCTCCCCGCGGCCGGCAGGTTGAGCCGGGCGTCGCGCTTGCCCCAGTACTTGACCAGCGCGATGTTCGCGCAGGCCCGTGCGGTCGTGGTCGGCACCATCCACACCATACCGCGAGCGCCTGCGCAGCGGCGCCGTAGACGCCCCTCCGGTAGCTCGCCCCACCCCGATCCACGTCGCTCCTCCTACAGTAGGACTAAGGTTCTCTCGCATCTATCCGCTGCCTGGCTCGTTGCCCGCTCGTACTCCCGCGGAGATCGCGGACACGCGCGCTCACGGCGATGGAGGGCCTCGCCTCGCGGGAGACAGCGAACGGCCGGATCATGCAGGACCCGCCGGCGCAACACTCAACTACCTGTGCCTCGCAGCCGACGGCCGTGGAAGCTACCGCTCATCGAGACCCCCATCGCCTGTCGCGCGCGTTGACGCCGGCACGAGCTTGGATCCATGCCGCAGGGCCACGCTCGCCGAGGCCCGCTACTTGACCACCCGCGGGTCGGGCAGGCTCGTGCGGTCGTGGTCGACACCAGACACACCTACCGCGAGCGCAGGCGCAGCACCGCGCCGCCGTAGACGCTCCTCCGGTGGCTCGCCCACTCCGATCGAGGTCACCCATCCTACAGTAGTCGTATGCCGCGCTCTCGGACGCAGCCGAACCGCGTGGTGTCGCCGCGCGTGCTCGACGCGCAACCACCCGACCGCGGCGCCGCGCCCCCGGACGAGCTCGCGTGGCGCGTCGATCGCTCGTCGCCGGCCGCCGGGGCGTACGTCGACGCGCTGATCCGCGAGGTCCACGCCTGGCCCGACGCGGACGATGTGCGGCTCGTGCTCGCCGACGCGCTCCTCGCCTCGGGCGATCCGCGCGGCGAGCTGATCGCTCTCCAGCTCGCGGCCCCGGTCGGCGATCGCCCGCTCGACCGTCGAGTCGACCGCCCGCTCGACCGCATCGACCCGCTGCTCCGCGAGCACGGCAAGACCTGGCTCGGCCCGTTGCGCGAGGTCACCTACCGGGCCCGGTTCGCGCGCGGCTTCCTCGCGCGGCTCGAGCTCAACGGTCGATGGACCGCGACCGAGGACGCCTGGGCCCGGCACGTCGTCGATCCGATGCTCGCCACCGTCGAGGATCTGATCCCGGGGCGCGCGGTCGGCCCGATCTACGCGCGGTTCGTGACCAGCCCCGCGATGCGTGCGCTGCGGCGGATCGAGGTGTTCGACCGGCCGACGCTCGAGGCGCTGCGCGAGACCGGCGCGAACCTGGTCCACGTCGCGTGTCCGCGCTGGAAGATCGGCAAGTACGTCCACGAGCTCGCGAGCCACGTGCTCCCCGCCTGCGACCGCTTCGAGGCCCTGCGATCGTTCGCCGTCCACCTCGACGGCGCCGCCAGCGTGATGGCGTCGCCGTGGTTTGCACGCCTCACCTCGCTGACCGTCGCAGGCGGCCTCGCCGCTGGCCTCGCGCTGTGGCTGCGGCTGCCGCGCACCATGTCGCTCACCGTCACGCGCAGCGCCATGCTCGAAGACTGCGCCACCACCCGCGTGGCATGGACCGGCGCGCTGCACCTGACCCCCGACGGCGACGATGGCGACCACGTCGTGGCCCGCGGCGCGGGCGACTGGCTCGTCGGCGAGCTCCTCGAGCACCTGGGCGCCCTCCCGGCCGGGCTGCGCCGGCTCGAGATCGAAGGCGCAGGCCACCACGCACCGGCGCTGATCGCCGCGGCCCAGCGCCGGCACTTCGAGCTCGCGCTGCTGCCGCCCGTGCGGCGCACCGGCTACCTCGCCGGCCTCGACCGGTGAACGAGCCACGACCTATCTCAGCGAGCTCAGCTTGGGACAAACGGAGCGCGGCAGCTTCGTGATGACCTTGCTCGCGCCGGTTCCGCCGTCCCTCATCCAACAGGCGGCCTTTGACTTTGGAACAGGTGCCGACGCAGAGCCGTTCAATCGTCGCGTCACGCGCCGGCTCGGGACAGCACTCGGAGCAGTGAGCCGGGCAGCCGAGGTCGGCGTTGCGACCGGCGATCTCTCCGCGTTCGAGGACGGAGTCGATCTCGGAGTCAGTGCTGATCTCTGCGAGGCACTGGCATTGGTCCGGGAATGCGCGTCGGTGACCGAGTTCGAGATTCGAATTGGCTGGGCGTCGACTCGACCGCCGATCGATCCGCCGCCATCGTTGTACGAGCTGGCGCCCGATACGCTCGAGGTGATCCGTGAAGCGGGGCGCGTGCTCCGCGAGCGAACCCCCGTGGAAGACTTCGAGGTGGAGGGCCCGGTGGTGAAGGTCGATCGGCCGGGTGACGAGCTGTTTGGAACGGCAGTCGTGTTGAGCTCGGTGGACGGACGTTCGCGCAAGATTCATATGGCCGTCAACGGCGAAGACTGGAGCATCGCCAACGAAGCGATGGCTGCACGATCGATTCTCCGGTGTCGCGGAGACCTGGTACGGGAAGGAAAACGGTTTGCGATCACAAGCGTACGTGGTCTCCGTGTCGTGCCGCCCGACGAGTAGGTCTGCTGTCCGGTTCGCCCGATCTACGCGCGGTTCGTGACCAGCCGGCGATGCCCGCTGCGGCCACCACCCGCGTGGCGTGGACCGGCGCGCTGCACCTGACCCGCGACGGCGACCACGTCGTGGCCCGCGGCGGCGACCATGTCGTGGCCCGCGGCGCGGCGACTGGCTCGTCGGCGAGCTCCACGAGCACCTGGGCGCGCTCCTCCCGCGCTGCGCCTGCTCGAGGTCGAGGGTGCCGGCCACCACGCGCCGGCCCTCGTCGCCGCGGCCCAGCGCCGTCACTTCGAGCTCGTCCTCCTGCCGCCGACCCGGCGCACCGGCTCGCTCCCGGCCTCGACCGGTGCGCGAGCCAGGGGACGAGGTAGCGACGGCCGCGACTGGAACAACGCCGGTGTTCGGGAATGAGACAAGAAACGTTGTCCGTCTCCGCTCATACTCCTGGGGAGAACGCGAACACGCGCGCTCACGGCGATGGCGGGCCTCGGTCTCGCGGGAGACAGCGGACCACCGAATCATGCAGGACCCGCCGACGCAACACTCAGCTATCTGTGCCTCGCTGCCACCGGCCGTGGAAGCTACCGCTCGCCGAGACCCCCATCGCCTAGCGCGCGCGTTGACGAGCCGCTGAGGGACAGCTGCTGAGGCGACGACGAGAGAGACACCCCCTCAGATCCGAGGACGTCCGAGATCCGGCCGGACACCTGATCTACTACTTCCGAAAGTGTTCGCGCGCCGCGACGTTTTTTTTGGAAGTAGTTGATTTGGTTGCGGCTTGGCCGCGCTATGAGAGACGCTCCGAAACCCGTTTGTCGTCAGCGCTCTGCAAGCCTCTCACTGACTTGGACGCGATTGGATCCCGCTAAGGTCCGCTGGGGTCCGCTGGATCCCGTGGTCGATGGCGAAAGTTTGGCGAAGGATCCGAGGGCCGGATCTCGCTGCGCGAATTGCGCCGCTATGGACCGCCCGCCGCTCGCCGGGGCTGCCGCCCCTCGCCAGGCCGTACCGCTTGCCGAATGAATCGCCGGACTCTCGCCAGAGCCGCCCGCCGCTCGCCAGGCCGCACCGCTCGCCAGGGCCGGGTGCTCGCCAGGGCCGCCGGACGCTCGAGCCCACTCCGCTTATGAACCATCCGACGGATCCGGGGGATTTGTTCCGATCCGTGCAGCGTTACCTGGCGGGCGAAAGCCCCATCGCCGGTTGGGGCGCTGCGGAGCATCGCTGGATGCGTAGCGCCTGACCCGCTGGGCGCTCGGCAAACGCTTGCCAGGGCGCAACACGTTCGCGCGTTCGCGGACCGTCACCGCCCAGGGCCGCCTATAGCGCCAACTCCAGCACGCCCGCTTCACTAAGAAGCGAGTACAGATCACGCACTTTTTGGCGACCGCGGCCTTTGCAATAGGTAAAGACGACACGTTGTTTTGCTCTCGACAGCGCGACAAAGAACACCGCGAGACCGTCCCGGTCTCCGGCGGTGTGGCTCCACCAGGCATCATCATCGAGCCCGACAAAGATGATCGTATCATATTCAAGCCCTTTACTCTTGTGGACAGTCATCAGCGGAACCTGTCCGACACCATCAAACATGTCTACACATGCGCTCCAGGTGTCTGCCGAATCGGCGCACTCCGCAAGGTGAACCAAAAATGCGTCATGAGCAATCCGCAGATCATCCCCTTCTGAATACTGAGGGAAGGCACGTCGCGCCGCAGAGAGATCCAGAAAACAGAGTATGCGTTCACCAAGCACCCGCGCCGCTTCTGTATCTACAGCCTGCTCGCTGAGGTCTCCGCGAACAACCGCCACGAACGCGGTCAGCTCGTCTGTGACTCGCCGCGCGCCGGCATCGTCGCGACCCACTACGTCGCGGAGCCTCAGCAACGACTTTGTCGCAGTCGCCCAAGCCTCGGGCGCTCGTGACTGAACAGCCAATCGCAAGATAGCAGAGGCTGTTCTGGCGAGATCATCGGCCAGAAGATCCTGCAACGTGATATCTCCGACTTCTTTCGCTTCATTGCGGAGTCCGAGTCCGACCTGCGCAAATCTTGGCGCGAGCTGTTTCTCGTACTTGTCGGCTTTCTGTTTAACAAGGATCGCGTAGTCACGAGGCTCTAGACCTCTAGACCGTCGATCCTCTTGGATCCAGGTTGCGAGGTAACTGGCCTCGGCCGAACTTGTGTCGAATCGCCAAATCATCGCGGCCGCTCCGGAGACCTTACGTTCGCTGTTCGAGGTCCCCTCCGTCGCGTCGGGATCCAGCGCACAAGCCACAACATGTTGAATACGAACCAAGTCATGGGATGACCGGTGGTTCAGAAGCAGCGACACACGCTGAGCGCGAAAATCGCCCTCTAGCCGCTTGAATGCATCGTCTCGAGCTCCTGCCCAGCCCATGATACGCTGCTTATCGTCCCCCACAGCGGTGAGGATTACATTCGACCCATAAAATACGCTGTGCAAGAAGTCATAATGAGCATAGGTGGCATCTTGGAATTCGTCGAGAAATACGAATGGGTATGTCATCAGCAACGCTGATGCGATCTGAGGGTTTAGTCTGATTAAAAATTCTGCGATCCGATTTATGAGCACGAACGTCAACTGGCTAGCATCGCCATCGCGAATATGCTCCTGCCACCATCGAACAACAGCAAACTCGTGACCGGAAATAGGAGATCGCTGCTCTGCAGGGAGACGCCAGGCACCGACGTAGCGCGGCTCAAAGGTTCCCTCCCTAAGCCCTGCAACTTGAGTTTGCCAGGCCACCGGAGCCTCTCGAAGAATCGACTCCAAGAACTGGATGCGCTCGTTGCGCTTGTGAAAGACAAGTTGATAGGGTCGAGTCGGGCGCCAAGCGGCAGGCACGGTCATAATGAATCGATCTAGTAGCCCCTTCGTAAACGCGTCGAACGTCATCGATGTAAACCGCGACGCCTGATCAGCCGCACAGCGATCCTTGACACGCGCCAAGAGATTCTCAGCCGCATCGCGTTTGAAGCTGATCGCCAAAATGCGGCGCGGCGGCGGACACAAGCCAGTCTGCAGCAAATACGCGGCACGTTGTGCCAGAAATTCCGTTTTACCGGCGCCCGGGCCAGCCACAACCACAGTACTTCCTGGGTTCCGCAGGGCGTTCCATGCGGCCGGCTCGAGATCCTCGATGCCGGTAGGGCGCCATTGGTCGGGGGGCACACGCCTCATGAGTCCTTCGATGCCAGTCCAATGTTCATCGATTGCGCAACATGAGTAAGTAACGCCTTTAGTTCACCAGGCGCATTATTTGCCAGTAACATGTCGTCAATTTGACTTAACACTCGAACATGCGTGCCTGGTTTCCCTCGAGTTAAAAACAGATACCTGTACCATCGAAACTCATCTTCCCATGCTTCCAAGTCATAGGCTTCGGGATCTCCTTCCTTCAACACCGCCTCAATGACGCCCCCTTTGCTCGATGGACCATCCATGCCTGATTCCAGAACACGATACTCGTCCGGGAAGGCACAAAGCATCGACATATCGAGATCCAGCGGATCACAAAAGAAGATCGAATAGGACCGAAGGTGGTTAACAGCTTCTTGCAGCTCCTTCGCATGGTCACCACCGCCAATTTGTGCCACACGCTCATCGAAGCTTTTTTTCCATTCATCCACAGGAATTTGCGGATCCCATTTTCCGATTGCAGCCAATTGAAGATAAGCAGTCTTGATGCGCGCCCAACCGCCTCCCTTTCGGCCATCATCCAAATCCAGCAGTGTAGCGAACGGGATGTTAAGATCATTAAGAAGACGCCATAAATGATTAACGTGTCGGCCTCCCAAGGGAACGATAGCAACGAACGAGGGGTCGATATCGAGGCCCATAGCTTCCGCTAAGCGAGGTAGGACTACTTCCTCGGAACTGCCCTCACCCAGAATTACAAATCGCGCAAAGTACAACTCGGGATACGTACGCACAGCCTCTCGCACGAACTTCGACGCGTCTTCAAGGTCCCCTGGAAGTTTAATCTGGCTGACGATGGCAGTTCTGGTTCCTTCCGCTAGCCGAAAATGCCGCACTTGTGTCGGTTCGACCCGGCCAAGAATGCTCGCGGAGTGACTTGAGAGCACCGCTTGCACCCTTGTCGTTTCTGTAAGATCTTGCACTTGACGAATAACTCGTGATAGATAGAACGGAGCGAGATTGTTTTCCGGCTCTTCGATCGCCAGTATTGTGAGGGCCGGGAGTGAGATTGTGTCAGGATTGAATCCCTTCTGCTCAGTCTCCAGTTTTTTTTCAATATCGAGTGCCGCGGCTGTCATTGCAACATAGAACAGCGAGCGCTGGCCGTCGCTCAGTTCGTCTAAGCCACGGTCTCGGCCGGCTTCATCAGGCCGAAAGCCGACCTCAACGCGTCGAATAAAGCGCTCAAAGCGCAAATCGACAGGACGAAGGAACGGCACACTATCCGTTCCTGCTGAGTAGAGAAATTGCCAACGACTCCTAAGGGTATCTGCAATCGCGATCACCGCATCATGTGCGCCGAACTCGTCATTGAGCTTTGTTCCGTTCTGTTGCAGAGTTTCTCTGAAGGCGTCAGACCACATGATCGCTCGCCACAGCCTGCCGCGCAGAAACGAGGTCACTCGCGATACGGGATCGCGCGATGCCGGAATATAGATCATCTGGATTCGGGCGCGGTCGAGCGGGCCAACGTCTTGGCATTCCGTCGTCTCGTCGAAGCTCGGTTTGAATGTTTGGATGGACCGTACCTTCTCGTCAACAGCACCATCGTCGGACCCATCATCCATCCATGTGGCGTCAAGGCGCAGTCGGAACCTCAATGCGCCGCCCTCGTCGGCACCCATGTGAAGGAAGAAGCTTGGAACGCTCGACGAAGCATCATCATCCGAGTGCGCCCCCACTGGCTTCCGAGCCGAGCGCTGGAGTTCGGGGAACGCAAAAATGACGTCAATGGCGAGTGTCCGTTCCGCAGGTGCATCGACTTCATCAGGAGGAACATGGAAATCCTGGCGCAGGACCCGCCTCTGCTCATGTGTGCCGAAAAGGCGTAGAAGCGCTTGCATCAGCGCTGTCTTTCCCGCTCCATTCACACCGACACAGGCAGTGAGCCTCGAATCGAGCGTCACCGTGTGTGAACCAGGCCCGAAGCAACGAAAATTGGTCAAGGTAACGGATTCGATGTGCATCGTGCGCGCTCTCCTAGGCGAGCTGGTTGATGAACACCTGCTCGAATCGCTGTGGTTGGGAGCAATGGTATCAAGTCATGGGCGGTTGTATTCGACGATCGCTCGCAGCCACGAGCGCAGCCACGCGCCGCCGTTTGAGCGTTCTTCCATGAACACGTCGTTCTGTTCCAGTATCTGCCAGTTGCTCTCCGCGACGCGGACCAGATCGCGAGGCCGAACCGTTCCCGCGCTCAGGCGCGCTTCCATATCGGCGAACCAGTGCATGTACTGCCGCCAGCCAAGCGCCACCCAAGCCCGAGCCGGATCTGTTGCGAGCTGCGCCAGGATCGCCGCCGCGAACGGATTGGTTCCCGCTGTGGCAAGGCCGTGGGCCTGAACGCGTGGGATATCGCTGGCACGCAAGAACGCGAGCAGGCTCTCCTCGAACCAGTACGCCATCTGTCTTCCGCCGTCATCCGCCTCGTTGAATCGGCCTTCGGCGAAGCGGCGAAGGTTCGCGAACTTTCCGGTCGCGCATGAAGTTGCTCCGGCCGCCTTCCAGAGAATGAGATCGGACGAGGAGAAACCGACCAGTACCGGCAACCCGGACGTTTCAAGGCTGCTGATCAACCGCATCGCACCCTTGAGTTGGTCGACATCGCGAAGCTCGTCACGCGGTCGGATGTCGCTCAGCATCACCAGGTAGATCCCGGCGGCGCGCGTGTTCGACACGATCGACGCGATCTCAAGCGCGCGGTTCGGCGTCGCCAGGTCGGCGAGGCGAACGATTACCGTTTGCAGCACGCCAAGTCCCTGCCCGGTCGCGATCTCGACGAGCGTCTCCGACCGTGCGCGCATCGCGTCGTAGTAGTCGTTCGTGAGCATTGCCGACGCAATAAGAGCCGGCGAGCACACCTTCGCGGCGCCGACACGCGCCGCGGTATCAGTGAGCTCGGTGAGTGCATCGGACCACCACGCGTCGGACGTGAGGTCCGCCGTCTCGAAGTCACGAGGGAAATACGTCCATGTCGCGAGCTGGCCTCGATCGCCGCGACGGGGAAAGTAGAGCTGTGGATCGAAGATGAACTCGAAGGTATCGCTCGCGTACTGCGCGACGAACTCGGTCACATCTGCTTCGATTTCGTTCACCGGGCTGATAACCGCGCCTGCGTACCCGGAGACCGGGCCAAGCAGGTTACGCGAATCGTGACCCATTTGATGGAATGCGCTCATGGTGCTTCCGGGCTTTGAAGTGCCGCGACGAGTTGTTGCGGTGTTCGGTACCGCTGGATCGGCCACGGTGCGACCATCTTCACCAGCGGGTCAAGACGGTTGCTCGTGGCCCACGCAACGAAGTCTGGAGCTGGCGGATCACGCCGAGCAACGCGCTCTACAACTTGGAGCGGATTGATGCCGGCCAGCGCGTACGGATGGCGCCCGATGCCGCAGACCGTCATGGCGACCCCCAGCGAGAACTGATCCGCTCGCCAGTCGATCATGTGCTTCTCGTTGTTCAGCTGCTCGGGTGGCGCAAAAAACGGCGTACCTGGCCCCTGCGGTAACCACGTGTTCGTCAGCGACATCTGCTGCAGGTCACGAACGAGACCGAAGTCGACGATCACCGGAGAATGATCAGCGCTGCGGAACATGATGTTGTCGGGCTTGATGTCTCGATGAACCAAACCGAGGCCGGCTACATGAGCGAGCGCCTCGGCCAAGCTCGCAGCGAGCTGCCGGATGACTTGTGGCGGCATTGCTCCGCCGCTCATGCGCTTGGTGAGCGTCCCTCCGTCGAGAAACTCTTCGATCGAGTAGATGTAGTCGTCGGCGCCATCGCGCCACACTTCGATGAACTCGAAGCGGACGATACCGGTATGCGAGCAGCGCTTGATGGCATCGACCTCGCGCTGTGTGCGCGCGTCGGCGCCCGCCTTCCGGTAGAGCTTCAGCGCGCGTGCGGAACCGTCGCCGAGCCGCACCTCGAACGTGTGCTTGAAGGCCCCCGCTCCGACCTCCGCGCCGAGGGTCAGGCCGCGATCAATACAGATGGCTGCTGCAACTTGCTGGAGCTTCGGATCTGCTGACACCCCTCCCCCTTCCTTGTTACTGCGGCAACCGCTCGATCAGCTACCCAAGGCTGCAGCGGCAGCGCTTCGATGCTGTCGATGAGGGTCACGATCTCGCTGTCCTCGCTCATGGTGCAGAGGCCAACCCGACGGCGCCGAAACTCGAACTCGTACGCCGCTGCGAGCGCCGCCGTGCGCGCCGGAAGCACGACGTACGCACGGTTTGCGAAGCAGCGTGTCCGGTACGCTTGATGAAGCGCATCGCGCCATTTGGTCAGCTTCGCCTCGAACGCGATCACCATCCCCTCGCCGAGAATGCCGAACACATCTGCGGCGCCACCGCCGTACTCGAACTCGAAGCCGATCCGCAGTTGTCCCCACGGATTGTTCTCGTCGCGCAGGCATCGCGCGAAGTCCGCGACCAGCGTCGATTCCTTCGTGTACGACTTGCGCTTGGACCGAGCCATGTTCGCGAAACGTATCACGACGAGTTCGCCTGCCAAAGATCGCGATCGCGTTCGCGCACGTTGATCACTGACCGAGGGGCCTTCGCCGCCGTAGGCGACTGCCGCAACGCTGCCGCAACGCGCTGCAGCCGGTTCACAACGCCGCGATCAACGCCTGCAACCGCCCGGGGCGGCTGCCTCGATCCGGTCGGCCTGCGGTGACGCGAGAACTTCCGCCCGGGCCGATCGCGTCGCAGGCTGGGACGATCTGTCAACTTGGCCGCCTGCGACCGCTTCGACGCCCTGCGGTCGTTCGCCGTCCACATCGACGGCGCCGCCAGCGTGATGGCGGCGCCCTGGTTCGCACGCCTCACCTCGCTGACCGTTGCAGGCGGCCTCGCCACTGGCCACGCGCTGTGGCCGCGGTTGCCGCGCACCATGTCGCTCACCATCACATGCAGCGCCATGCTCGAAGACTGCGCCACCACCCGCGTGGCGTGGACCGGCGCGCTACACCTGACCCGCGACGGCGACCACGTCGTGGCCCGCGGCGCGGGCGACTGGCTCGTGGCCCAGCGCCGGCACTTCGAGCTCGCGGTCCTGCCGCCCGCCCGGCGCACCGGCTACCTCGCCGGCCTCGACCGGTGAACGAGGCGGCGTCGGCAGCGATCACCAGCTGCCGTTGGGTGGGGCCGCGTTCGCGTCCCACAGGTAGAGCGACAGCGCGCCCCACGGATAGCCGCGCCACGCCCAGGGATCGAAGCCTGCCGTCGGGTAGAAGCCGTGTGGGTCGATCGCGATCTGGTAGCCGTTCGCCGAGTTCTGGTCCTGGCCGGCCGCGAAGTTCGTGTTGATGACGAACGGGTAGACGAACTTGCTCGCCGTGTTGGTGAGCCGGAACGTCCCGAAGTGCAGGTGCGGTCCCGACGAGCATCCCGTCGTTCCCGCGTAGCCGATCAGGTCGCCCTTGTGCACGAACTGGCCGGTCGTTGCGACGATCTGCGAGAAGTGCGCGTAGTAGGTGACGAAGTACTCGTCGTAGAGGCCGGTGTTCGTGCCGCCCGACACGGTGTGCCGGATGAAGACCTCGCCCTGGTTCGGTACCGTGTAGCCACCCGGGCACGCGTTCGTGATGTCGCGAAATCGCGCCATCTGGACGGTGCCATCGGCCGCCGCGTAGATCTTCGTGCCCTGGGCCATGTTGATGTCCCAGGCGTCGTGGTTGTCATAGGTCCATTTCGGGGGGCTCATATCCTGGCCGCGCCAGTCGACGATCGTCGCGGCGGTGCCGCCATCGCTGTCGCCGAGCTCGGCCTTCGCGTTGACGGTGTAGCCGCGCGCGAAGTCGAAGCCGGTGTTGGTGAACTGATAGCCGGCCGGATCGTACGGGCGGCCGAAGATCGGCATCTCCCGCGGCGACACCGTGAAGATGCAGCCGGTGTGGCCCGACGCGAGGTTGTACGCCGAGGTCAGCGGCGCGTTGCCGTTGCCGACCTGCAGGATGATGTAGCTGCCGTTCTCGCACCGCAGCACGACGTTGTTGATCGCGTTCACGGCGTAGAGGCCGGCGCGCTCGACGGTGCTCGTGGTCGAGCTGCCGCGCAGAAAGCCGCACGGATCGTTGACGAGGTTGGTGTACGACGCGAAGCCCCAGCCGCCGCCGGGCCAGCTCATGCTGCAGTAGCGCCCCATGCCGGGTGGCGGCGACAGCTGTTCCTCGACAGTGCCGAGCTTCTCGGTGTCATCGCTGGGTGCGTCGCCGGACAGGCACCCGGTGAGCGTGGTCAGGCTGGCTAGGAGGAGCATGGAGGTCTTGGTCATGCCCCTGGAAACGACGCAGCCGGCGGATCTTCCCGGCGATCGCTCCAGGCGCCGGTTCGCCGACCACCTCTGGTCCTGTCAGCGGACGGTCGCTCGGCCTCAAGAGCAGCCGCAGGGACGGGGCCGCCGCCCAGCGCCGGCACTTCGAGCTCGC
>Ga0137459_1000220_pt1 | contig 20720 bp, 14 predicted proteins | sample EasRivERMGT700_2_FD_104908 | JGI IMG/M metagenome (GOLD analysis project Ga0137459, IMG submission 104908) | Soil microbial communities from meander-bound floodplain in the East River, Colorado, USA - East River MetaG ERMGT700_2 | ecosystem: Environmental > Terrestrial > Soil > Floodplain ...
ACGAGTGGACGCGAGGACCCGGACATAAAAAAGCGGACGGCCGCTGGGGGTGGCCGTCCTTCCCGTCGGGGCGACTGGATTCGAACCAGCGACCCCCAGACCCCCAGTCTGGTGCGCTACCAGGCTGCGCTACGCCTCGATCGGAGGCAGCAAGGGTCTATCCGATCCGGACCAGCCCGTCAACCGGCTCAGACCGGCGGCAGGCCGTTGAGGATGTTCTTGAGGACCTGGCTGGGCTTGAACGTGAGGACACGGCGCGCCGGGATCAGGATCGGCACCGCGCGCTGCGGATCGCGGCCCATGCGGTCCTTCTTGTCGCGCACGACGAAGTTGCCGAACCCGGAGATCTTGATCTTCTCGCCGCGCTCGAGCGTCTCCTTCACCACGTTGAAGACGGTCTCGACGATCTCCGCCGCTTCCTTCTTCGAGAACCCGCCCACCTTCTCGTAGACCGCCTCGATGATGTCGGCCTTGGTCATTCGTGCCATGGCCCGACGGTACCACGAGCTCCCCCTGCCGGCGCCGGCAATCTCCCGAAATCGTTACCGATCCCACGAACCCTAATGGACGATTGGGCTAACGCGCGGCCCGGATCTAGATCGATCCAGATCACCGTGCGGTTTGCGGCGTGACGGCCTCGGGGGGCCCCGGTGATACTGCGGCACCATGGCGGACGACCTCTTGATCGGCCTCGTCACCACGTTCCGGCGCGAACAAGGCTTCGGCGTGATCACCCTCGAGGATGGCCGCGACGTCAAGTTCGATGCCTCGGCCTGCAAGACGGTCCCCGACGAAGGCGCCCTGGTGCTGGCGCGCGTGGGCCCAGCCAGGTGGGGCGGTGGCCTCAAGGCCCTGCACGTCGAGCTGCACGATGCGCCGATCCCGGTCACAGCGGCGGCGGCGCAGCCGACCCTCGACCAGCAGCTCGCGATGTTGCAGGGCGAGCACCTGGTCGGCGCGCTGAGCGAGCACGTGATGGCGCAGCTCGTCGCCGACGTGTTCGGCGGCCAGCTCGGCGACGCCACGCTGATCGACGTGATCGACGCGTTCTACGCCCAGGACGACGCGCGCCCCCGGCACGATGGCTACCTGCGCCACGGCCCGTCGTTCCCGCACGACGTGGCCGCCGTCCTCGCCAAGATCGCCACGCTGGTCCCCAACGCTTCGCTCCCGCACCAGCTGGCGTGGACCCGAGCCGCCCCCTCCCAGCAGCCGGCCGAGGCGTCCGCCAAGGAGCCCGCGGGGACGCTCCACGTGCGCCTACCCGACGGCAGCGAGCGAACCCTCGACGTCGGCTCGCTCGACGACATCGTGTTCCTCGTCAACAGCACGCTGCTGGCCGCCGGCGACCCGCGCCGCCTCTATTCACTCGACACGGGCGGCGACTGGCACGCCTACTTCGTGCTCACCGCCGACCGCGCCAGGCGCCTGGCCAACGCCCTGCCGTTCGCGACCCCGCCCCGGGCGGTTCACTAGCGGCGCTGCGCCGGCAGGTGCTCGAGCAGCCGGCCCACGATGGTCTCGTGCGCCTTGTCGAGCTCGGCGTCGGTCAGCGTGCGCTCCGGCGAGCGATACTCGATCGACCACAGCATGCCCTTCCTGCCGTCGCCGAGCTTGGCGTCGCGGTAGTCCTCGAGCAGCCGGACCCGCTGCACGAGCGGCTCGGCCACCTGCTCGATCACCTCGGTGACGCGCGCCGCCGGGATGTCCGCCGCGAGCAGCAGCGAGACGTCGCGGGTCGACGCCGGGAACCGCGGGATCGGCTGCATCTGGGCGGGCGTCGCGAGCGGCAACCGCGTGAGCTCGAGCTCGAACGCGAACACGGCGCCGTCGACCCCGAGCCGCTTGCGGACGTCGGGGTGGACCTCGCCGAACCAGCCGACGACGTGCTGGCCGTGGACGATCTCCCCGGCGACGCCGGGGTGCAGGTACGCGACGCTGCGGGTCGCGCGCACGCGCAGCGGCAGGTCGCCGGCCACCGCACGGATCGCGACGAACGCGAGCGCCTTGGCGTCGAACACGTCCCACGGCGTGCCGGGCCCGATCTGCCCGGAGCGCCGCCCGGCGAGCACGCCCGCCGCCCAGGTCGGCTCGTCGGCGAGCTCGTGCATCGGCCGCTCGGTCATGCCCTCGCCGCGGCGCAGGAACACGCTGCCGGCCTCGAACAGCGCGACGTCCGGGCGGCCGTGGCTCTGGTTGCGCACGACCGCGGCGATCAGGTTCGGCAAGAGCGAGGTGCGCATGACGCTCTGGTCGATGCTCATCGGGTTGCGCAGCGCGATCGGCTGGGCGCGCCGGTCGGTCGCCGCGATGCCGAGCGCGAGGCACCGCGCGGCCGACTGGAACCCGTACGTGATCGCCTCGCTCGCGCCGGCCGCCGCGAGCGCCGCGCGCGCGAGGTCGCCGCGATCCGGCGGCCGCAGCCCCGGCGCCCGGCGCAGCACCGGCAGCGTCGAGGTCACCTGCTCGTAGCCGACGACGCGCAGGATCTCCTCGATCACGTCGACCTCGCGGGTGACGTCGGTGCGCGCCGGCGGCGGCGTGACGTCGAACCCGCTCGCCGGCTCCGGTGCGGCCTCCGCGATCCCGAACCCGAGGCGCTCGAGCGCGTCGCGACACGTCGCGGCGTCGAGCGCGACGCCGGTCAGCATCTGCACGCGGGGCAGCCGCACGCGGATCGCCGCCGGCCGCCGGACCGCCGGGTAGCCGTCGATCAGATCGCCGAGCAGCTTGCCGCCGCCGACCAGGCACAGCAGGCGCGCCGCGCGGGCCGACGCGAGCGCGCACAGCTCCGGATCGACGCCGCGCTCGAACCGATGCGACGCCTCGGAGTGCAGCCCGAGCCGGCGCGCCGTCCGCCGCACCGACAGCGGCCGGAAGCTCGCGCTCTCGAGCAAGACCTGCGTGGTCCGCTCGGTGACCTCGGTGTCGAGCCCGCCCATCACGCCGGCGAGCGCGACGCCACGCTCCCCGTCGCGGATCATCAGATCGCCCGGCACCAGCGTGCGCACGATGCCATCGAGCGTCGTGAACTTCTCACCGTCCCCCGCGGGCGAGATCCCGACGGTGCCGGCGGTCAGCGTGCGGGCGTCGAACGCGTGCAGCGGCTGGCCGAGCTCGAACATCACGTAGTTGGTGATATCGACGAGGTTCGAGATCGGCCGGACGCCGACGCCACGCAGCCGCTGCGCGATCCGCCGCGGCGACGGCGCGACCCGCAGGCCGTCGATCACGCGCGCGGTGTAGCGCGGGCACGCCGCGGGATCGGCGATCGCGACGGCGAACGCCGGCGGCTCGCCTGCCCCGGACAGCTCGGCGAGCTCCACGTCCGGCAGCACCAGCCTGCCGCGCAGCATCGCGACCAGCTCGCGCGCGACGCCCAGGTGACCGAGCACGTCGCCGCGGTTGGCCGGCGCGTTGACCTCGAGCATCCAGTCGTCGAGGCCGAGCGCGCGCTGCGCGGGCGCCCCCAGCGGGGTGTGGTCGTGATCGTCGTCGTCGAGCACGATGATGCCGGCGTGGTCATCGCCGAGCCCGAGCTCGTCCTCGGCGCACAGCATGCCCGGCGACACGATGCCCTTCACCGGCTTGGCGCCGAGCGTGATCGTCCCGCCGCCCGCCACGGGCAGCGTGGCGCCGACCTGCGCCCACAGCACCTTGCGGCCCGGCGCCGGCACGTTGTTCGCGCCGCACACCACGCGCGTCGCCGCCCCGCCGTGCTCGGTGATCACGTCGACCAGCGTGAGCTTCTCGGCCTGCGGGTGCGGCACCTTGGCGACGACCTCGGCGACCACGACGCCGGTGAACCCCGCGCCGAGGTTCGTCATCCCTTCGATCTCGAGCCCGCCGCGGGTCAGCGCGCGCGCGCCGTCCTCCGCGCTCGGCTGGTTGTCGAGATCACACAGCTCGAGGAGCCAGCTCCACAGGACCTTCATCAGAACTGCTCCAGGAACCGCACGTCGCCCTCGTAGTAGAACTTGATGTCGTTGACGCCGTGGCGAAGCATCGCCATGCGCTCGAGGCCCATGCCGAACGCAAACCCGGTGTACTTCTCGGCGTCGATCTTGACGTGCGCGAACACCTCCGGATCGACCATCCCGCTGCCGCCGATCTCGACCCAGCCCGTGCCCTTGCACATCCGGCAGCCACTGCCCATGCAGAAGGTGCACTGCATGTCGACCTCGGCGCCCGGCTCGACGAACGGGAAGTAGCTCGGGCGCAGCCGGATGGCCAGGTCGCGCGCGAAGAACCGCTTGACGAAGTGCAGCAGCACGCCCTTCAGGTCGGCGAACGACAGCCCCTCGTCGACCGCGAGCCCCTCGAGCTGGGTGAACATCGGCGAGTGCGTCGGATCATCGTCGCGGCGGTAGACGTGGCCCGGCGCGACGATCCGGATCGGCGGCGCCTGGGTCAGCATGGTGCGGACCTGCACCGGCGAGGTATGCGTGCGCAGCACGATCTCCTCGGACACGTAGTAGGTGTCCTGCATGTCGCGCGCGGGGTGGTCCTTGGGGATCGCGAGCGCCTCGAAGGTGTGCCAGTCGGTCTCGATCTGCGGGCCGTCCTCGACGACGAACCCGAGCTCCGAGAAGATCTGCACCGCCTCGAGCCGGACCTGGGTGAGCAGGTGCAGGTGGCCGCCGCCGACCGGCCGCGCCGGCAACGTGACGTCGACCGTGCGCGCGAGATCCTGCTTGCCGGCGGCGTCCGCGAGCTCGCCCAGCCGCCCGGCGACGCGATCCTCGATCGCCTGCTTGACCTTGTTGGCGACCGCGCCGACCAGCGGCCGATCGCCCGCCGGCAGCCGGCCGAGCTCCTTCATGACCTCGGACAGCTTGCCCTTCTTGCCGAGGAAGCCGGCCTGGGCCGCACGGATGCCTTGCTCGTCGGTGAGCGGCTGGATCACGGCGAGAAACTCGTCGCCCAGGCGCTCGAGGTTCGCGATCAGGTCTTTGGCAGTCGACATAGGTTCCCTTGCGGAGCCGCCGTCCTTGCCATCCGCCTGCGGCTCGCTAGAAGCTTGCGAGCTTCTGGAACGCAACCGGATCGCTGATCGCGATCTCGGCCAGCATCTTGCGGTTGAGCGCCACGCCCGACAGGCCGAGCTTGCCCATCAGCTTCGAGTAGCTCTGGCCGAGGCCGCGGGCCGCCGCGTTGATCCGCTGGATCCACAGCGAGCGGAAGTCGCGCTTCCTGACCTTGCGCGACCGGTACATGTGCATCCAGGCGTGCTGCACGGCCTCGTTGGCGACCGCGTGGCAGCTGTTGCGCTTGCCACGGAAGCCGCTGGCGGCCTTGAGGACGCGGTTGCGACGACGGCGAGCCTTGAATCCTCGTTTTGCGCGGGGCATGGCGAATCCTTAGTCCTTGTACGGCAGGAGCTTCTCGATCTGATGATGGTGCGCGTCGGGGACGTACGCGCCGTTGCGCGCCTGACGCTTGCGCTTCTTGGTGCGTCCCGTGAGCAAGTGCCGCTTGAACACGTGCGCAAACTTGAACTTGCCGGTGGCAGTGCGCTTGAACCGCTTCTTCGCACCGGAATGAGTCTTGACCTTGGGCATAGCTACTTCCGCGGAACGGGGTGGCTCTTATGCCCCACGCCCCGAACAAAGACAAGGGGTTTCGCCTCGAATGCGCCGCCGGTCACCGAAACCGAGCTCGGCAAGAGGAGCCCGATCCTCCGCCGCGGCGCTAGGCCTTCGCGGCCTCGTCGACCGGTGCGTCGTCGTCCTCGTCGTCGTCATCCTCGACGTCGGCGTTGATCGCGTCCTCGTCGAGATCGTCATCATCGTCCTCGACCTCGGGCACCGGACGCTTGCCACCCGGCTGATCCTTCTTCTGCGCGAGCGCGGCGAGCTGCGCGGCGACGGCGGCCTTCTTGGCCTCGGCGGCCTTGCGCACGACGTTGGGCTTGGGCGCGATCACCATGATCATGCGGCGACCTTCCATGTTCGGGGTCGCCTCGATCGTCGCGATGTCGGCGCACAGCTCGACGACGCGGTTGAGCACCTTCATGCCGGTCTGCGGGTGCGTGATCTCGCGGCCGCGGAACACCACCGCGAGCCGGACCTTGTTGCCGCCCTCGAGGAAGCGCCGGACATGCTTCACCTTGAAGTCCATGTCGTGCTCTTCGGTCTTGGGCCGGAACTTGATCTCCTTGGTCTCGACCGTCGACGCCTTCTTGCGCTGCTGCTGCTTCTTCTTCGCTTCCTCGTACTTGTACTTGCCGTAGTCCATGATCCGGCAGACCGGAGGAAACGCGCGCGGCGAGATCTCGACCAGGTCGAGCCCCTTCTCCTCGGCGAGCCGCAACGCTTCGTGCGTCGGCATGATGCCGAGCTGCTCTTCCTCGAGGATCACCCGGATCTCCGGGACGCGAATTCGGTGGTTGATACGGAGGCCCTGCTCGGGGCGACGGCGATCGAAACGTCCAGGCGGCCGACCGTTCATTGGGTCACGTCACTCATGATCATGTGTCTCAGCGATCTCCTCTGCGCAGGGCAGGCGCCGGTTGTACCCCGGTCCCCGAAGGGGTGGGAGCCCGTTCTTGCGAATTTCGAGTGACGCGGCCCTTCCGCTGGCGCGTCACCAGACCGCTGCGGCTGTAAGGAGTTGGGATCCTGGCACCACGGAGACAGCGTCAACGTCGTCCCGATCCGGACGCTGCAGGAGATCTGCTTCGGTCCAGACGACGACCGCGCCGCGGCGCTGCGGAGGGTAGTCCAGCAGCGCCCGGCGCGACCTCGGGATCCAGGAACGGGTTCGCGCTACCGAGCCTGCTCCTTGCGGCGATCCTGGACGGCGAAACCGTCCGGGATCGCGTCGCCACCGGTCAACATCCCGGTGATCACGCGTCCACGGACGTGCTCGCGAGACCCGCTCGGAGGAGTGTCCGAGGGGTTCGTCCATGGCTCGGCAACGGCGCCGTGTTGCCGGTGCGCCGTCTGCCAGTGCCCTACCGTCTTCAGCTTCGTGACTGACATAGACCTCCGTGGGCCGTTGGGGATGGCCCACAAGACGGGCTGCATCACGCATACCGCGCGCCGCGCACGTCGCATCACGCGGTTGCGAACGCGGGATGCGTCCCGCAGAACGCGAAGCGCAACCCGCCGTCGACGGTGCGCGCGATCTCGAGGCATCGTGCTGCCGCCGCCTCGAAGCGCGTGCCGCTTCCGCCGCGTGCGATCCGCGTGACCGGGCCCGGAAGCCGCCGGCGCTTCGAGCGCAACGCCCGTCCTGCTTCGCGTCTGGTTGTAGGCACGCGCGGGATTGAACCGCGGACCCCTACCGTGTCAAGGTAGTGCTTTCCCACTGAGCTACGTGCCTGAAGAGGCAATTCAACTACGCGATCGTACGGGGCAAGTCAAGATGCCACGGAGCCCACGAGCGCAAGGCGCTCCACCTCCAGGGGCCCCACGGGAAGCGAGCCTCGACACCGCGCTGCCACGATGCTCGTGCCGCAGGCTGATCAGATCCTGCCGGTCCATGCCGCCTCGCTGCCGCCCTCGCTGCCGCCTCGCTGCCGGTCCATGCCGCCTCGCTGCCGGTCCATGCCGCCTCGCTGCCGGTCCCTGCCGCCTCGCTGCCGGTCCCTGCCGCCTCGCTGCCGGTCCATGCCGCCTCGCTGCCGCCTGATACCGACCGCCTGCCGGTGGGACGGCAACGTCACAGCTCGGATGGGCTGATTGGTTGCCGGATCCGTCAGAACGGGCGTAGGCTTGTGGGGTTAGGCAACCTCATCGGGCCCAGCCCGAGTCCGTCCCGGTAGGGACATCGCTGTGACATCACTGTCATGGCTTCGTGAGCATGTGATCCAGGTCGGCCAGGTCCTCGACAAGTACGAATTGCTCGAGCGCGTCGGGCAAGGCGGGATGGCCATCGTGTATCGCGGCATCGATCGCCAGCTCAAGCGGGTGGTCGCGATCAAGGTCCTCCACAAGCACCTGGCCGACTACCAGGAGGCCCGCGATCGGTTCGAGCGCGAGGCCCAGGCCGTGGCCAAGCTGCGCCACGAGAACATCCTCGAGATCTTCGACTACTCCGGAGCGGACGCCGCCGAGGCCGCCGGCGGCAGCTACATCGTCACCGAGTTCATCGACGGCCAGACGCTCAAGCAGCGCATCACCGATCGGCCGATCACCTATCCGGAGATCGGCGCGATGATCGTCCTTCAAGTCTGCCGCGCGCTCGCCCACGCGCACGCCGCCGGCATCCTGCATCGCGACGTCAAGCCCGAGAACATCATGATCCGCAACGACGGGGTCGTGAAGCTGATGGACTTCGGGATCTCGCACATGCTGGACCTCGAGCGGCTCACCGTGACCGGCCAGCTGCTCGGCTCACCCGCGTACATGGCGCCCGAGCACGTCGAGGGCCGCCAGCTAGATTTTCGCACCGACGTGTTCGCGATCGGCATCGTGCTGTACCAGCTCACCGTCGGCAGGCTGCCGTTCGAAGGCAAGAACCCGCACGAGGTCCTGAAGCGGATCGCCGAGTGCCGGTTCACCGATCCGCGCCAGGCCAACCCGCGGATCGGCAACCGGCTCGGCCGCATCATCTTGCGCGCGATGGCGGCTGCGCCCGGCGACCGGTTTCCGGCGGTCGGCGAGATGGTGATCGCGCTCGAGGGCTACCTGGACGAGAGCGGCGTCGCGCACGACAAGGTCGCCGGCGAGCTCGGCCGCTACTTCGAGACGCCGGTCGCCTACGAGCAGGCGCTGAAGGATCGGATCATCGCCCACCTCACGCGGCGCGGCCAGCAGCAGCTCGCCGACGACGACCGCGCCGTCGCGCTCGACGTCTTCGACCGGATCCTGACGATGGATCCGAACAACGCCAAGGTGCTCGACATCCTCGACGGCATCAACCGGCGCAAGCGGCTGCGCGCCAACGTGATCGCGGCCGGGCTGGTCGCCGTGCTCGGGTGCTGCGCGTGGATGCTCCACCGCAACGCGCAGCTGCCGGCCTCCGATCCGCCGCCCGGCGCGCTCGACCGCGCCGAGGCGCCGCCGGTCGCGCCGAAGCACACCCACGTCGTCCACCTCGAGGTGCCGGCGATCCCCGCCGACGCCGCGGTCGCGATCGCGCCCGCCCCGGCCGACACCACGAGCGCCGCGATCGCGGTGCGGCCCGCCGCCCCGCCCGCCGCCCCGGTCATCGTCACCGGCATCGTCGCCGGCCTCGCGACCCAGATCCGGGTGTCACCGTCCAAGGACGCCGAGTACGCGCTCGGCAACGGCCAGCGCAGGCCGGTCCCCGACGACGGGATGATCCACCTCGAGCTCGCCGTCGAGACCGAGATCCACGTGTTCAGCCTGACCAAGTGCTGCCAGGAGGAGAGCAAGCTCGTGCGGCCCGGCGCCGACGTCACGATCGTCATGCCGTACCTGCCCGGGCGCGTGCTGCCGAGCTGCAGCGAGAACGCCACCGCCGAGGTCCGGATCGCCGGGGTCAGCGCGAACCTCGGCCGCCCGTTCGCGATCCCGATCGGCGACAGCACCGACGAGACCAAGACCGTGGCGGTCGAGTTCCTCGGCGATCACGTCGATCCGACGCCGATCAAGGTCACCGTCGCGGCGGGCAAGACGCGGGAAGTAAGATGCCTCATCGCCCGCTGACCTGGGGCGCGGTGCTCGTGGTGATCGCGGCGGTCGCGGCGGCCGCCGCAGCGTCACCGGCCCAGGATCTCGACCGCATGCGCCAGGCGTTCCGCCAGCACGACCACGACGCGGCGATGAAGCTCGCCACCTTCCTGCTCTACCCCGACGAGAAGCTCGCGCTGCCGGCCGATCTCGTCGAGGCCCACGTGATCCTCGGCGCCAGCAACTTCGAGACCGGCCACCGCGCCGAGGCCAAGGCCGAGTTCGAGAAGGCACTGCAGATCCAGCCCGACAAGTCGCTGACCGATCTGCTGTTCTCCGAGGGCGCGATCCGGCTGTTCGACGAGACCAAGGCCGACATCGAGGCGCGGGCCGAGCGCGACGCCCAGCTCCGCAAGCTCGCCGACGAGCGCGAGCGGATCCGCAAGTACAAGGAGAGCCTCGTGGTGGTCGAGCAGCGCTCGTTCGGCGTCAACTTCGTGCCGTTCGGCGCCGGCCAGTTCCAGAACAAGCAGCGGGTCCGCGGCGTGTTGTTCGCCGCCGGCGAGGGCCTGACCGGCGGCATCTCGCTCGGCGCGTTCCTCTACCTCGCCGGCAAGTACGGGCTCAATGCGCAGGTCCCGGTCCTCGAGGGGCCGGGCGTCCGCCGGCTCCAGCAGCTCGAGATCGGCACCGGCATCGCGTTCTTCGCGATCTACGCCTGGGGCGTCGTCGACTCGCTCTTGCACTACAAGCCGCGCGTCCAGATCGAAGGCGACGACACGCTGTTGCCGCCGCTGCGCGATGTGCCGCCGGACAAGGCCAAGCAGCCGGCGCCCCGCCAGACCTCCGCGCTCGATCGCCTGCACGTGACCCCGCTGATCGCGCCCGGCGGCGCGGGCATCGGCCTGACCTGGGAGAACGACTGATGCCCTCGCTCCGGCTCACCGCACCCGGGCATCCGCCCACGATCTACAACCTGTACAAGAAGATCACGTCGGTCGGCTCGGGGCCCGACAACGACATCGTGCTGCCCGATCCGCTCGTCGTCGACGGCTTCGCGGTGCACTTCGACGGCCAGATGTACACCGTGCTGGCGCCCAAGAAGTCCGAGTTCGTGGTCAACGGCAAGAAGCGCGGCAAGCACAAGCTGACCCACGACGACCGCCTGGTGTTCGGCAGCTGCGAGCTCCGGTTCGCGATGATGGACGACTCGGCGCCGCTCGAGGAAGAGGCCGCCGAGACGATGGCCGACCTCGACGCGTACACCAAGCTCTACGAGTTCTCCGAGCGGCTGATCCACCAGCGCGATCTCACCGAGCTGCTCGACGCCCTGATGGACGCGGTCATCGACATCACGAACGCCGACAAGGGCTTCCTGGTCCTGCTCGAGGGCGACACCATCGACGTCAAGATCGCGCGCAACCTGAACCGCGAGAACATCGCCGACGCGGTGTCCCAGCTGTCGGACTCGATCATCGCCAAGGTCGTGCGCTCGAGGAAGCCGGTGATCGTCTCGGACGCGATGCGCGACGACGAGTTCGCGGCGGCCAAGAGCGTGATGCAGCTGAAGGTCTCGAGCGTGATCTGCGTGCCGCTGCTCGACCGCGGGCGCCTGCTCGGCCTCATCTACGTCGGCAACGACTCGATCCGCGATCTGTTCCAGCAGGACACGCTGCGCATCCTGACGGTGTTCTCGTCGCAGGCCTCGCTGATCGTCGCCAACGCGCTGCTACTCAACGAGCTGCGGGTCGACAACAAGCGGCTCAGCGACCGGCTCGAGCAGTACCGGTTCGGCGAGATCGTCGGCACCAGCCCGCCGATGCAGCAGGTGTTCCGCAAGGTCGAGAAGATCGCCGCGACCGATATCAGCGTGCTGATCACCGGCGAGACCGGCACCGGCAAGGAGCTGATCGCGCGCGAGGTCCACAACCGCTCGCCGCGCGCCGGCAAGCCGTTCATCACGATCAACTGCGGCGCGATCCCGGAGAACCTGCTCGAGTCCGAGCTGTTCGGCCACGTCAAGGGTGCGTTCACCGGCGCGGTCGCCAACAAGCAGGGCAAGTTCCAGGCGGCGGACGGCGGCACGCTGTTCCTCGACGAGATCGGCGAGATGCCGATCGAGCTGCAGGTCAAGATCCTGCGCGCGCTGCAGGAGCGCATCGTCTACCGCGTCGGCGACACCCGGCCCGAGTCCTGCGACATCCGGATCCTCGCGGCGACCAACCGCGACCTCGAGAAGGAGATCGCGAACGGCCGGTTCCGCGAGGATCTCTACTACCGGCTCAACGTGGTCAACGTCGAGCTGCCGCCGCTGCGCCAGCGCGGCGAGGACGTGCTCGTGATCGCGCGGTATCTTTTGTCGCGCTACACCCGCGAGTACGACGTCAAGGTCAAGGGCCTGTCGCCCAACGCGGCGGTCGCGATCCGCAAGCACGCCTGGCCCGGCAACATCCGCGAGCTCGAGAACCGGATCAAGAAGGCGATCGTCTTGTGCGACTCGAGCGTGATCGGCCCCGATGACCTCGGGCTCACCGGCGACGTCCTGCCGCAGATCCTCACGCTGTCCGATGCCAAGGACAAGTTCCAGCGCGACTACATCAACGAGATCCTCGCGCTCAACAACGGCAACCGCACCAAGACCGCGCGCGACCTGGGGGTCGATCCGCGCACCGTGTTCCGCCACCTCGAGAAGGAGTCCGATGAGCCGGGCGACGTGGGCGCGGATGTGTGACCCAGATCGTGCGCTCCCAGGCGGCTCCCCATGACGCGAATGTCCGAGGTACACGACGCGCGCCCGGGCACAATGGAGCGTAACCCCTTGCGATCACCGGAGAGATCGCGGCTGGCGCGCACGGTGCATGGGGCATGGTCTTCCGTGGGGGGCCCCGTCGCGATGATCCCGATGTTGTTCATGGTCGGATGTCTGATTCCGCCGTCGTTGACGGTGGGCGAGGACGCGGGCGTCAATTCTCCCCCCGCCATCCTCTCGGTGACCAGCGATCAGCAGGCGCTGCCGGAGCCAGGGCCGGTGCTGTTCGACCTCGGTTCGACCGCCGGCGACGTCAGCGTGTCCCTGATCGACAGCGACCTGCTCGATACGCTGTACGTGCGCATCTTCGTCGACTACAACCTGCCCAACCGGTTGGATGCGCGATCGAAATGTACGGCCCCTCCCAGCACGACGCCGACCCGGACCGCGACCTGTCCGCTGAACTCGTTGTGTGTGATGGATGATCTCGGCGTGCAGCGCAACATGACCATCGTCGTGTTCGATCGCGAGCCGAACGACTCGGGCGAAGGCGACCCACCGTTCCAGTCGATGCCCGAAGGTGCAGGTGGACTGGCGACGAGCCGGTTCTACTTCCTCAAGTGCCAGCCGGGGCAGACATGAGCGCGTGCATGCCCGTCGTTCCACCAGGCAGGCCGCCCGGGCGCCGCGTCGCCCGGAGTCGCTCGCTGGCGTCGCTCACCACGGTCGCCGCGCTCGCGTCCCTGGGAGCGCTGGCAGGCTGCCTCGCAGGTTGCCTCAGTGTCCCCGACGGCCCGGCGCCGATGTGCGAGGCCAGCGACGACTGCGATCAGTCGCATGGCGAGGTCTGCGAGGAGGGCGTTTGCTGGGGCAACCCGCCGCCGGGGCCGTTCGCCGCGGTGATCGCACCGCCGAGCACGCGCCACGATCTGGTGCCGCACGAGATGAAGCAGGTCGCCATCCCCGATGACGGCTGGATGGTCGACCTCGCGCTCGAGACGCCCGTGCTGCTGAACGGCCGGATCGTCGCGTTCTGCCCGCCGCCGATGACCTGCGCTTCGACCACGCTCGGCGCCACGGTCACGGTGTCGCGGCACTCGCAGTTCGTCGGTGGGCCGGGCTTCAATGTCGTCGTCAACGTCGCGTCGGGCGCCGATTCGTTCGCGATCCCGGTGCCGCGCACCAGCGCGAACGATGCCCCGTACACCGTGACGATCGTCCCCGAAGGCGGACGCCAGGCCGGCACCGAGCGCAGCCCGGCGGAGCTCGTGCCACCGCTGCGCATGCAGGTCTCGATCACCGCCAACACCAGCGCGACCACGATCGAGCTGGGCGGCCTGGACCTCCCGGTGATCAGCGGCACGCTGACCAATGCCCTGGGCCAGGGCCTCCCGGGCTATCGGGTCGTCGCGATCGGCCGCTGGGAGTCGAGCGCCGCGCCGACCGAGGTCTCGAGCGTGGACTTCACCGACACCAATGGCTCGTATGCGGTGATCCTGTCCGACGCCCTGGTCGGCAACGTCGAGCTGGTCGCCCGGCCGCCGAGCGGCACCGTGGCGCCGACGGTGCACCTCTTCGGCATCGATTCCAGGAAGTCGTCGCAGCACAACCTCGCCGCGCCGGCGACCCTCGGAGGCCCGATCAAGCTCGTCATCGGCCCGATCACCGGCGTCGACCGCGGCGGCATGATCTCGCCCGTGCGCGGCGCGCTGGTCTCGGTCGCCGGCGCGCTGACCAGCCTGGGGGTGTCATCGTTCACCATCGCCGACGAGCACTTCACCGACGAGAGCGGCAAGGTCATGCTGAGCCTCGTCGACGGCAGTGGGCTCTTCGGGTCGTACCGGCTCGCGGTCACCCCGCCGGCAAGCTCGAGCCTGGCCGCGGTGTTCGATCAGAAGCTCGCCCCGGCCACCGAGCTGCGGCTCGGCCCGCGCGTGGCGCTGCGTGGCACGATCGTCGACAGCGACCACAAGCCGCTCAACAACGTCGCGGTCACGGCGCGGCCCTCGCTGCGGTTCCTGTGGTCGCTCGACACCGCGCCGCAGGCGTTCGTGGCGGCGCTCCCGCCGTCGACCGCCGTGACGCTGGAGACCGGCGAGTTCGTCGTGTGGGTCGATGCGGCCGTCGCGCAGGTGGCGGGCAGCTACGATCTGTCGATCGAGCCGCCGGCGACCGCCCAGGCACCGACCTACGTCAAGGCCGAGGTCGACGCCCGGTCCGGCGCCGGCGATGCCGTCCAGGTGGGTGAGATCACCCTGCCCGACGCGGCGTTCGTGCATGGCCGGATCGCGGGGCCGGACGGCGAGTCCGTCGAGAATGCCGAGCTCAAGATGTACCTGGTGTCGCCCCAGAGCGCCCTGTGCAGCGAGGTCGCCCATGCCCCGTCGTCGTGCCCGATCCCCGCGCTGCTCCAGGGTCGCAACACCTCGGACGCCAAGGGCACCGTCCGGCTCGCGCTGCCGCGCTGATCGCCGATCAGGGCCGCGCGCCGCATCCCTGGGCCCCGTGGGATCGGGGATCCGGCCGATCGGGCTGCCGATCTGTCCTTGACCCGGGCGGACCTGACGACTAAGGTCTGCGCAATTCAAGGTCTTGTGATCACGTCAATGGAAATCAGGGCTTGCGGCCGCGATGCGCGGCGCGAGCCCTGTCTCGTTGAAGTCCCGTGGAGCAGTGAAGGACGACGTCGCCCTTCAGCTGTGAATCTCCACGCCAACACTTCGCGACCAGCGCTCCGACTGGATGATCTCGGAGAGCGATATACCCGATGGATAATAATCGATGACCACCGATACGGAGCCACACCAGAACGGTGTGGCCGACGACCCGGCCGCTCTCGCGGCACCCGCTCCGCCGACTGAGATCGCAGAACCCGCGGAGCTCCCCGCGACCGAGGCCCCACCCACGGAGCCGGCTCCGCCGAGCTTCGATGACCTGGGGCTGCACCCCGACGTCAAGCTCGCGCTCGACGAGATGGGCTACTTCTTGCCCACCGCGGTCCAGACCGCCGTGTACAAGCCGGTCAGCGAGGGCAAGGACCTGCTGGTCCAGTCGCGCACCGGCACCGGCAAGACCACCGCGTTCGGGCTGCCGATGATGAGCAAGATCATCCCGACGCACCGCGCGCCGCAGGCGATGATCCTGGCGCCGACCCGCGAGCTCGCCCTCCAGGTCGCGCGCGAGCTGACGCAGCTCGGCAAGCACCGCGGCATCATCGTCGAGCCGATCTACGGCGGCGCGCCGATCGGCAAGCAGATCACGGCGCTGCGCAACGGCGTCCACATGATCGTCGGAACGCCCGGCCGCGTGCTCGACCACATCGGCCGCCGCACGCTCGATTGCAGCACGGTGCAGACGTTCATCCTCGATGAGTGCGACGAGATGCTCTCGATGGGCTTCCTCGAGGACATCGAGCGCGTCGTCGCGCACCTGCCCGACAAGAAGCAGACGCTGTTGTTCTCGGCCACGATGCCCGACGAGGTGACGCGCTACGCGCGGCGTCACATGCGCGCGCCCGAGCAGATCTCGCTGTCGCGCGACGGCATCTCGGTCACCGAGATCCACCACGCCTACTACATCGTCAGCGGCATCGCGCGCAGCCGCGATCTCCTCAAGATCCTGTTCGCCGAGGAGCCGGAGAGCGCGCTCATCTTCTGCAACACGCGCGACGAGACGACGATGGTCGCGCGGTTCCTGCAGAAGCAAGGGCTCGACGCCGAGCCGCTGTCGAGCGACCTGTCGCAGGCCGATCGCGAGCGCGTCATGGGCCGCATGAAGCAGCACAGCCTGCGCTTCCTGTGCGCCACGGACGTCGCCGCCCGCGGCATCGACATCTCGAACCTGTCGCACGTGATCAACTACTCGGTGCCCGAGTCGCCCGAGATCTACGTCCACCGGACCGGCCGGACCGGCCGCGCCGGCAAGAAAGGCACGGCGCTCTCGCTCGTCGGGCCGCGCGAGCTCGGCAACTTCCGGTACGTCCGGCTGCAGTTCGGGATCAAGCCCGAAGAGCGCCTGCTGCCGAAGGACGCGATCTTCGAGGGCCGGCTCAAGGTGCCGCTGCCGCCGATCGGCCTGCCCCAGCCGCCTGACCCGGTGCAGATCCTCATCCGCGGCACGCCGCTGACCGGCACCGGTCCGAGCGACCTCGAGATGAAGATCTTCGAGAAGCTGCTCGCCTCGATGCCGGGCAAGCGCGTGATCGCGCAGCTCGTCGCCGAGCGGCTGAACCAGCTCAGCACGCGCAGCAAGCCCAGGCGCAGCGAGCGCCCGGACCGCAGCGAGCGCCCCGAGCGCAGCGACCGCCCCGACGCGCCGGATGGCGCCGCGGCCGGCGGAGCTCCCGGGGCTTCCGGTGAGGACCGCGGCGATCGGCCACGCTTCGATCGCGGCGATCGCCCGGATCGTGGCGAGCGCCGGTTCGACCGCGACCGCCCGCGCGGCGACGGTGATCGCCCGCGCTTCGATGGTGATCGCCCACGTGGCGACGGTGACCGCCCGCGCTTCGATGCTGATCGCCCGCGCGGCGACGGTGACCGCCCGCGCGGCGATGCTGATCGCCCGCGTGGCGACGGTGACCGCCCGCGCTTCGATGCTGATCGCCCGCGCGGCGACGGTGACCGCCCGCGCGGCGATGGTGACCGCCCGCGCGGCGACGATCGTCCGCGTGGCGACGGTGATCGTCCGTGGCGTGATCGCGACGAGATGCGCGGCCGCGACCGCTACGGCCGTGGCGACCGACCCGACCGTGGCGACCGGCCCGATCGGGGCGACCGGCCACGCGATCGCTTCGAGCCACGGCCCGAAGCAGCCGCGCCGATCACCGGTGAAGTGGCCGCCGCCCCGCCGGCCGACGGCGCTGCACCCGCCATCGCGGCGGAGGCTCGCCCCGAGACCGAAGCACGCGGTGACCGTGATCGTGACCGACGCGACCGCGGCGACCGTGGCGAGCGCCGCTTCGACCGTAACCGCGACCGCGGCGAGCGCCGCGACGGCGGGGGGGACCGCGATCGCAGCGACCGTCCGCGCGACGAGCGCCGGCCGGAGCGCGACGAGCGGCCGGATCGGACCGAGCGCCCGGCCGAGCCCGCGCCCGCGCCCCCCGTCGAGGCGGCCGCCGAGCCCGTCGCCAGCACCGAGGTCGTCGCGGTCGCCGAGACGATGGACGTGACGCAGCCCCTCGAGATCGTCGAGGCGACGCCGACCAAGGTCGACGAGGTGGCGCGCGCGGTGCTCGATCGCGTCGAACATCGGGACCGAGGCGACCGGAGCGACCGAGGCGACCGCAAAGGCAAGCGCGACAAGAAGCCCGAGCCGACCGCCGAGACCCGCGAGTTCTGGGAGACCTGGGCCGAGGAGAAGTCGACCCGTGCGCCCGAGCCGGCGGACGAGGAAGTCGCCCCCGAGGCCGCACCGGCCCCACCGGCCCCACCGGCTGCCGAGGCGTCCGAGGCACCTGGTGGTGAACGGCGCAGCCGCAGTCGTGACCGAGGCCGCGACAAGGACAAGGGCCGCACCCGGAGCGAGGCCAAGCCCGAGAAGGCCGAGCGTGCTGACAAGACCGAGCGCCCCGCCCGCGGCAAGCGCGAGGCCGCGGCCGAGCCCGCGCGAACGCCGCCGCCGCCGCCCGTCGCCGATGGCGCCCAGGCGCGGCTGTTCGTGAGCCTCGGCAAGAAGCACGGCGTCTCCGCGGACGACCTCCGCTCGCTGCTGTCGGGCCCGATCGGCGGCGACCGCGCCCGCATCGGCTCGGTCAGCCTGCGTGACTCGCACGCCCACGTGCGCGTCCCCGAGGAGTACGTCGATGCGATCATCGGCGGCGTCCACGGCACGCAGCACAACGAGCACGACGTCACCGTCGAACGCGCCCGCGCCTAGCCGCCCGGTCGCCCGGTCGCCTCAACTGTGTCGCGCTTGGTCACACGATCGAGCGCGACACACGCCGTCCGTTGCCGGCTCCGGCTCCGGCTCCGGGCGAGATCGCGAACACGCTTGCTGGCGACGCGGGTTCCGTTGCCGCGCGGGCTCTGGCGAGAGCACGGACACGCTTGCTAGCAACGCGGGTCTGGGTCCCGGTGCTCGTCCGTATACCACCGTATCGCGGCGATCGGCGGCGCCATCTCCACGACCCGCCGATGTCCCACCACCCGGCCGTGCAATTTATCTCGCCCGGGACCCAGCCCGCGTTGCTGCGCTGCGCGTTGGCGAGCACACGTCCACCGCTTCCCAGATCCGGCTCGCGTGATCGACGGCCCGACGGTGAGCGGGCTCAGTATCGACGGCGAGTGGAGCGGGTAACGCGCTCCGGACCTGCGGTCGATGCGCACGTGTAGCGCGCTCCCGAGTCGTAGAGCGTCGCGTCCTCGCCAACGCGACGCGCAGCGACGCGGGCTGGGTCCCGGGCGAGATAAATTGCACGGCCGGGTGGATCAAGCGTCGGCGGGTCGTGGAGATGGCACGACCCATCACCTCGATACGGTGGTGTACGGACGAGCACCGGGACCCAGACCCGCGTCGCCAGCGAGCGTGTCCGCGATCTCCCAAGGTCAGCGTCGGAGTCGTAACCCCCGCACAGGGTGGGCGTAGACTCGGCAGGAGATATGATGATGCGATCGAAGCTGTTCACCGCGTTGATCCTCGTGTTCGGCGCCGCGTGCGCCGCGCAGACCACCGGGACCGAGGCACGCGCCGATGGCATGCCGCGCCCGATCCGCACCGCGAAGCCCAGCGCCGCCGAGCTCAGGAAGGAGCTGACGCCGGTGCAATACAAGGTCACCCAGGAGAGCGACACCGAGCCGCCCTTCCACAACGCCTACTTCGACAACCACGCCGCCGGGCTGTACGTCGACATCACGACCGGGCAGCCGCTGTTCACGTCGAACGAGAAGTTCGAGTCGGGCACCGGCTGGCCGAGCTTCTTCCAGCCGATCGACAAGGACGTGGTGGTCGAGAACCACGACACGAGCCACGGCGGTGACCGCGTCGAGGTCCGCTCGAAGATCGGCGATGCCCACCTCGGCCACGTGTTCGACGACGGCCCCAGGCCCACGGGCCTGCGCTACTGCATCAACTCGGCGTCGCTCCGGTTCATCGCCGTCGATCAGCTCGAAGCGCAGGGCTATGCGAAATACAAGCAGCTGTTCAAGACCGCTTCGGCCGGCCGGTGAACGCTGACGACGGGTTGTCAGGTTTGATCGGCCCTGCCCGATCGAAGCCGCAGCGAGGGCGGCCGTCGGCTTGACACCTGAACAGGTGCTCCCTACGGTGTGCAGCCTATGTCACGCAGCTTGCTCGGACCCGGTCGGAACGATCCGAGGCGAGAGCCTGACAGCATCATCGTCGAGGGTGCCCGCGAGCACAACCTGGTCGTCGATCGGCTCGAGCTGCCCAAGCATCGCCTGGTCGTGATCACCGGCCCGTCGGGCTCGGGCAAGTCGTCGCTGGCGTTCGACACGCTGTACGCCGAGGGCCAGCGCCGCTACGTCGAGTCGCTGTCGGCGTATGCCCGGCAGTTCCTCGGCCAGATGGAGAAGCCCAGGTACGAGCGGATCCGCGGGCTGTCGCCGACGATCGCGATCCAGCAGAAGAGCGCGTCGTCGAACCCGCGCTCGACCGTCGGCACGATCACCGAGATCTACGACTACCTGCGCGTGCTGTACGCGCGCGCCGGCGAGCAGCGCTGCTACCAGTGCGGCGGCCCGGTCGGCGCCCGCACGTCCAGCGAGATCGTCGACGAGCTCGCCGCGCTGCCCGACAAGACAGCCGTCACGCTGCTCGCGCCCAAGGCCGAGAACAGGAAGGGCGAGTTCCGCGAGCTGTTCGTCGAGCTGCGCAAGGCCGGGTTCGTCCGCGTGCGGATCGACGGCATGATCATCCGGCTCGAGGACGTCGACGCGCTCGAGAAGCAGAAGAAGCACTCGATCGAGCTCGTGATCGATCGGCTGACGATCAGCGCGCCCAAGAAGGAGGTGGGCGGGCTCCGCCCGACCGCCGGGGCCGACAAGGGCCGGCTGACCGACTCGGTCGAGACCGCGCTGCGCGAGGGCGGCGGCAAGCTGATGGTCGAGGTCGCGGACGAAAAAGTCCCGCGGGTCTACTCGGAGGCCAACGCGTGCCCCAGGTGCGGCATCGGGTTCCCCGAGCTGTCGCCGCAGAGCTTCTCGTTCAACTCACCGCTCGGCATGTGCGTCGAGTGCAACGGCCTCGGCGAGCGGCAGGCGGCGGACCCCTCGCTGATCGTCCCCGACGACAAGCTCTCGATCCGCGAGGGCGCGGTCGCGGTGTGGGGCGAGTCGATCGCGAAGGACACCGGGTGGACGACCAACATCGTCAAGGCGCTCGCGAAGTCGTTCAAGATCGATCTCGACAGGCCGTGGAACAAGCTCAACGAC
>Ga0137459_1000221_pt1 | contig 20712 bp, 14 predicted proteins | sample EasRivERMGT700_2_FD_104908 | JGI IMG/M metagenome (GOLD analysis project Ga0137459, IMG submission 104908) | Soil microbial communities from meander-bound floodplain in the East River, Colorado, USA - East River MetaG ERMGT700_2 | ecosystem: Environmental > Terrestrial > Soil > Floodplain ...
CGGACGGCGCGCTCGAGGTGGTCCTGCGACAGCGGGGCCTGCTCCTCGGCGGCGAGGAACGCCGCGCGCAGCGCCGCGTTGCGGATGTAGCCGCCCGACATCTTGAACCGCCGCGCCAGATCGGCGAGGTCGAGCTTGCCGGCGAGCGGCAGCTGCTCGGGGAGGTGGACGCGCCACAGCCGCTCGCGCGCCTCCTCGTCGGGAAACGGGAAGGTCAGCCGGCACGACAGCCGGCGCTTGAACGCCGCGTCGATCGCGGTGCCGAAGTTGGTGGTGAGGACGGCGACGCCCTCGAACGTATCGAGCCGCTGCAGGAGGTAGTTGGTCTCGAGGTTGGCATAGCGATCGACCGAGGTCCGGACCTCGGTGCGCTTGCCGAACAAGGAGTCGGCCTCGTCGAACAGGATCAACGCCTGGCCCTCCTCGGCGGCGTCGAACACCTTGGCCAGGTTCTGCTCGGTCTCGCCGATCCACTTCGACATCACGCGGGATAGATCGATGCGGTAGAGGTCGAGGCCGAGCTCGTTGGCGACCGCGCTCGCGACCAGCGTCTTGCCGGTGCCCGGGCCGCCCTGGAACAGCGCGGTGAGGCCGCGCGAGGTCGACATCACCTGGTCGAAGCCCCACGTGTCGTAGACCGTGCGGCGGTGCCGGATCCGGGCGACCAGCTCGACGATGCTGTCGTGGATGTCGGCCGGCAGGACGATCTGCGACCAGCTGGCGAGCCGGGTCACGCGGGTCGCCACCGCGCCGAGCTTGGTCTCGAGGTACTGGCGCAGCGCGGCCTCGATCGCCTGATCGGGGTCGGGCGGCGCGCCGCGCGCCACCGCGGTCACGACGTTGCGGATCGTGCCGGGGCCCACGGTGAACCGCGCGGCGAGGTCGTCGAGATCGCGGACCACGAGGCCGGGCGGCAGGAGGATCTCGCTCCACTGCGCCGCGCGCTCGGCGATCGTCGAGGTCGGCAGCTCGATCAGGACGTAGCCGGGCTCGAGCGGCGGTGGCACGTGGCGCGGCAGCCGCACGGCGAGCGGCCCGTGGTGGTCGCGCAAGAGCTCGCGGACCGTGCCCCGCGAGGCGGCGTCGTCGGACGGGATGGTCTCGAGGCCGTCGACGCACGGCAGCCAGCCGCGCAGGTGGACGTGCTGCAGCATGCCGGCGAGCGCGCCGATCCGCTTCTCGCGGATGAGCATTGCCGCGTCGATCGTCGCGAGCGTGCGGCCCGCGAGCTCGGCGAGCGTGGCGAGCAACGTGCGCCGGCCGCTGCCGCTGCGCCCGGTCACGACGACGCGGCCGAGGCCGGCCGGGGCCGCGGCGAGATCGGCGAGCGCTCGATCGATCACGGCGACCGGGATCATGAGGCCGTCGAGCGGGACGCTGGTCGGGACGCGAGCGATGCCGTGCACCAGGTCGCCGTCGACGGCGGAGCCCGCGAGCAGCTTGATGACGATCGGATCGGGGACGAGCGGCTGGAACGGGCGGGCGCGATCGCCGGCGCGGATCAGGCCGTGGTGGAGCAGCGGGCTGTCGGGATCGAGCTCGCGGGCGAGCTCGCGGCGGCCGACCGAGTCGCCGAGCAGCTGCCACAGCAGGTGCTCGTCGCAGGTCGACCGCGCGGAGTCATTGGACAGGATGCCGTAGAGCCGCGCGAGCTCGCCCCACAGCGCGGGGGCGGCGGCGAACAGCAGCACGATCTCGCCGGTCCTGCCGACGCCGTGCTCGGCGCAGATGACGTCGAGCGGAGACAGCCGGCCGGTGAGCTCCGAGCGGGCGGCCTGCAGCGCGATCGCCGCCTCCTCGAGCGCTTCGCCGGCCTCGACCACCCGCGCCGGCGCGAGCCCGCTGCGGCGGCCGACGATGCCGAGCACCTCGGCCTCGAACGGCGGCCGATCGTGCGTCGAGAACGCGAGCCGCCCGCTGTCCCAGTCGCGCGCGATCGCGCGCATCGCGGTGGCCGCGGCATAGCGCCGGTAGTGCTCGAGCAGCGCCTGGTACTGGTCGGGAGAGCACCGGGTCGGCGTCGTGCGCGGCGCGAGGGCCGCCACGGCCTGGGCGATCGGCGGGCGGATGACCGGCGGCCGGGCGGGCGCATCCGCGAGCTCGCGTCCGCGGGGCCGCTCCGCCGCCTCGGTGGGGGGGCTCGGGCGCTCGGGCGGCTCGGTGCCGAGCCGGCGCAGCCGCGAGCCGTCGGGCGTGCGCGCGATCCCACGCAGCTGGAGCGAGGCGAGCCCGGGGCGCGCGGGCGCGGGCGAGGCCGCGGCGATCGGGGGAGGTGCAGGCGGTGCCGGCTCGTCGCGGACGACCGCGGGAGCCTGCGCCGGCCGGGGGGATACCGCCGCCACCGCGGCCGGTGCAGCCTGCGCGGCCTGCGCGCCTGGCTCGCCGGGCCGTCGCGCACCTGCCTCGTCCCGGCTCACGAGCGGGACGTCGTACAGCGAGCTGCGGCGGACCTCTGCGGCGCCGCCGGCCGGGTCGGGCGCCCGCCGGGCCTCGGCCGGGACCGAGGATGGCGCCGGCTGCGGCAGCGCCGCCGCCGGAGCGGTGGTGCGGCCGTCGAGCAGGCCCAGCGCGAGCGGCAGGCCGGCGCGCGCGGCGATCACACCCAGGGTCGCGCCCGCGAACAGCGCGACCGCGTCGGTCCGCGGGATACCCTTGACCTCGAGCGTGCGGATCGGCGCGCGGCCCTCGAGGTCGACCACGTACAGGCTGCCGGTCTCGCGGCCCAGGCAGACCAGCACGTCGCGCTGCGGGTGGGAGCTGACGTGCGCGATCGGCTCGGGAAGCTCGTGGACCTTGGGCTGGGCCCGGTTGACCTGGGCGATCACGTCGATGCGCGTCGGATCCTGCTGGGTGGTCATCCAGACCACGCGCTCGGTGCCGCCGACCTGCGCGATGGCGGCGGGGCGGGGCAGCCGCAGCCGCTTGCGCGGGGTGCGCTGCTGGGGATCCCACTCCTCGATCGCACCCGCCACCGCGACGACGAACAGCCGCGCGGCGGCGCCGGCCGCGATCGGGAGCGAGCGGCCCGGGAACTGGTACGGGGTCAGGTGGGCGTCGCCGGCGGTCAGCACGGCCGTGCTGGTCGCGCCGAGCACGAGCGCGTGGGCGCCGACCGTGGCGCCGAGCCGGATCGTGCCCTCGATCTGGATCTCGGCGCGTGCGCGCGGGCCGTCGAGGTCGATCATGTGGACGGTGCTGTGCGTGGCGTGGCGCGACAGCACGAGCAGGCGCGGCGGCGTGCCGATCCACCCGACGTCGGTGTGCTCGAGCGCGGTCGCGACGCCGACCTCGGCGATCGGGGTCGCGCTCTCGAGCTCGACGACCACGATCCCGCCGGGTTCGACGATCGCGGCGTGGCCGCCGTCCGGCGAGGCGACGATCCAGCAACGGTCGGCCGCGACGTGGCTCGCGGTCTCGCTGGCGATGCGCCTCACACGGCAACCGTAGCGTGCCGGCCCGGCGAAGTCTTCGGCCGCCTCGGCCGATCGCGCCGGTCGATCGCCCGTCAGGCCCAGCGGTAGCCGTGGCGGGCGAGCGGGAGCGAGCGGATCCGCTGTCCGGTCGCCGCGAACAGCGCGTTGGCGAGCGCCGGGATGACGGTGACCGGCCCGATCTCGCCGACCCCGCCCGGCGCGCCGGTGCCGCTGTCGACGAGGTGGACGTCGACCAGCGGCATCTGGGGCATCCGCAGGACCTCGTAGTCGTTCCAGTTGGCCTGGACCGCGCGGCCCCCGGCGAACGTGATCTCCGAGGTCATCGCGCACGACAGCCCCCACGCGGTGCCGCCCTCGATGGAGCTCACGGTGATGTCGGGATCGAGGACGATCCCGGGGTCGACGGCCGCGAAGCGCCGACGTCGGCACCGGCACCTGGATGAGCTGGAACTCGACCTTCCAGCTGGGGATCGCGTAGCGGGTGTGATCGAGCCCGTCGACGCACCGCGGATCCGAACGTCGCGGTCACCGCCCGCGCGGCCACGAACTGCAAGATCGACTGCGACACGAGCTTGTGCGCGAGGGAGCTCTGGTTGCGACACCGGCGGTGGCTGGCGTCCGGGGCGGGCTCGAAGCCCCAGGCGACGAGGGGGTCATCGCGCAGGTGGGCCTCGAGCGCGGCCAGGCTCCGGCCGTCGTTGCGCGCCGGATCCTTCAACATCACGCACAGCGCCTCGGCCCCCAGTCCCTGCCACGCCATGCGCATCGCCGGGGGCGGCAGCCGCCAGTCCGGGGCTCCCGGCGGCGCGTGCGGCGTCTCGACATTCTCGGTCTGGTGGCAGCTGGTGCACGCGTGCCGCGCCCATCGGCGCCGCGCTTCACGTTCATCGTGTGGAGGTGACCCTGGTCGCCCTGCAACGGGACGTCGCCGGCGACGTGACAGCTCACGCAGCGCGGGCTCTGCAACACGGCGGCGACCTCCGCGAACGCCTGCCAGCAGCGCTCGGTGCTGGACGGCCCGGGCCGCGCACCGGCACCGGCGCCGGTCCGGCATGCGACGACGGCGAGGCCCGCCGCGACGAGCCACGCGGTGCGCGTCACGGACTGGTGCTTCAGCATCACGGACTGGTGCTTCAGCGTCATGGCCTGGCGCTTCGCCGGCATGGCTTTGGCGCTCCCCGCGACGAGCCACGCGGTGCGCGTCACGGACTGGCGCTTCGCCGTCATGGCTTGGCGCTCCCCGCCTGGGCGGCGCGGTGGATGGCGCGGCGGATCCGCTGATAGGTGTCGCAGCGGCACAGGTTGCCGGCCATGGCGTCATCGATCTCGGCGTCCGTCGAATGAGGCGTGCGCGCGAGCAGCACCGCGGCGGACATCAGCTGCCCGGGCTGGCAGTAGCCGCACTGCGGGACCTGCTCGTCGAGCCAGGCCTGCCGCAAGCGCCCGTGGGCCAGCCCCTCGAGCGTCGTCACCTCGTCCGTTAACCGCCGTATCGCGATGATGGTCCGTGCCATCTCCACGACCCGCCGGCGTTCCACCACCCGGCCGTGCAATTTATCTCGCGGGGAGACCCACCCCGCGCCGCTGCGCTGCGCGTTGTCGCCGGCGCGGCAGGACACGAAGTGCTGTTCCCGGAGCGAAGTCCACAAGTCTCGCGCTGCCGATAACGCGCAGCGCCTACGGGTCTCGGGACGACCGGGTTCACGGGAGGCCACAGGTCCCGCGCTGGCGACAACGCGCAGCGCAGCGCCGCGGGGTGGGCCACGGCGCGAGATAGATTGCACGGCCGGGTGGTGGATCGCCGGCCGGTCGTGGAGATGGCACCGCCATCCATGCTCGATACGGTGGTCGACGGACGAGCGACGGGCCCAGCCCCGCGGCGCCAGCGCGCGTGTTCGCGATCTCCTCGAGCACCGGCCCGCACGGCCAGCGCAACCGATCAAACCTCTGCGACGAATCTAGAACGTCACGGCGACGCCTGCGCTGTTCGGCGTGACGATCGGCGCGATCCGGGCGGGTTGCGCCGCCTCGTCGCGACCGCCGATCACGAACAGCACCGCCGCCCCGACGGCAGCCGCGCCGGCGAGCCCGAACGACGCCCAGGACAGGTGCTGGTAGCGCTCACCCTGGCTGACCAGCTCGTCGTAGCTCTGCCGGGTCTTGGCGTCGAACACCGGCGGCTGGCCGGCGAACCCGACATAGAGATCGCGGACATCGTTCTCCGACGAAGTTGCCGCGTACGCCAGCACGCCGCCGAGCGTGGCCAGGGCGATCGCGCTGCCGGTCATGATCCACGCGACCTTGTGACTGTTCGTCGGCACCGGCGTCGCGCTCGCCGAGCCGGTGCCGGTCGAAGCCGCGGCGCTACCGGCGGCGCTGCCCGCATCCACCGCGGGTTCGCCGCCGGTGGGGCCCGGCGCGGCGCTGCCGGTGGCGGTGGCGGTGGCGGTGGCGGTGGCGGTGCCGCTGCCGGTGGCGCTGCCCGCGGCGGGGCGCGGCTCGCCCGGGGCGGCGCTGCCTTCGAGGGTGCGCAGGTCGCCACCACATGCGGTGATGCGTTCCCGGGTTGTGGTGACGAACGGCTCGGCCGGTTTGCCCTCGCGCAGGTAGCGCGCGTAGTAGATCAGCGCGACGTCGCACTTGCCGGCCTTCTCGTGGGCGCGGCCGATCTTCCAGAACAGCGCCGGATCCTTGCTCGATTCGTAGGCTGCGTCGTAGTCGCGCGCGGCGTCCTCGAACCGGCCGTCCTTCATGGCGGCCTCGGCCGTCCGGTAGAGATCTTTGGCACGGCCGAGATCGGCCGCGGGCGCGGGCTGGGCATGACTCACCGGGTGCGTGATCGCCCCGGCAAGCGTCGCCATCGCGACGACCGCGATGACGCCCGGCGCTCGACGGCCGGCGGGACGGAGCACACGCCGCGACATGGGACGAGCGTAACCCAACCGCGCCGTTGGTGTCCCGGACGGATTCTGCGCTATACCGCCCGCGGCAGTCATGGCGAAGATCGACCTGGTTCGCAACCTCGGTGTGGTGGCTCACATCGACGCCGGCAAGACGACGGTGTCGGAGCGCTTCCTGTTTCACTCCGGCAAGATCCACAAGGTCGGCGAGGTCCACGACGGCGAGACCGAGATGGACTGGATGGAGCAGGAGCGCGAGCGCGGGATCACGATCACCGCCGCCGCGACCACGTTCGAGTGGAAGAAGCACGAGATCCACCTGATCGACACCCCGGGCCACGTCGACTTCACCATCGAGGTCGAGCGCTCGTTGCGCGTGCTCGACGGCGCGGTCGTCGTGTTCTGCGGGGTCGCCGGCGTGCAGCCGCAGTCGGAGACGGTCTGGCACCAGGCCGACAAGTTCAAGGTCCCGCGGCTCGCGTTCATCAACAAGCTCGATCGCATCGGCGCGTCGTTCCCCGCCGTGGTCGCCGACATCCGCGAGCGGCTCGGCGCCAACGCCGTGCCGATCCAGCTGCCGATCGGCAGCGAGGACGCATTCTCCGGCGCGATCGACCTCGTGCGGATGAAGGCGATCATGTTCACCGGCGACGTCACCGATACGCCCGAGATCGTCGACATCCCGGGCGAGCTCGCCGGGGTCGCGGCCGACGCGCGCGACAGCATGATCCAGGCGATCGCCGATCTCGACGACGCGATCGCGGTCAAGTACCTCGACGCCCAGGAGCTCACCGTCGCCGAGCTCGACGCGGCGATCCGCAAGGCGACGATGGCGGTGAAGATGGTGCCGGTGCTCGGCGGCACGGCGCTGCGCAACAAGGGCATCCACCCGTTGCTCGACGCGGTGATCGCCTACCTGCCGTCGCCCGCCGACGTCCCGCCGGTGACCGGCGTCGACCCGCGGTCGATCTCGTCGGGGAAGGGCGAAGAGAAGCTCACGCGGGCGCCCAAGAACAGCGAGCCGTTCGCGGCGCTCGCGTTCAAGATCGCGATGGACGAGGGCCGCAAGGTCGTGTTCCTGCGGATCTTCTCCGGCACGCTCGAGGCCGGCGCGGAGATCTTGAACGTCCGGACCAACCGCAAGGAGAAGGTCGCGCGGCTGTTCCGGGTCCACGCCAACAAGCGCGAGCGGCTCGACAAGGCGATCGCCGGCGAGATCGTCGCGGCCGCCGGCCTCAAGGACGCGACCACCGGCGACACGGTCTGCGATCCCAAGGCGCCGATCCTGCTCGAGCGGATCGACACCTACGAGCCCGTGATCTCGCAGGCGATCGAGGCCGACACCGCCGCCGCCAAGGAGCGCATGGACTTCGCGCTGGCCAAGATGACCGAGGAAGACCCCACGTTCCGCGTCAAGGACGATCCCGATACCGGCCAGACGCTGATCAGCGGCATGGGCGAGCTCCACCTCGAGATCATCGTCGACCGGATGAAGCGCGAGTACGGCGTGCAGGCGCGCGCCGGCAAGCCGCAGGTGGTCTATCGCGAGACCGTGCTCGGCGAGGGCGAGGGCCACGCCGTGTTCGAGCGGTCGATCTCAGCCTCTGGCAAGGAGCAGGCGATCTACGGCGAGGCGACCTGCAAGGTGCGCAGCCGGCCGCGCGGCAGCGGCATGAACTTCCAGCGCGCGCTGCCCGCGGCGTCGCTGCTCTCCGACCACGTCGTGGCGGCCGCGATGCAGGGCCTCAAGGACGCGGCGTCGAGCGGTCCGGACGGCTACCCGCTCGAGGACGTCGAGGTCACGCTGGTCGGGCTCGCGTTGCGCGACGGCGCCAACGGCGAGATCGGCAGCCGGGCCGCCGCGGCCGAGGCGTTCCGGCGCGCGGTCCAGACGGCGCACCCGTCACGGCTCGAGCCGATCATGGCGGTCGAGGTCACCGTCGACGACGAGTTCCTCGGCGCGGTGATCGGCGATCTCAACCAGCGGCGCGGCCAGGTCCAGGACGTCGGCTCGCGCGGCGCCAAGCGGCTGGTCGCGGCGCTGGTCCCGCTGCGCAACATGTTCGGCTACTCGACCCGGCTGCGCAGCCTGACCGAGGGTCGCGCGACGTTCTCGATGCTGTTCCACGCCTACGACACGCTGCAGTCGGCGTAGCCGGCGGTCCGCGCGATCGCTACGGCTTGGCGCAGTTCCACAGCGAGTCCGTCGCGCTGCCCGGCATGCTGCAATGGAACTGACCGGGCACGGCGCACGTGCCGGTGGTGAAATGAAAGACGATCGGCAGCAGCAACGTCGCGCTCGAGGTCTGCAGCTTGATCACGCCGTGACCGTCCATGGCGTCGATCCCGGTGTGGGTTCCACTCTTCCAGGTGATCGAAAAACTGCACGCACCCTCGGGGCTCGATAGCTCCATCACCGCACCGCTGACGTTGAGGCTCGTCCCGTAGCCCGCGAGCTGGAGCGAGCCGAGCAGCGGTTGCTCGCCGCACTGGCTGTTCGCGGGGAAGAACCCGTTGAGGTCGATCCGCCCCGAGTTGTCGCCGGGGCACAGGTCGATCGTGGGAAGCAGGCCGCGCGCGGGGACGAAGCACTCGACGCGCGGGAGCTCGCCGGGCGTGACGATCCGGTCCAGCGTGCACCCGCCGTCGATGGCGTCGCAGCCGCAGAACTGCGAGGGGACGCAGACCGGGCTCTGGTTCTGCTGCGCGGCGCACGTGCCGGTCATGGGCCCAGCGTCGTCGGTGCAGGCACGGCTGCCGAGCACGCAGGCTCGCGTTCCGGGTGCGAAGCAGTCGGGCTTGAGCGCCTGGCCACCCGCGTTCATGCCGTGATAGGCGTTCGCGTTGCACTCGGGGATCCGCGCGACGTCGTCGCAATCGGGATTGTTCTCGGGCACGACGAAGTCACGTTTCACCTGTCCGTTCTCCCAGTGCTCGACCGCAACGCACGTGGTCGGGAGCGTCTTCTCGCCCCACACCACGAACCGATCCTCGACCTCGGCGCTGCTCGGCTTGGCGATCACCGGGTTCTCGGCCGCCAGCGTGGTCGTCACGATGCGCGCGTCGTTGGCCGGGATCACGACCTCGCGCAGCGTCGCCGTGCCGACCACGCGCGTGCCTTGATCGCCGGCTTTCGAGCCGACCGCGATCACGATCGGCAGCGTGATGGCCTCGTCGGTCTTGAGCTGGAACGTTGCCTTGTGGCCCTTGACGTCGACCGTCAACGGCAGCAGGTCATCGCGGAACCAGATATCGCCGGTCAGCTCGGTCGACACGTTCGGCGGCGTGATGCCCCCACACGTCACGCCCGCCGGGTGGCTCTCGGAGGTGCAGCCGTCCTTGCCGATGAACAGCTCGACCGAGGTCGCACCGGTGTCGCCGATGTCGACCTCGATCGCGACCCCGCGATCGGAGAAGCAGCCCGTCACACACAGCGCGATCACGAGTGTTCCCCGCATGGCGGCCAGGATACCGCCGGTGGCCCGGCAAGTTCGAGAAATGCCACCGGCTGCGTGATCTATCCGCGGGCGTACGTCCTGTGCGCTACTTCGCCCACACCTGGACACGGGCGCGCCCCCCGCCCGGCAGGTTCCGGTACTTGAACTCGATCCACTTGATCGTGCGGTCGTCGCCCGGGAGATCGATCACCTTGGTGCGCGAGTCCTCGCGGAACACCGCATTGACCTCGGGGTGGAACGGCTCGCCGCGCGCGAACCTGATCGTCAGGTCGATCATCTCGAGATCGCTGTCGAGCACGACGACGGTCAGCTTGCGGAACTTGGGCTCGTAGCGCGAGACCCTGATCTTGTCGGTGTCCGCGCGGCGGCCGTTGACCCGCTGCTCGCCGAGCAACGTCCAGCCCTTGCCGTCCCACGCCGCGGCGCTGCGCTGGCCGTAGACCGCGACCCGCGCGCGTCCGCCACCGGGCAGGTTGCGGTACTTGAAGTCGATGGTCTTGATCGTGCGCTCGTCGCCGGGGAAGTCGATCGCGCGCGTGCGCTGACCTTCCTTGAAGTAGTGCGAGACCGCCGGGTGCCACGGCGCGCCCTGGCCGAAACGGACCGACAGATCGATCAGCTCGAGGTCGCTGTTCTCGACCACGATCGTCAGCTTGGTGAACTTGCCCTCGTACCTGCCGACGTCGATCCGGTCGTGGTCGTAGTTGCCGTCGACGGTGCGCTCGCCGAGCAGCGTCCAGCCCTTGGAGTCCCACGCCACCGGGGCGGGCGGGGGCGGCGCGCCGCCGGTGCGGAGGCCCCACACCTCGACGCTCGCCGGTCCACCGCGGCGCGTGTTCTTGTAGCTGAGGTCGATGAACCGGATCGCGTGCTCGGACGGCGGCAGGTCGATCACGCGGGTGCGCTGGCCCTCCCTGAAGAAGTGGGACAGCTTCGGGCGATACTCGGTCCGGTCGTCGAACTCGATCCGGAAGTCGACCAGCTCGAGGTCGCTGTCCTCGACCGCCATCGTGAGCTTGCTGAACTTGCCCTCGTACTTGCCGACCTCGATGCGGTCGCGGTCGGCGCGGCCGTTGACCTGGCGCGAGCCGAGCAGCGCCCAGCCGCGCGTGTCCCACGAGTGCTTCACGACGGGAGGTGGCGCGGGCGGCGGTGCGGCATCGCCGGTGCGCCAACCCCACACCTGGACGCGCGCATCGCCGCCACCGGGTAGGTTCTTGTACTTGATCTCGATGAACCGGATCACCCCTTCGCTGGGCGGCAGGTCGAGCGCGCGCGTGCGCTGGCCCTCGCGGAACACGTGGTTGAGCTTGGGGTGGTACTCGGTCCGGTCGCCGAACACGATCTTGAAGTCGACGAGCTCGAGATCGCTGTTGTCGACCACCATCGTGAGCTTGCTGAACTTGCCCTCGTACTTGCCGACCTCGATCCGATCGTGGTCGACCCTGCCGTTGACGGTGCGCTCACCGAGCTGGACCCAGCCGCGGGAATCCCACGACGCCTGGGGCGGCATCTGCTGGGGCGGCATCTGCTGGGGCGGCATCCGCTCGGGCGGCATCCGCTCGGGCGGCATCCGCTCGGGCGGCATCCGTTGGGGGGGCATTCGGGCTGGGGGAGGCGACTGGGCGAGCGCGCCGCCCGCACTCACCGCAAGGAACATCGCTACCAGAGGAATCGTTCGTCGCATGGCTCGGAAGCTAACACAGGGTCGCATGGGCACTCCTGCCGGGGATCGACGGCCGGCACCGCTCTGACGCGGCTCGCGCCCAGATGTTTAGGTTGAATTTCCCGGGTGCGCGGCCGTCTGCGGAGCGCCCGGGCCGTTGCATACGGTCTTATCGAAGTGGCCGCCGCGGTCGCCGAAAAGTTCACCTCGTGATCCCGCCCCTCGACGATCACGCGCATGGCTTCTCGTCTGCTGCGCGCGGGGCGCGATCTCCGCCCGGCGCGCACTGCTCCCATCGTTGCTGTCGCTCCGGCCGCGCGTCCTGCGCTCCCCGACCCCGTTGCGTCTCCGGTCATCAAGTGGGTCGGCGGCAAGACCAAGCTCTTGCCCGAGCTGATCGCGCGGCTGCCCGCGCGGTTCGGGCGCTACTTCGAGCCGTTCGCCGGCGGGGCCGCGCTGTTCTTCCGCGTCGCGCCCGAGCGCGCCGTGCTCGCGGACTCGAACCCCGACCTGATCGGGCTGTACACCTGCCTCGGCAGGGACGTGGCGGGCGTGATCCGCAAGCTCGAGCACCACCGCACCGCGCACTCGGAGGCGCACTACTACGCGACGCGGACGCGGTGGAACGATCGCGAGCTGTCGTGGAGCTCGGCCGATCGCGCGGCCACGTTCATCTACTTGAACAAGACGTGCTTCAACGGCCTCTGGCGCGTCAACCGCTCGGGCGCGTTCAACGTGCCGATCGGCCGCTACACCGATCCGCCGATCTGCGTGCCGGACACGCTGCGCGCCGCGAGCACGCTGCTCGGCCGCGCGACGCTGCGCTGCGACGACTACCGCGCCGCGGTGACCGAGGCCCGCCGTGGCGACTTCGTCTACTTCGATCCGCCGTACGATCCGGTGACGCCGACCGCGAGCTTCACGAGCTACACCGCGGACGCGTTCGGCCCCGAGCACCAGCGCGCGCTCGCCGACACCGCACGGCTGCTCGTCGCGCGCGGCTGCCGGGTGATGCTGTCGAACAGCGACACGCCGTTCATCCGGTCGCTCTACAAGGGCTTCCGGATCGATCGGGTGAAGTGCGCACGCGCGATCAACTCGAACGCCGCCAGGCGAGGCGACGTCGACGAGGTGATCGTGGTCGGCGGCTACTAGCTACGCCAGCGCGCCGGAGCTCGCGTACTTCTGCGTCGTGGGATCGTAGTCGAGCAGCGTTCCCACCACGCCTGCTGACCTGGCGATCCGCACGATGTCGTCGTGGTTCGCGCGCACGACCATGCGGGGCTCGGCGCCGCCCACGTCCTGCGTCGTGAGGAACTGGCGTGCCTTCACGACGTTCTTGAACACGAGCAAGTACTTCTGATCGTTCCCAGCGCGGGCCATCATCGGAACCCGGCCGTCGGCGTCTTGCGTGGTCAGCTCGCCATCATTCTGGACCAGGAGGACCCACAGGTTGGTAAGGGGCGTGGTGTCCGTGGCCGTTCGCGTCTGCGTCATCAAGGTTCTAGAGTTCTCCTGCTCTCTTGTGGAGCGAGGGATAGATGCGTTTTTTATCGCGATCTGTCAAGGTGTTCCGTTGCGCCGTGTCAACGAAGCGTCGCGCTTGACGTAGGGGCGCTCACAGGGTCCACTCGGCCGCACCAGCCGTTCCGCCATGACACGCCTCCATTTACCGGTAATCGGCGGTCTGGCTCCCCTGGCTCCCCTGGCGGGGACGATCCCGGCTGATCCGCTCGTGGATACCTTCGCGCGCCGGATCCGCTATCTGCGCGTCTCGGTCACCGACCGTTGTAACTACCGCTGCACGTATTGCATGCCGGAAGATCTCGGCGACCAGCTCGTGTTCGAGCCCCGGGCGGCGGTGCTGACGTTCGAGGAGCTCGCGCGGCTGGTCGGCGTGTTCGCGCGGCTGGGCGTCCGCAAGATCCGGCTGACCGGGGGCGAGCCGACGGTGCGCAAGGGCATCGTCGAGCTCACCGGGCGGATCGCGAACGTGCCGGGGATCGAGCAGGTCGTCATGACCTCGAACGGTCACCTCCTGCCCCAGCTGGCCGCGCCGCTCGCTGCCGCCGGCGTCACCACGATCAACATCTCGCTCGACACGCTCGACGCGGCAAAGTTTCACCAGCTGACCGGCCGGGGCGATCTGGCGCGCGTGCTCGCCGGGGTCGACGCGGCGGTCGCGGCGGGCCTGCGGGTCAAGACCAACGCGGTCGCGCTCCACGGCGTCAACGACGGCGAGCTCGTCGCGCTGTGCACGTACGCGTGGTCGCGCGGCGCCGTGCCGCGGTTCATCGAGCACATGCCGATGTCCGACGGCGCGCTCTACGCCGCCGCCGCCGAGCTGTCGGCGGCGCAGATCCGGCGCCTGCTCGAGGCCGCGCTCGGACCGCTGGTCGCCGCGGACGCGAGCGGGGGACGCGATCCCGGCCCCGCCCGCTACTGGCGGGTCGCCGCGACCGGCCGCGAGGTCGGGATCATCTCGGCGATGACCGAGCACTTCTGTGATGACTGCAACCGCCTCCGGCTGACCGCGACGGGGTCGCTGCACGCGTGCCTCGGCCACGACGATGCGATCAGCCTGCGCGATGTGATGCGGCGCGGCGGCAGTGATGACGATGTGGTGCGGTCGATCGCCGCGGCGGTCACCGGCAAGCGCGCCGGGCATGTGTTCGAGCGGTCCGGCGCCGGCGCCCCGCAGAAGCACATGATCGGCATCGGCGGCTAGGCGTGGCGCGGCGCACAGCGCGCTGTCATCCGTAGCCAGCAGCTCGATGGCGAGGACGCCGCGCAGGACGCGTATGCTCGACGGCGTCACGTGCGTCTGCACGGCGGCCCAGCGCGGCTCCGCGCCTGCGTGGCTGCGCGCGGTTCTCAGAAATCCGTGGAAAAATCGCCGTTCGGTGAGCTCCTGCGAAGCCCGCTGATCGAGCGGGAATGCATCCGATCATGCTACGGTTCCCTCCACGCCGGACACGCCGCGACCTGCGGAGGAACCCCTATGAACAAGAGTACTTTGAGCAAGATCGTTCTGACCGCGGCCGTCGCGGTCGCTGGGGTCGGCTTCCTCGTGAAGTCGTCGGTATCCAGTGCACAGCACTACAAGATGGTCGATGACCTCCTGTCGAGCGATCTGACCTCGTGGAAGGACAAGGAGCTCAAGGTCCACGGCTGGGTCGAGAGCGGCTCGATCGTCGAGAAGATCGTGACGCAGGAGACGCACCGCACGTTCCTCTTGCAGAAGGGCGGCAAGAAGATCCGGGTGTTCAGCTCCGGCCCCAAGCCCGACACGTTCAAGGATCAATCGGAGGTCGTGGCCACCGGCCACCTCGTGCCGGCCGGTCAGATGAAGGAGCTCGCCGGGAGCCTGGGCGTCGCGATCGAGTCGGACATGCCGTATGTCGTCGACTCGACCGAGCTGATGGCGAAGTGCCCGTCGAAGTACGACGGTGCGCAGGTCAACAAGCAACTGTCCGACGCGCCGTCGTTCAAGTGAGCCGACGGTGAACGCATCAACTCCGTTCTCTCCCATCGCGCTGGTCGGCACCATCGCGCTGTTATCGGCGTACGGCGTGGCCGCGTGGTGCGTCGCCGCGGGCATCGCCGGCAATGCCCGCAAGAGCCGCCGGCTCATCAACTCGTCGGTCTACGGGCTGTACGGCTTTGCCGCGCTGATCGGCCTGGCGTCCGCGCTGATGATCTACGCGTTCGTCACCCACGACTTCACGATCAAGTACGTCGCGTCGGTCAGCGATACGACGATGGACACCACGTACAAGGTCACCTCGTTCTGGGGCGGGCTCGACGGCTCGCTCCTGTTCTGGGTCCTCGTGCTGTCGATGTTCTCGACGGTCGCGATCGTGGTCAACCACCGGCGCCACCGCGACATGATCGGCTTTGTCGTCGCGACGATCATGGTCGTCCAGGTGTTCTTCCTGTCGCTCCTCATCTTCACGAAGAACCCGTTCACCACGTTCCTGACCACGCCGCCGGTCGATGGCCAGGGCCTGAACCCGCTGCTTCAGAACTACTGGATGGTGATCCATCCGCCGTCGCTGTACACCGGGTTTGTCGCGGCGACGATCCCGTTCGCGTTCGGCATCGGCGCGCTGGCGTCAGGCCGGCTCGATGATCTGTGGCTCGGCTCGGTGCGCGTGTGGATGCTGATCTGTTTCGGGTTTCTGTCGCTCGGCCTCATCCTCGGCGGACGCTGGGCCTACGAGGAGCTCGGCTGGGGCGGCTACTGGGCGTGGGATCCGGTCGAGAACGCCGGCCTGATGCCGTGGTTCACCGCGACCGCGTTTCTCCACTCGGCGATCATTCAAGAGCAGCGCGGCATGATGAAGCGCTGGAACCTGGTGCTCGTCATCGTCACGTTCTTCCTGACGATCTTCGGCACGTTCATGACCCGGTCGGGCATCGTGCAGTCGGTCCACGCGTTCGGCGAGGACAACGTCCTGGCGCTGCAGTTCGTCGCGTTCCTCGCGGTGATCCTCGTGGTCTCGCTGGGCCTCCTCGTCTACCGCTCGAACAAGCTGTCGTCGAAGATGCAGTTCGACTCGTTCATCTCGCGCGAGTTCGCGTTCCTGCTCAACAACTGGATCTTGCTCGGCTGCGCGTTCGTCGTGATGTTCCTGACGATGCTGCCGACGATCTCCGAGGCGCTCGACGGCTCGCGCATGTCGGTCGGCATCGAGTACTTCAACAAGATCATGACCCCGCTGGGGCTGGTCCTGTTGTTCCTGGCCGGCGCCGCGCCGCTGCTCGCCTGGCGCAAGACCACGCGCGAGCGGCTCACCGCGCAGTTCAGGTTTCCGCTCGCGACCCTGGCCGTGGCGATGGTCGCGCTCGTGATCTGCTTCCCGCAGACCACGCATCGCTCGGCGATCTTCTCCGAGTCGCTCCAGCTGCCGATCTCGCTCATCAACTTCGGGTTGTGCGCGTTCGTGATCGGCTCGATCTCGCAGGAGTTCTGGCGCGGCATGATCGTGCGCCGGCGGCAGACCGGCTCCGATCCGGTCACCTCGCTGCTCGGCCTCATCCTGTCGAAGCGCCGCAAGTACGGCGGCTACATCATCCACCTCGGCGTCGCCGTCATGTTCTTCGGGTTCGCCGGCAAGGCGTACGAGCGGATGGTCGATAAGACGATCGAGAAGCCGGCCGCGATGCTGGGGCAGGGCCAGGACGCGGCGAAGGCGCGGTTCGGGTTCGGCGAGTACGAGTTCATCTACGAGCGGCTGATCCACACGTCCGACGATCACAAGGACGCGGTGACCGCGGAGGTCTCGATCTGGCGGCACGGCCAGAAGATCGAGACCGTGTATCCGGCGAAGTGGGACTATCACAAGGCCGAAGGCCAGGGGACGACGGAGGTCGCGATCACCGTGCAGCCGGGCGAGGATGTCTACGTCGTGCTCACCGGGTACGACCTCGAGTCGAACCTGGCCAACCTGCGCATCTACCTGAACCCGCTGATCCTCTGGGTGTGGTGCGGCTTCCTGATCCTCGCGTTCGGCACGCTGGTGTGTCTGATCCCGCAGTTCGTGGTCGATCGGTTGTCGCGGCGGTGGATGTCGCCGCTCGGGCGCGCGGGCGAGATCGCCGTCATCTTCCTGGTCGTCGTCGGCGTGCTCGCCGGGCTCGCGGGTCAGGCGGCGGCCGCGGCCCCGCCCGCCGAGCACGTCCAGGCCGGCATGGGCATGGGCGCGGACGGCACCGGCTACGCCGCGATGAACCGGCCCGGCAACGGCACCGAAGAGCGCGCGATGAAGGAGCTGCTCTGCGTGTGCAGCTGCAAGCGCGAGAGCATATTCGAGTGCAAGTGCGCCACCGCCGCGAAGCTGCGCCGCCAGATCATGGACTACCTCGGCCAGGTCAACGAGAAGGGCCAGCCGATGTTCGACCTGAAGTCGGCGGACGGCCGCGACCTGGCCTACGAGTCGGTGCTGGAGTACTTCGTGAAGACCTACGGCGGGGAGCAGGTGCTGGCGACGCCGCGCACCAGCTTCTCGTGGCTCTTGCCGTCGCTCGCGGTGGTCGGCGGCCTCGGGCTCCTGGTCGTCGCGGGTCGGCGCTGGGTCGGCCGGGGCTCCGCGGTCGCGGCGACGGCCACGGCGAGCCCGGTGGTCGGCTCCGAGGACGACGTCTACGCCGACAAGCTCGACGATGAGCTCGCGGACACCGATTAACGGGCCCCGCTGATGAGCGAGCGAGACATGATGCGATGGGTCTGGCGCGGCAGCGCCCTGGCCGCCTTGGCGATCGGCTGGGTGTTCATCGCCTGGAACAACCACTTCCACATCACCGCGCCCCTGGTGTTCGTCTGCCTCGGGTACCTGGCGGTCGTGGCGACCGTCTATAACCTGTGGCGCACGGGCGTCGCGGCGGTGTCCAGCTCCGAGGACGACGGCGACTCGACGTGGGCCAAGCCCGTGGGCGCGCTCGGCGAGCTCGAGCGCGAGAAGCGCACGCTGCTCAAGGCGATCAAGGAAGCCGAGTTCGATCACCAGATGGGCAAGCTGTCCAAGCGTGACGTCGACGACATGGTCCACACCTATCGCGCACGCGCGATCGAGGTGCTCAAGGAGATCGAGCGGCTCGAGCTCGGCACCGCGGGGAGCGCGCGCGAGCAGATCATGCGCGAGGTGCGCGCCCGCGTCGAGCTCGAGGCCAGGTCGCAGAAGAAGCCGGCGGCCGAGCTGAAGTGGGCCGCCAGGCCCGACGGCCGCGACGGCCGCGACGCCAGGGGCAAGAAGAAGCCGCCGGTCGCCAACCAGGCCGAGGCCACGACCGGCGCGGCGACCGAGGCCGCAGCGGCCGCGCCTGTGGTCGCCGGCGCCGCGGTGATCGCGGCCGGCAAGCCCGATGACGCGGCGGCCGACGCGTTGGACGATGCGGCGCCCGCGGCCGCGGATGCAGCGCCGGTCCTCGCGAGCCCCGAGGGAGCTGCCGAGCAGGCGGCGCAGGTGGCAAAGACGACAGCCCAGGCGACCATCGACGACGAAGCGATGGACGCCGACAGCACGACGGCCATGGAGCCCAAGCGTGATGACCCCAGGAAGGAGGCGACGCCATGAGGCGTGGCACAAGCCGTAGATCGATCGTCGTGCTCGCGTTCGGCCTCGGCCTCGCCGCCGTCACCCTGGCGACGACGCCGGCCGCGGCGCAGATCGCCTCCGCGCTCGGCAAGCCGCTGCCGTCTCCGGATCTCCCGGTCGGCACGGTCAGCGTGCGCATCGTCGCCGGGAGCTCGGCCGCGCCGGTGGTCGGCACCGACGTCACGCTGATCGTCAACACCACGCCGCGCGTCGCGCGGACCGACTCGGCAGGACGCGCGACCTTCGCCGGCCTCCCGGTCGGCGCGACGGTCGTCGCGAAGGTGATCGACGCAGACAAGGCGGAGCACGCGTCCGAGGAGTTTGCGATTCCGGACGCCGGCGGCAGCCGCGTCATGATCACGACCAAGCCGTGGCAGGCCAGTGCCGGCGGCGGTGCGCCGTTCGCGGGCGGCGCCGGCGGTATGCCGAGCCCGCGGCAGCTGAGCGGTGAGGCGCGCCCCGAGCAAGCCGATCCGGCCGGCCAGATCACCGTGCGCGTCACCTACGATGACTTCCAGGACACGCCCGAGGGCGTGCCGGTCGTGCTCGTCGCTTACGGCGCCGATGACACGGCGAAGTACCAGGTCATCGCGACGGACAAGGCCGGCCGCGCGCAGTTCACCGGTCTCGATCGCAGCGGCGGCACGTCGTACTTCGCGATGACGCTGCTGCCGCGGAACGGCGCGGTCGATCGCGTCATGTCGCTGCCCGTGGTGCTCGAGTCGCAGGTCGGCGTGCGCATGATCTTGTCGAGCGAGAAGCGCGACTCGAAGGCGTCGCCGATCGACGATCTCAACAAGGGCGATCCGCAGGTCGCGACGCCCGCGGGCAAGGTCCGCGTCGTGCTCGAGGGCGTCGCCGATCTCACCGCGTCGGTCCGGCTGGTCGACGCCTTGACCACGAAGGTGATCGGCGAGGCCAAGCCCGAGGCCTCGGGGCCCGATCCGTCGCGCGTGCAGGGCGGCGCCCAGTTCACGGCCGATCCGAAGCTGCCCGCCGGGACACTCGACGTCGAGGTCCTCGGTGGTCCGGGGCAGACCGAGGCGCCGCTCAAGGACATCGAGATCCGCGTGGTCGCCGCCGCCGCCAAGGACGCGTCCGGCGGGCTCGCGTCCACGACGGGCGCCGATGGCACCGTGCGGATGGCGCTCCAGGTGACCGAGCCGCAGAAGGCGGTGTTCATGATCAACGGCCGCCAGCTCGTGTCGCAGCCGTTCGAGCTGGCGAAGTCGGGCGGCAAGCTGGCGATCCGCGCCCACTGGGACGACACCGGCCGGCCACAGGCGATGTTCGACGTCGCCGCGACGCCGGGCCAGGTGGTCTACGCCGAGGCCACGTTCCGGACCCAGCACTACCGTTCTATGCCGTTCCCGGTGGTCGAGGGCACCGGCTCGAAGATCACGATCTACGCGTTCCCGCGGGTCATGTTCCGGTTCCAGCTCCAGGCGTTTGTCGAGGACGAGCTGTTCGCCGCGCAGGGCCGGTTCGAGATCACGAACTACTCGTGGGCGCCGTTCCGCGCCGGGCCCGACGGCCTGCTCGTGCCGATGCCGCACGGCTTCAAGGGGGGCGTCGTGTTCGATCCCGATCAGGACGAGGTCGCCGTCGCCGCCGGCGAGGGCTTCCGGGTCATCCGGCCGATCCCGCCCGGCGGCCGGATGTTCCATGGTGGGTTCTCGCTGTCGGTCGAGAACGGCAAGGTCGCGTGGGCGCTCGATCTCCCGATGGGGGCCTACGCGAGCGAGCTCCACATCAAGCAGACCCCGGGCATGACGGTCCACACCCCGCCGAACGTCAAAGGTGAGCTCCAAACGGTGCCGCAGGGCACCTACTTCGTCCTCGCGCCGATCTCGATCACGCCGAAGCAGGCGATGGTCATGTCGATCGACGGCATGCCGTCGGCGCCGGCCTGGCGTACCTGGGGGCCGCGCATCGTCGGCATCCTGGTCGTCGGCGTGATGCTGGCGGGCGTGGCCTTCGCGCTGATGCGCAAGCAGCCGGCCCGGGTGGCGGTGGGGGCGACGAGCGAGACGCGGCGGCAGAAGCTGCTCGACGAGCTGGTCGAGCTCGAGCGGAGCGGCGGTAACCCCAAGCGCCGCGAGCAGCTGCTCGGCGAGCTCGAAGACCTCTGGTCCTAGTCGAGGTTGCGTGGCCGCC